>Ga0172371_10004848_pt1 | contig 20164 bp, 13 predicted proteins | sample Lak12m_FD_114543 | JGI IMG/M metagenome (GOLD analysis project Ga0172371, IMG submission 114543) | Freshwater microbial communities from Kabuno Bay, South-Kivu, Congo - kab_022012_12m | ecosystem: Environmental > Aquatic > Freshwater > Lake | place: Democratic Republic of the Congo: South-Kivu... | reverse complement strand
TTTTATGACTGAAAATTATAACATACTCATCAATAAGCTCGATTCCTTCATCAGGAAGTATTACAAAAACCAAATAATTCGCGGAGGAATTTATACAATTGCCGCCTTGTTAATTTTCTTTTTGGTAATAACAATTATCGAGTATTATGCCTGGTTTAACACAATTACCAGGACGCTGTTTTTCTATTCCTATTTGATTATCAGCGGTTTAATTGTCCTTCATTTTGTTTTTAAACCTGTTTTTGGCCTATTCAAAATCGGAAAAATCATTTCGCATAATCAAGCGGCTGAAATAATTGGAAGGCACTTTTCTGATGTTCAGGATAAGTTGATTAACACATTACAGCTTAACGATTTAAGCAAGCTATCAAATGAAAGTTCAGAACTGATAAAGGCTGGTATTGACCAGAAAATTTCAAGGCTAAAGCCCATTCCGTTCAGTAATGCTATCAATTTCAGGGGTAACATTAAGTATCTTAAATATGCTCTTATCCCGGTCTTTATAATTACTGTCTTTCTTCTAACATCTCCAGGAATAATAACTGAACCAACATCACGAATAATTAATCATAACGACTATTATGAAAAAGCAGCACCTTACAAATTTGTAATTCTTAATAATAACCTTGAAGCAATTCAACAGGAAGATTTTACAATAGAAATGAAAATCGAAGGTGACGTTGTTCCAGAAGATGTTCACATTTTTAATGGTGAAAATGTACTAAAAATGAGAAAAAAAAATAATTTCATATTTTCATATACTTTTAATAATCTTCTGAAGGACATCACTTTTCGTTTTGAAACCGAAGAAATAACTTCAGAATATTTTACTATTACTGTTCTTCCTAAACCTATCCTTTTAAGTTTTGAAACTGAACTTAACTATCCGGTTTACACCGGAAGACATGATGAAACGGTTGTAAATACCGGAGACATTATTATTCCTGAAGGAACATTTGTTAACTGGAAGTTTATCACACGCGATACCGAATTATTAAACTTCACTTTAGGAGATCGTTCAATCGCATTATTGAAAAACAATTCAAATGAGTTTTCTTTTCGAAACTTTTTTTTAGAAAGCACCTCTTACTCGGTTAGCATGCAAAATAATTTTTTGAAAAACAGAGACTCTTTGATGTTTGCAGTAAGTGTAATTCCAGATGTTTTTCCATCCATTTCAGTAGAAGAGTTTACCGACTCTTCATCTATTGGTAGAATTTATTTCAGGGTGACAATTAAAGATGATTATGGATTTAATAAACTTCAATATAAATATAGAAAAACAGATAATAACGAAAATTCGAGTGATGATTATTTATTTGATAATCTTGGAATAAATTCTTCTGAAAATCAACAACAATTCTTTCATTATTTCAATTTATCAGATATTAAATTAGCTCCAGGTGAAGAATTAGAATATTTTTTTGAGGTTTGGGATAATGATGCAATTAATGGAAATAAATCGTCTCGGTCACAGCAAATGGTGTTAAAAGCTCCTTCAATAGAGGAAATTGAAGAAAAGACAACGGCCTCAAATGAAAAGATTAAAGAAGATATGGAAGGTGCGTTAAAGGATTTGCATCTTTTGCAACAAGATATTAATGAATTAAACAAAAAACTTTTCGATAAGAAAACACTTTCATGGCAAGAAAAGCAACAAATAGAAATGCTTCTTAATCGACAAAAATCCATTGAAGAACGATTGCAAAATATCCAGGAAACAAACGAAGAGAAGCTTAAAAATGAACAACAATATAAAGAAATGGATAATGAACTTCTTCAAAAACAAGAAGAATTACAAAAATTGATGGATGAGCTTTTGACTGATGAAATGAAAAAAATGATGGAAGAAATCCAAAAACTCCTAGATGAACTCGACAAAGACAAGATAAACGAAATGATGCAGGAAATGAAATTGAATAGTCAGGATTTGGAGGATCAACTTGACAGAAATCTTGAATTATTTAAGCAACTGGAATTTGAGCAAAAACTCAAGGAAACCATTGATAAATTAAAAAACTTAGCAGATGAACAAAAATCGCTTTCTGAAGAAACTAAAAATGAAAAACAGAACAGTCAACAAGCAAACGATCAACTAAAAGAAAAACAAGATGCGTTGAATAAAAAATTTGATGATATTCAAAAAGAAATTGATGATGTCGAAAAGAAAAATTCAGAACTGGAAAACCCAAATGAATTAGAAAATACCGAACAAGAAGAACTAGAGATTGACGATTTGATGCAACAAAGTTCGGAGGAGATAAGCAAAAAACAAAACCAAAAAGCCTCAGACAAACAAAAGGGAGCATCACAAAAGATGGAACAACTCTCCCAAAAACTTCAAAAAATGATGGATGAAATGCAAATGGAGCAAATGGGAGAAGACATAAACACATTGCGTGGAATTCTTGAAAATCTTATACAGGTATCATTTGATCAGGAAGAATTGATGAATATATTTTCTGATTTAAATCAAAACGACCCAAAATATGTAAAGACAATTGAAACTCAAAAAAATCTTAAAGACGATATTGAAATGATTGCTGATTCACTTCAGGCATTGGCAAAGCGCCAAATGATGATTAAACCTTTTGTAAGCAAAGAGTTGAACCTGATAAACAGAAATATCGATCAGGCATTACAATCTATGGAAAATCGTAATAAAGGTACTGTTATCGAAAATCAGCAACATGTTATGACTTCTATTAATAACCTTGCCTTACTTTTGGGTGAATCATTAGAACAAATGCAACAGCAAATGATGCAGATGAGCGGATCCGGTAAGTCTTCATGTTCAAAACCTGGTAAACCCGGAGCTGGACAACAAATGAATTCAATGAAAAATCTTCAGGAACAACTCAACAAACAACTTCAACAGTTACGTGATGGGCAAAAACCGGGAGAGAAAATGGGTCAAACTCAACAAATGAGTGAACAATTGGCCAGAATGGCTGCTCAGCAAGCTGCCATCAGAAAACAGATGGAAAGCTTGCGTGACCAACTAAAAGAAGAGGGCCAGCGAACAAATGGAGATATTTCTAAAATGATTGAAGATATGGAGAAAACTGAGCGGGATATTGTTAACCGGAAAATTACTCAGGAAACATTACAAAGGCAGGAAGAAATACTTACCCGTCTGTTAAAAAGTGAAAAAGCCGAACGTCAACGTGAAGAAGAACAGCGCAGAGAATCACGGGAAGCTATCGATCAAAAACATAGCAACCCTGACAATTTATTTGAGTTTGGAAAAATTAAAAACAGAGAATTGGAATTGATGCAAACTGTCCCACCAAATTTGAATCCCTTTTATCGAAACAAAGTATCTGAGTATTTTTATCGTTTTAATTAGAAAGACTAATTTTTTAATATGACTTCAAGCACCATCAACTTTTTTCGAGAGGGCGTTTTGTATCGACTAAGTAAAACCAAATCGATTAGAAAATGGGTTTTCGAAACAATGATATCGGAAAATAAAATTCCGGGCGCTATTAATGTAATATTTTGCAATGATGATTATCTTCTTAAAATGAATATCGATTATCTAAAACATAATGCTTTTACTGATATTATCACTTTTGACTATTCAGATCCTGTGACCGTAGCTGGGGATTTATTTATTAGTATTGATCGTGTTAAAGAAAATGCTAAAATCTTTAAAAAAAACATCACAGAAGAACTTCATCGGGTAATTATTCATGGTATCCTCCATTTATGTGGATATAGTGATAAAACAAAAAATGAAAAGGAGAGTATGACAAACAAAGAAAATTATTATTTGTGGCGCAGGCCTGATGAATTGGTGAATTTGTCGAGTTGTTCCACGTGAAACACCCTTAAGAAATGTTTATAGAATACGATGTAATCGTTGTTGGCGCAGGTCATGCAGGAAGCGAAGCTGCTGCTGCTGCTGCAAATATGGGTTCGAAGGTACTGTTGATTACTATGAATATGGCAAACATTGCTCAAATGTCGTGCAATCCTGCAATGGGGGGTATTGCCAAAGGGCAAATCATACGAGAAATAGATGCTCTGGGGGGGTATTCCGGAATTGCAACTGATCACACTATGATTCAGTTTAGAATGTTGAATAAATCAAAAGGGCCTGCTATGTGGAGTCCCCGCGCACAAAGTGACAGGATGCAATTTTCAAAGAAATGGAGGGAAATACTTGAAAACATCAGTAATCTGGATTTCTGGCAGGACATGGTTGTTGAGGTTTTAGTAAGGAACAATCATGCTTATGGAGTACGTACATCAATGGGCCAGGAAATCCATTCAAAGTCTGTAATTCTTACTACCGGTACCTTTTTAAATGGACTTATTCATATTGGAAGGAAAAAATTTAATGGTGGAAGAATGAGTGAAAAAGCTTCAATGGGAATTACAGAATCATTAGTAAATTTAGGCTTTGAAGCTTCAAGAATGAAAACCGGAACTCCTGTTCGGGTCGATGGTCGCACAATAGACTTTTCAAGACTCCAAGAGCAATTTGGTGATGAAAATCCCCAGCGATTTTCCTTTTCTGATACTCCAAAATTAGTAAAACAGCGCAGTTGTTTTATTGCATACACTAATTCCGTTGTTCATGAAACATTAAAACTCGGCTTTGAAGATTCTCCACTTTTTACCGGTCTTATTGAGGGCATTGGTCCTCGTTACTGTCCATCAATTGAGGATAAGATTGTAAGATTTTCTGATAAATCAAGTCACCAATTATTTATTGAACCGGAGGGTTGGAATACAATTGAATATTATGTAAATGGCTTTTCATCATCTTTACCAGATATTATTCAATACAAAGCGCTGACAAAAATCAGTGGTTTTGAAAATATCAAAATTTTCAGGCCTGGATACGCAATCGAATATGATTATTTTCCACCAGTACAATTAAATTATTCACTTGAAACAAAGCTGATAAATAATCTTTTTTTCGCCGGTCAAATTAATGGTACAACTGGTTATGAAGAAGCTGCTGCACAAGGTTTGATAGCCGGAATTAACGCACATAGAAAAATAAATAATTTATCAGAGTTTATTCTTACACGCTCTGATGCATATATTGGTGTACTCATTGATGACCTAATAACTAAAGGTGTTGATGAACCATACAGAATGTTTACTTCACGTGCAGAGTATCGTATTTTACTTCGTCAGGATAATGCCGACATCCGTTTAACACCATTGGGATATGAAATTGGATTAGCTTCTTCTGAAAGTATGGATCGGGTAAATAAAAAAATCAATCAGATCAACAATATCAGAAAATATGTTAAAACAGTAAGTCTCCATCCAAATGACATTAACTCATATCTTGAATCAATTGGTTCAATGCCAATTAAACAAAAAGTGAAAATTGAATCAATAATTTTGCGTCCAGAAATAAACTTACTTAACTTAAAAGAAGTCATTTCGTCAATAAATGAAGATTTCTTAAACATTGGAGAAATTTCTGATGAGATCATCGAAGAAGTGGAAATTCAAATAAAGTACGAAAATTACATTAGCAAGGAACGAGAGATGGCAGACAAATTGGAGAAATTGGAAAGCATAAAACTAAAAGAAAACTTTGACTACAAAAGTCTGAAATCTCTTTCGTTTGAAGCTAGAGAAAAATTGAGTAAAATAAAACCAAAAACCATTGGACAAGCGTCTAGAATTAGTGGCGTCTCGCCTGCTGATATTTCTGTTTTAGCTGTCTATTTGGGAAGATAAGCAATTGTTTCACGTGAAACATTTTTATTATGGAAAAATTAACTAGCTGTCCTGTATGTAATAATGGTGAATTCATTGAATACCTAACTTTAAGGGATCATTTCCTAAGCAAAGAAGAATTTAAAATAGTGATTTGTGAATCCTGTAGTTTCTTATTTACAAATCCTCGACCTTCAGAAGAAAATTTAGTAAATTATTATAAATCAGACGATTATATCTCTCACGGAAAATCTAATAGTTACTTAACAGGGGAAATTTATAATACTATTCGAAGATATTCATTCTTTAAAAAACATCAAATTATTGTTAATCATAGTGTTGGAAATACAATTTTAGATGTTGGGTGTGGCACTGGGAATTTTTTAGATTTTTTTAAACAAAGAGGCTGGAAGACTATTGGTATTGAACCCGCACAAGAACCTCGTGAAGTTGGAAAAATAAAATTTGACCTTAAGATTTTTGATGAATCCATCTTAGATGAATTCTCTCCTCAATATTTCGATGTAATTACTTTGTGGCATGTTTTTGAACATGTATTTGATATCAACAAAAGAATTTCTCAATTAAAGCGCATTCTTAAAAACAAAGGGATTCTTGTCTTTGCTCTTCCAAATGTTCAATCCTGGGATTGTAAGTATTACAATTCTTTTTGGGCGGCCTGGGATGTTCCGCGACATCTGTCTCATTTCTCACAAATAACATTTCAAAAGTTAATGTCCATTCATGACCTTAGTATTATTGATACAATTCCAATGAAATTTGATTCTTTCTATGTGAGCTTGTTGAGTGAAAAATATGAAGGTAAACGTTATCCATTTTTCAATGCTTTTTTTAAAGGCCTTAAATCTAACTTACATGCTAAGCATAATTCAAATAATTACTCAAGCCTTATTTTTATCGTAAAAAAGGAGAATATTTAAAATGAGCTCTTGTATTGAATTTTTTTATGATATGAAGGTACTATATTAAAATTCTTTAATCGTTCAAATAATGGTTTTAAAATTGTTCATTCTTAAATTGTTATTAATCATATTTTTAATAAAAATGGTGGCATGTGCATTAAAAATTTAACAAATATAAAAATTGCTTTACCATTCATTTTCTCGTTTTTTTCTTTGGTATCTATCTTTTTCTATGAACATTTCTTCGATAATAATTCAAATGAAAAAAAAATTATCGAGTTGGTTCAAAATCAAATATTGGTCAATGATCTTAAATCTTATGAATTTCTTTCTAAATTTATTATTAATTACAATTCCGATTCTACTTTTCCATACTCTTCTTACAGTAAATATAGTAACTTTTATAATTTAGATGATTTTTTATTTTTCATATTAAATAGTTCTGATTCCATTCTTTTTTGGTCAGACAATTCAGTTCCATTGACTTTTTTATTAGACTTTAAAAAACTTCCATTCTTAAATTCAGGTAATGGTTGGTATCGATTGAATTATATAGAAAAGGACAGTTTATTTTATATTTCTGCTTATTTACTTAAACATGAATTTATTATTCAAAATGACTATCTAATAAATAGCTTTAGTCTTCCGTTTGAATTTGCAAAAGGTTGTTCGATAACCCTACAACGAAATGGTAATGATGTTTTTTCAAAAGAAGGAAATTACCTTTTTTCTATAATTATTGATCCAATAAAACATTTTTCTAATCAAATTCTACTCATTCTTTTTTCTCTATTTATTATTTTTATCGTTTTATTTATCGTTGGCCTCTATTTTCTTTTCAAGAAAATATTTGAAAATTATAATAACAGGAGGGCTTTTATTTTTTCATTTGTTCTTTCAATAATTCTATTTCGAATTATTCTTCTATACAAACGAATTCCATTTGTAATTTATTCCAGTGAACTATTCTCTCCAAAGTATTATGCTTATTCCGATTTCTTTCCATCAGTCGGAGACTTTTTCATACATTCTATATTCCTACTTGTAATATCACTTTTTCTATTTAAAATTGTAAAATTTGATCTTTTTCTCAAAAAAAGGAAAACTTTTTATAAATTTCTAATTGCTATTTCTGTTTTACTCCATGTATTTATTTTTTACAAAATCATAAGTTTCTCATTTGAAACCATTATTCTTGATTCCAAAATATCATTAGATTTTAATGACATATTTAGTCTTTCATTATTAAGTATTATTTGTTATCTAATAATTGGTTTTAATGTAATTTCTTATTTTCTTGTCACTTCCCGATTATCCTATTTTTCATATAAATATAGTTCAGGCATATTGCATTACATTATTCATTCAATAATTACATTTATTATCTGTGTAATTATTAATCTTTCTTTAAACCAATATTCACTTTTTAATTTACTTTTTGTATTATTCTACATTTTGTCATTAGGCATAATTTTTAAATTTCATACCTCAAATTATTCAATTTTTACAACAATATTTTTTATATCTTTCTTTTCCATAATATCGGCGTACTTTTTACATAACTTTAACTCTATTAAGGAGAGAAACAATCGTACTTATTTAGCAACCCAATTGTTGTCAGAACAACATGATCCAATTGTTGAGTTTCAATTTTCCGATTTGCAACATCGTCTTTTCAGAGATAGTACATTTTTTTCAATTATTAATTATGATGATGATTCCTCCTATTCAGAATTCTTTTTAGAAAATTATTTAATCAAAAATTATTTAACAGGCTTTTGGAAAAAATATGACGTTCAAATAACATGCTGTAAAAATGAAGATCTGTTAAATGTCAAACCAGATGATATTCAAATTAATTGCCTTTCATTTTTTAATAATTTGAAGCATGATTATGGTACTCCAACACCTTCAAACAATTATTTTTTAATTAATTATGAAAATGGAGATATAGGTTACCTGGGTATTATTGATTTTGTTGATACCATAAAAAATATAAACAACACAAAGGTTTTTATAGAAATTATACCTAGATATTTTTCAAATTTTCTTGGGTTTCCTGAACTATTAATCGATAAAGAGTTCGATAAAAGTATTGATCTTAATGATTATTCTTATGCCAAATATCACAATTTTCGATTACATAAAAGAGTAGGTAGCTTCTATTATAATAATTCTCTGGATCGGTCATTATTACAAGGCAGTAATTACAAATTTTTTAATGATAGTGGTTATAATCATCTATTTTATAAATCAGGTTTTAATAACTATTTAATCATAAGCATAAAGAATAAAACATACTTTGAAAAGTTTTCTCCATTTTCATATTTCTTCGTATTCTACTTCTTATTAACATTATTTATTTACATAATTTTTAATTTTCCATTTTCCGGGAAAAAATTTTCATTCAATCTTCTTTCCCGACTTCAATTTACGATGGTCATAGTAATTCTATTCTCATTTTTATCAATAGGAATATTTTCGATTTCATATATTGTCAATTTAAACACTCAAAAAAACAAAGACATTTTAATCGAAAAAACACATTCAGTTCTCGTTGAATTAGAGCATAAACTTTCCAATGAAATCACTATTGAAAAATCACATTCGTATCTCATTAATTACTTATTAATTAAATTCTCAGAAGTTTTCTTTACTGACATAATCATTTATGATTTAAACGGAAATATGATTGGATCTTCGAGGCCTCAGATCTTTTCACAAAAATTGATCAGTGAGAAAATGAATTCTGAAGCATTTTTTGAATTATCACAAAATAACAAATCGTTTTTTATACAAAATGAAAATATAGGACATCAGAGATATTTTTCAGCCTACATTCCTTTTATTAACAACGAATCGAAGAAAATCGCTTTTTTGAATCTTCCATATTTTGCCAGAGAAAATGATTTGAAAAGAGAGATATCAAATTTCCTGGTGACTTATCTTAATATTTACGTAATTTTGATTGTCATTACAGTTGTTTTTGGCTTCATAATTTCAAACTATATTTCACGCCCATTAAAATTAATTCTTAACAAAATTGGCCAAATTAAACTTGGAAAACAGAATGAAAAGATATCCTGGTATCGTGATGATGAAATTGGAAAGTTAGTTTTTGAATATAACAGAATGATTGATGAAATTACAGTAAGTACAGAGTTATTAGCCCGGACGGAAAGAGAATATGCCTGGCGTGAAATGGCAAAACAGGTCGCACATGAAATAAAAAATCCTTTAACACCCATGAAACTTGGGGTCCAGCATATTCAACGAGCCTTTGATGAACAAGTTCCTGATCTAAACAAACGGATTCAAAAATTTACTCAAATTATGATTGATCAAATTGATACTCTTTCATCTATTGCAAGTGAATTTTCGGACTTTGCCAAGATGCCAGCAACAAAAAAGGAATTTGTAAATGTTTCAGAATTAATTCAGAATTCAATAATTCTTTTCAAAAATTATGATAATATTTCATTTAGTTTTCAGAACGAAATTAATGAACCAATTTACATTTTTATAGATAAAGAGCAATTATTGCGTGTTTTTAATAATCTGTTTAAGAATTCCATTCAGGCAATCGGTGATAATCCAAATGGAAAAATTTTAATAGTAGTTAAAGTAAAAACCAGTAATTGTGAAATTGAAATTTCAGATAATGGTGTAGGAATTCTATCAGAGTTACATGATAAAATATTTTCACCAAATTTTACCACAAAATCTGGAGGAATGGGTCTTGGTTTAGCAATATCAAAAAGCATTATCGATAACTCAGATGGTGAAATTCGCTTTACTTCTTCGATAAATCAAGGCACTACATTTTTAATAAAATTACCAATTGCAAAATAATTTTTCCTTTATAAAGGAATATTTCCATGCTTTTTTGGAGGATTTTGTTCACTTTTGTTTTTTGTCATCTCTAGTGCTTCAATAAGCTTTTTTCTGGTTTTTCTTGGATAAATTATTTCATCAATGTAACCTAGTTCTGCTGCCTTGAATGGGCTGGCAAAAACATTTTTATAATCTTCTACAGCTTTTGATCTTTCTTCTTCCGCCAATTTATCTCTGTAAAGAATATTTACCGCTCCTTCCGGACCCATTACAGCTATTTCGGCAGTAGGGTAAGCATAATTTACATCAGCACCAATATGTTTGCTTGACATTACATCATAAGCTCCACCGTATGCTTTTCTTGTAATCAGTGTAACTTTTGGAACTGTAGCTTCTGAAAAAGCATATAATAGTTTTGCACCATGCTTTATTATTCCTCCGAATTCTTGTGCAGTTCCCGGAAGAAATCCTGGTACATCAACAAAAGTTACTAATGGAATATTAAAAGCATCGCAAAATCTTACAAACCTAGCAGCTTTTACTGAAGAATTTATATCAAGAACGCCTGCCAGAAAAGCAGGTTGATTTGCAACAATTCCCACTGATCTTCCTCCTAAACGTGCAAATCCAACAATTATGTTTTGCGCATAATGTGGTTGAACCTCAAAAAAATTTTGATCGTCAACAACTGGAGTTATTATGTCCCTCATGTCATAAGGCTTATTTGGATCAGACGGGACTATTGAATCAAGCTTTGGTTCTTCTCTGTCAATACAATCAATACAAGGTTTTTTTGGAGCTTCTTCCATATTATTAGAAGGGATAAAACCAATTAATTCTCTTATCATTTGCATTGAATGCTCATCGTTTTCCCCGGTAAAATGAGCAACACCACTTTTAGAGTTATGTGTCATTGCTCCACCCAGATCTTCCTTTGTAACTTCTTCATGAGTAACGGTTTTTATTACATCAGGACCTGTTACAAACATATAACTCGAGTTTTTTACCATGAAAATAAAATCAGTAATTGCTGGTGAATAAACAGCTCCCCCTGCACAGGGTCCCATAATTGCTGATATTTGTGGAATAACTCCTGATGCCTTTGTGTTTAAAAAAAATATATCAGCATATCCGGCGAGACTCTGAACTCCCTCTTGAATCCTTGCACCCCCTGAATCATTCAATCCAATAACTGGTGCTCCCATTTTCATTGCCAATTTCATTATCTTTACAATCTTATCAGCATTTGCGCCACTTAAAGTCCCTCCAAAAACTGTAAAGTCTTGTGCAAAAACAAATACAAGTCTTCCATCTATTTTTCCGTATCCGCTCACAACACCATCACCCAGGATTTTATTTTCCTGCATATTAAAATCTGTGGCTCTGTGTGTAACAAATTTATCTGTCTCTACAAATGTTCCTTTATCAAGAAGATCGTAAATTCTTTCTCTGGCTGTTTTTCTCCCAGCATTATGCTGTTTTTCAATTCGTTCAATTCCTCCACCCAACTCTGCCAGCTTAATTTTTTCTTCTAAAAGAGTAATTTTTTCTTCTAAAGACGCCATAATTTTCTATTTTAACCTTTATTCAACAACTACCAAAGTTTGATTTCCATCCACTGTATCACCTTCTTTTACTAATACTTCTAATACAACTCTGTCTTTTACAACTTTGTATTCGCTCTCCATTTTCATTGCAGAAACAATTATTACAGTATCTCCTGCTTTTATTCTATCACCAGGTTTAACCAGTATTTTCACAACTTTTCCTGGCATAGGACTAAAAATCTTCCTTATATCTCCAATTTCTTCTTTTGTTCTGTTCCTTTTGTATCTTGTTTCTGCATCAACAATTTCAACATCGTACGAATTGTACAAAGTATTTACATTAAAATGTCGATGGTCTGCCTTCTCGAATAATTCCACATTGAACGAAATATTATTGTACAAAACAGAATACACTCCATTTTCAACCATTACCATATCCAGATCATAAACACGATCATCAACCTCAACTGTAACCAGGTTACCTTCTTTCTTAATTAACTTCAGGTTTGATGTTCTATCATCAATTTTAATTTCAAGCATAAAAAAATATAATTATAATCTCATTAAAGATTTCTTCCTTCCGAATTCTTTCCATTCATAATTGTTATCATTTCCATTACTTTTAATTGTACTATTTTCTAATTTATTTAGGTAATGAATGTACGCTGTTATTAATGCAATATCCTGACATCGTCTTCCACAGGGCTGCTTTTGCATTAAAATATCATAATTTTTATCGATGAAATGTGTGTTATAATTTCCATTTCTAAAGTCATCAGTATCCATAATTTTTGCTAAAAATGGAATAGAAGTTTTTATACCAGTAATTTTATATGCATGAAGAGCTTGCTTCATTCGATCGATGGCTTCTTTTCTGGTATTGCCCCAGACTATTAATTTGGAAATCATTGGATCGTAATAAATTGGTATTTCATATCCTTCGTAAACATATCCATCATGCCTTACACCCAAACCTAAAGGTTCTGTTATGTGTGTTATTTTACCTGGAGATGGCATAAAATTACTATCCGGGTCTTCTGCATAAATTCTGCATTCGATTGCATGACCAAATTGTCTGAGATTTTCCTGCTTTAAGGTTAGTTGTTCTCCATTTGCAATTCTTATTTGCTCTTTAACCAAATCAACACCTACAACTCTTTCTGTAATTGGATGTTCAACCTGGAGACGGGTATTCATTTCCAGAAAATAATAGTTGCGTTTATCATCCACAATAAACTCAATAGTACCGGCTCCATAATAATTTACAGCCATAGCTGCGGCAACAGCTTTCTTTCCCATTTCTTCACGTAATTCTGGAGTCATTAACGGTGAAGGAGTTTCTTCTACAACTTTTTGATGTCTTCGTTGAACAGAACATTCACGTTCAAATAAATGAATTGTATTTCCAAATTTATCAGCTAATATTTGAAATTCGATATGATGAGGAGATTGAATATACTTCTCAATATAAACTGAATCGTCTCCAAAGGCTGCCATTGCTTCAGATTTTGCTGCCCTTATCGAATTTTCAATTTCTTCTTTCTTCTTTACAAGCCTCATTCCTTTTCCGCCACCTCCGGCAGAAGCTTTTATCATAACCGGTAATCCAATTTCATTAATAGTATCAATAGCAGCTTTTTCATCGCTGATTGGTTCAGTTGTTCCAGGAACAACTGGTACTTTTGTAGCAATCATTATATTTCTGGATGAAATTTTATCTCCCATGCTTGAGATACTAAAAGGTGAAGGACCAATAAAAATGATTCCTTCATCCTCGCATCTTTGTGAAAACTTTGCATTTTCCGATAAAAAACCATATCCTGGATGGATAGCCTCCGCTCCTGATTGCTTTGCTGCATTTATTATCTTATCTATGTTAAGATAACTTTCGTTTGATGGAGATTTTCCAATAAAATAGGCTTCGTCAGCATATCTCACATGTAAAGATTTTCTATCAGCTTCAGAAAAAACTGCAACTGATTTTATCCCCATCTCCCTGCATGAACGTATTATTCTTATTGCTATTTCTCCCCTGTTCGCAATCAACACTTTTGTAATCATACTTCACTAATTTTTAGTGAGTTAAATGTAAAATCATCGCAAAGCTAAAGCAAATTTGTAAACAGTCTTTCTTCTTTTACTCTGTTATTAAATTAACAATTTATTAATACTGAAAACCAACATTTTAACTAAAACAACTTTTTGTTAAAAATGTTTAAGTCAATTCTTTAATGCAAATTTTGTAAAAATCAACTAATCAGACCACATGCTTTTGATAACTCTAACATCCTTCTTATTGGAATTATGCTCTTCTCAATTTGATCTCGTGTTAATAAAATTTCCGGCTCTTCATTTTGCAAACAATCAAAAATTTTTTGCAATGTATTCAGTTTCATGTAGGGACAATCATTGCATAAACACGTGTCATTTGATGGAACAATCAAGAATTCTTTTTCAGGAGAAAATTTTTTCATTTGATGAATTATCCCAGATTCCGTGGCTACTATGAACTTTAACGATTTTTGGTTTTGAGTAAATTTTAGCATCCCTTCGGTAGAACCAACAAAATCGGCAATATCAAGAACCTGTGCCTTACATTCGGGGTGAGCAATTATTTTTGCATCCGGATTTTCGAGTTTCATTTTTATAATGGATTCAGTTGATAGAATATCATGTACTTCACATGTACCATTCCAAAGAATCATATTTCTTCCTGTAATTCTGTTTATATAACCTCCAAGATTTTTATCAGGAGCAAAAATTATTCTTTCATCTTCTGGAAACGACTCTACTATTTTTAAAGCGTTGCCAGAAGTACAAATAACATCCGACATTGATTTAATAGATGCCGAGCAATTAATGTACGATATTACAATATGGTCAGGATGCTTTTCTTTGAAAATTCTGAAATCTTCAGGCCTACATGAATCTGCCAACGAACATCCTGCTTCCATGTCTGGGATCAACACTTTTTTTGAAGGATTCAAAATTTTTGCAGTTTCAGCCATAAAATGAACTCCTGCAAAAACTATTATGTCTGCCTCAGTTTTCGCTGCTTTTTGAGCAAGTCCCAGACTATCGCCTGTGAAATCAGCAATATCCTGTATATCGGGTATCTGGTAATAATGAGCCAGAATTACTGCATTCTTTTCTTTTCTGAGTTTATTAATTTTATCTTTCATAGTTTTACAAAATTAGCTCATTCTGTTTTTAAGATCATCATTAAGACATATTATTAAATAATTTTTAATTTAAAATGCTATTGTATTTAATAGGCTGTTAGTTGTGTCGAAAAAATGTTCTGAAATAATTTGCTTTTTTCGATGTTCAACACTTATTAACAATCCATTCACACATTTTCATTTTTCAAATGATTGATTTTTAGTAGCCGTCACCTTGTTATTTACATACTAACAATCTACATTAACAAATTTTGAAATGATAAGTTTTGTTCTTCTTGGTGTTGATTTCTACTGATTTTTCAGCCAATAAACTTTTAAAATTGATGAAAACTTTTTAGGTAATGTCTATTTTGATTGAATTTGTTGAAAACCTGGGTTTTTATTAGTTTTTCACCACAAAAATGGGAAGAAATAAACAAAAAATTGTTCAAAAATTTAATAAACTGTATTTCAATTGTTTTCATTTGTTGTATTGGGTAGTTAATTAAAGACCTGAAATTTTTGGCATCAATTAGTTACAAAACCTGTGTTATTGTCTAAAACTTTAAAATAGAGATACTAAGGATGATTGAAGAGAAAAATCGACCCAGTTTTCGGTTTCACAAATGTCTTGTTACAATGGTTTTTCTTTTTATTTTTGAGCAAAAATTATTAACAATTTTGTAAATGACTGAAATGAATCATGTTATCTCGATTGGCAGTGATCATGCCGGTTTTCCTTTGAAAAAATACCTTGTTGAAAAGTTAATTGAAAAGGGGTTTAAGATAAAGGATTATGGTACTTTTTCGGAAGAAAGCGTGGATTATCCTGATTTTGTTCATCCTGTTGCTTTTGATGTTGAAAATGGCATTTGCGAAAAGGCAATCATTGTGTGTGGTAGCGGCCAGGGGGCCAACATGACAGCAAACAAATACCCCCATGTTCGCTCTGCTTTATGCTGGAATGTTGAACAAGCCAGACTTTCGAGGCAGCATAATAATGCCAATATCATTGCCTTTCCCGGAAGATTTATTTCTTTTGAAGATGCTCTGGAAGCCACAATTGTTTTTTTTAATACGAATTTTGAAGGGGGTCGGCATCAGACAAGAGTTGAAAAAATTTCACAAATATTGATTTAATGGTAAGATTATGAGCGAAATACATAAAAAATTTTTGGTTGATTCAGAAAAAATTGCTTTTGATAAAGTCCACAGAAAAAAATTAAATTTTAACATAGGAAAATACGACGAAGCTGTTGTTCGGGGGAAACGACAATACGCTAATCTTGAATTAGCCCGGACGCGTACAGCTTGTATTAAACACCGGCTAATCGAAAATCTTGATAAATACCTGAGCGAGTTTGAAACAAATTTTGAAAAAAACGGCGGAAAAGTTATTTGGGCACAAAATGCTGACGATGCCGTTAATGAGATATTAAAGGTGCTGCAAAAGCAGAAGGTGAAACTTATTGTAAAATCGAAATCGATGCTTACCGAAGAAATTGAATTGAATCATTTTCTTGAAAAACACAATATTACGTCTGTTGAAACTGATCTGGGGGAGTACATTGTTCAAATTGCAGGAGAAAAACCTTATCATATTTTAACGCCGGCCATGCACAAATCGAAAGAAGATGTGTCAAAACTATTTCACGAAAAATTTAACCTTCACGAAAACAGCACACCTGGAGAAATCACCCAATTTGTCCGACTGAAACTCAGAGAATTATTTCAGACGGCAGAGGCCGGAATTACAGGAGCAAACTTTCTGATAGCCGACACGGGTTCCATCGCATTAACCGAAAACGAGGGAAACGGGATGATGACTTTTTCATTTCCAAAAATTCATATTGCCGTTGCCGGAATTGAAAGAATAATTCCTTCGCTACGTGATCTTGACCTATTTTGGCCTTTGCTTGCAACCCACGGAACGGGCCAGAATATTACGGTTTATAATTCGATAATATCCGGACCACGGAAAGCTGGTGAAATTGACGGACCCAACGAAATGTTTGTGGTGTTGTTGGATAATGGGCGAACTGAAGTGTTGAAACATCCCAGGCAACGCCGGGCGCTTTCGTGCATTCGCTGTGGGGCTTGCCTGAATGCTTGCCCGATTTACAGAAGCATTGGAGGATACACGTACAATGCTACTTACTCCGGACCAATCGGCTCGGTAATTACACCACATTTAAAAGGAATAGGCGATTACAAACATCTGAGTTTTGCCTCCTCACTTTGTGGAAAATGTACAGAAGTTTGTCCAGTGAAAATTAATCTTCACGAATTGCTTCTCCTTAACCGGAATGAATCCGTAAAACTTGGATTTACCACCTGGATGGAAAAAAAAGCGCAGTACGTTGCCAAAAAAGCCATGCTCAATCGTTGGATGATGGACTTTGGCGGCGGTAAAATGAAAAATATTGGCATGAAAACTTTTATAAAAAACACCTGGGGACCTCGCCGCTCATTACCCGAATTTGCCCCGAAAAGTTTCAGGCAGCTTTGGGAGGAAAGAAATGGAGAAAAGAGCCAGAGAAAATAAACTGGTTTGGTAATTGAAAAATCTGAAAACATTGGTAACTTTGCTTAAAAAAATTATTAAACATGAGAACATTTGATTTGGATATAAAAGAGATTGAAAATAAATTTGTGATTACTATTGATAAAAATCAATTGGATGCCGATTACATTTTAAATCTCTTGAATTGGTTGCAGGTAGCAACATTTGAACCCGATAACCAGAAAAATTATTTTAATAAATTTCAACAAATCCCCTACAAAAAGCCAGTAATTTCAGAGCAAAAACAACGGATTTGGAATTATTCAGGAAGCGTTGATCTTAATAATCAGTTGGATAACGTTAATTTAAGAGATTTTGCGTATGAATAAAGTAGGCATCGACACCAACGTATTTATCTATGTATTGGATAAATCATCCCCACATCACAAAAAATGCGATAACTTTTTAAAAGATACCGAAAACGAATTATTTACAACAACCAAGAATATTTCAGAATTTATTGCTGTTTGCACCAAAATCGGAGTTGAAAGAGAAAAAATGAATGGAATGTACAACGAAATAAAAAGCAACATAAAAATTCTTTATCCAACCGAAAAAAGTCTGACAGCATTTGAACAATTAAACGAAAAATATCAGCCTAAAGGAAATAGGGTTTACGATGTTGAAATTGTTTCCATATTTACCTCAAACAACGTAACCAGCATCGCCACTCTAAATATTGACGATTTCAAAAATATTACTGAAATAAAATTGATTGAGATTTAGATTCAGGAATGTTTGTAAATAAAGTTCAACAAATAAATATTCTTAAGAAAGCAATGAATAAAATTGATGAGAAGGTAATGGAAGAATTAATTGCTCAATATCCGGAGCGTTATCTCGGAGAGTCAGGGCTGATACTTATTGAGCGACAGATGACAGTCGGTCCATATCGGTTTGATCTTGTGTTTCAGGATAGGACTGGAGCAAAGCTCATTGTGGAGATTCAGAAAGGCACACTTGATCGTGAACACACCTATAAAATACTTGATTATTATGATGAATATAAGGAACGCAATCCCAAGGAGTTTGTTGAAATTATGTTGGTAGCCAACAATATTCCTGCCGAGCGAAAACAGAGGCTCACTACAAGGGGAATATCTTATCGTGAAATTCCGCTTTCTGAATTCGTTGACAATAATGTTGGTACTTCAAGTTCATCGCCTGTAAATTTACCTTCTGAGGTTCTAAAAACTCATGTAAGTACAATGGAAAACAAAACAACCATAAGCTCCCAAATTAAAGCTGATTTCGCACTCTTCCTCGATCAAATAGACAGGTTCATAGAGGCATTAAAGGAGTATGATAACAAGGTTTGGTATCCCAGACCTAGGGGTAAATTTGAAGAAAATAATAACAACAATTGGTTCATCTGTTTTGTTCCAGAAGTTTGGGGACATTGGAAGGCAAACTATGGAGTTCACTTTACACTCAAATACGCTCTAACCAAAAATAATCTCACAGCTTGTTTTAAACTTACCATCGGTGTTGAGAAACCACTCAGGGAGCAATTTAAGCAAGCTTTTAAGGAGGAAGTTATTTCCAGATTCATTGCAAAAAAGATCAATCTTTCCGGTTTTGCCCTGGAAGCCAAGAATCGAAAGAAACTCCTGGAGTTAAATCCTATTACATTTGGTCCAGATTCCTGGCGTATAGCACTGGATAGGTATATCGATTTGCAACCTATTGTAAAAATAATAGGTGAAGTTTCCAGGGAATATTCGGATAAGGGGGCATTTGATACCCAGATGAAGTTTCAGTAACGGAGCCAGTACAAGCCACCTTTTTTTCCGGGCCTATACACCACATCAATCAATCCGTGCAAATCCGCAAAACCCGCGTCATCCGCGTTCCATTCCATCATCTACAATAACCACCCATATCATCACCAACACTCACCCGCTTTTATTTACAAATCACCAGATAATAATTCTTCTTGCCCCGCTGCACAAGAATATATTTCCCTTTCAACAGGCTGTTTTGATCAATAACATGATCATCTTTCACCTTTTCTTTATTTACCGAAATGGCATTGCTCTTTAACAAATCGCGGGCTTCGCGTTTCGAAATGGTGATGTTGGTTTTATCACTCAAAAAGTCAATAACAGGAATCCCTTGTTTTACTTCTTCCAGCGAAACGTTGCTTTGCGGAACGCCTTCAAAAATGCTCAGCAGCATATTCTCCTGAAGCTTTTTCAGTGTTTCGGTAGTGCCCTGTCCAAACAAAATTTCCGAGGCATCCACAGCCGCTTCATAATCTTCTTTTGAATGGATCATGGTAGTAACCTCTTTTGCCAGACGTTTCTGCAGCTCACGTAAATGAGGCGCCTTTTGATGTTCAGCAATCAGATCATCAATCACCTCTTTCGATAAAATGGTGAATATTTTTATGTAGCGGGCAGCATCTTCATCAGAAGTATTTAGCCAGAATTGGTAAAACTTGTA
>Ga0172371_10004847_pt1 | contig 20165 bp, 19 predicted proteins | sample Lak12m_FD_114543 | JGI IMG/M metagenome (GOLD analysis project Ga0172371, IMG submission 114543) | Freshwater microbial communities from Kabuno Bay, South-Kivu, Congo - kab_022012_12m | ecosystem: Environmental > Aquatic > Freshwater > Lake | place: Democratic Republic of the Congo: South-Kivu... | reverse complement strand
GAGGTTAGAAAGGTGCTAGAGGTGGATGGGTTTGAAAGGAAATTGATAGATAAAATGATCCTGAACAATAATGAACTCGCCGGAAGCATCGTCACCGAAATTGACCTCAATCAAGCGTTGTTCCCTAACTATGATACGCCTGATGATATCAAAGAAATTTATGAGCAGGTGAAGGAAACATTGACCAGTGAAGAATAGGAAATATACTCTACCGGCGTTGAGCCGGTATTTTTTTGAAATAAAAAAAGGAGAGACGGAATATCTCTCAAAAAGAAGGGCGTTCAAACAAGGCTTGAGGCCGAATAAACGCAGGGTGAGCTGGCACGGCAGAATAATACACTTAAGTTTACCCTATCAAGCCCCCTTCAATTCTCCAATATTCCTTTTCTCTCCAAATAATAATAGTCCTGAGGTGAGCTGTTACAACGAACAATTGTTCGTTGTAATTTCGACGTTTTCACATCTCAATACACGCACTCTTTAAATGAATGGCTGCTTCCAAGCCAACATCCCTTGCGGACAAACAGTACACTGTTCGACCCATACATATATATAAAGGAGAACTTTTCAAGCTGGAATTTCCATTTGGAATTGAAACCCCTTCCGTTTTCCATACACCATGTGACATGGATATCGCATCATACATCAAATTACAACTCAACGAGGAACAAGCGAAAGCTGCCTTACATATAGATACCTCTAGCCTGATCATCGCAGGTGCAGGATCTTGAAAAACAAGGACCTTGATCTACAAGATTGCCTACCTCATCCGGGGCAAATATATTCCCGTCCAAAAAATCCTTGCCGTGACCTTCACCAACAAGGCGGCAAATGAGATGAAGGAAAGATTGCTCAAAATCTCGGAAGAGATTTTGGCAGTGCCGAGGGACGCGGATTGGGGGACGAGTGCTGAAGAGTCAACACAGTCATCCTGAGCGAAGTCGAAGGATCTAGACTCTTCACTGTGTTCAGAGTGACAGTGACCAGACGACAGTCTGGGTGATTTTTTGCATGCGATGCAATCCTCTGCTCCCGTAAAGACGTTGCATGCAACGCCTCTACGTCCGCACGATATGAAACGAATCGGTACTTTCCATAGCATATTTTTGAAGATATTGAAAGAAGACATAGAAAAACTAGGCATGAAATACACAAAAAATTTCTGAATCTACGACACCAATGAAACCCAGAGCGTGATGAAAGACGTGCTCAAGAGACTCTGACTCCAAGATATCTACAAGGTACCTGAGGTGAAAGTCTTCATCTCTACACAGAAGAATAACGGACTCGATCCGAAGGGAGCAGTCAAAAATATCAAGACCGATCATGACCAGAGCATGTACAAGATCTACGAAGAATATCAGAAAGAACTTGAGAATAGCAATTCGCTCGATTTCGATGATCTGCTTTTGTTGCCCTATCTGCTTTTCAAAAAACAGCCGGAAGTTTTGAAAAAACGGAATGAACATTTCCCGTACATCCTCGTAGATGAGGCGCAAGATACCAACCGGATCCAATTCGAACTCATGAAGATGATGTCCTGAACGACGTCAAATATGACGCTCATCGGCGATGATTATCAGAGCATCTACGGGCGGCGCGGAGCGCTCATGGAGAATTTTTTGAATGTAAAAAACTATCGACCGGATATCCAGATGTTCAAATTGCAGACGAATTATCGTTCACGTCCGCATATCGTCCATGCGGGAAACCAGATTATCAAAAATAATGTGAATCAATATGAAAAAAATATTGTAGCCCATAGGACCGGTGATGACAAAATCACCATTTTTTCTCATGGCAGCGAAATGGACGAAGCAGCCAATATCGTAGACCTCATCAAGAAGATGAAGGATCAGGGGAAATATAAAAATCGAAGTCAGGTTGCGATTTTGTATAGAACGAACGCCCAGTCCTCTCCTTTTGAACAATTATTCCTCCAGGAAGGAATCCCCTACAAAGTGCGATGAGCGTATAAATTTTTTGAGAGAAAAGAAATCAAAGACACCTTGTCCTACATCAAATATATTTTGAATCCCAACGATAATGTTTCGCTCAAAAGGATCTTGAATACACCGACAAGAAAAATCTGAAAGACGACCATCGATACGATAGAAGACTTCGCGATCAGCCAAAATACGAATATGCACAACATCCTAGCGGAACTGGGGAATCTCAATATCAAACTCACGCCTGCGGCGACGAAGTGAATCGAAGAATTCTTCGGCACGATGAAATCACTGAGAACTCAGTTGGCGAAATTGACGCCGGCGGAATTGATCGAGACACTCGTGAAAAAAATAAAATACAGAGACTATCTTGTCAAGGAAGAGGGCGGCGAACAACAGGCCGACGAAAAATATGAAAACATCGGACAATTGATCAATATGGCAGAAAAATACGACACCAGAACAACTAACAACGAACAGTGAACAACTAACAGTGAACAACAAGACTGAGAGAATCTACTCAGGCAATTCATGGAAGAAGTGACGCTCTTGAGCGATATTTCAGAAAATGAATCCTGAGAGATAGAGGCGGTGAAATTGATGACGGCTCACTCGAGCAAGGGTTTGGAATTTCCGATTGTGTTCGTCGTCGGACTAGAAGATTATGTCTTCCCGCTAGCCAATGCGATGCAAGATCCCAAAACCCTCGAAGAAGAAAGAAGGCTGATGTATGTTGCCGTAACCAGAGCTAAGGACGTGCTTTTCCTCTCCCATGCACACAGCAGAATGACGCGATGACAAACCAAAATGAATCCACCGAGCAGATTCTTGGATGAGATTTCTCCTGACCTTGTAAAAAAATATGACCTCAGCGGATGATGAACAGAAGACGAACCAAAGTACAATATCGATGAATGAGATAGCGTCATGCACAAATTATTTGGCAAAGGATATGTGCTTGAAGTCTGGAATAATCTCGCTATCGTCAAATTCCACAATCCGAAATTCGGCGTAAGAAAAATCGAGATGAGATTTTTACAAGTGATGTAATTTCCGTTTGCATTGATGACAAAATTTTTTTCTGCATGACATATACCGGTCGCCAAAAAAGAGTTTGGTCCCCATTTTCTGGCTTCTTACCTAGTGTTTCACGTCATCGCTTTTTCATAGTGAAAGTCGTCATAACGCGACAGATGATGACATAAGATATACATTTAATCAAATATGTAAACTCAATCTTTTCACTACCTTTGTGAATCGGCTTCTCACCTAATGAATTATTGATGGACTTTTTTTCTATTCTGTGTATTTAGTTTGCTTTTTCCGCTTCCATGTATATAACATCACCAAGCGACATATTTCACAAGTTTTCAACAGCTGTGAAATCCCTGTTTTTAGCTTGGTTTTTTATATTCTTATTTATACCTACAATGGTTGCAAAGAAAAAGAAGGTTGCTAAAAAAGCTCCTGCTAAAAAAGCAGTTAAAAAAGCAGTTAAAAAAGTTGCAAAAAAACCTGCTAAAAAAGTTGCTAAGAAGAAATAGTTATTTTCTAGCAAAGAGCTGTGAAAAGGTCCGCTGCAAAGTGGGCTTTTTTCGTTTATCGATTTTTTTGCAAATGGAGGAGAAATGATTACATATGATGTCGAATGGATATTGAGCAAAGGTTAATATACCATTTATCGTTCATCATTTACCATTTCACTTCCTTTATTATGATTAATAAAGATTTTGTGTATGCAGTGATTGGAGCATCCAATAATCAAGATAAATATGGCTATAAGGTTTTCAAGGATCTTGTCGAGTGATGATATCATACGGTACCGATCAATCCCAACGAAAAAAAGATTTTGGGAAAAGCCGTCTCCCCTACTCTTTCCGACTATAAGTGAAAGATTGATGTGGTGATTTTTGTCGTGCCTCCGCACGTGACAGAAAAAGTCTTAGAGGAAGTGAAGACACTCGGGATCAAGAGGGTTCGGATCCAGCCAGGCGCAGAAAGCCAGCATGCAATCATATTTTGCGAAAAAAATGGAATCGCTTGCGTCCATGACGCATGCATCATGATACAACGTAAACTCAAATAATTTTATTCATTATATTAAATGACAAAAAAAGATAATTCAAAAATTAAAGTATTGGTCGGACTCAGTGGATGAGTAGATTCTGCTGTAGCTGCATATCTGCTGACGCAACAAGGCTATGACGTGACGGCGGGATTTATGAAAAACTATGTGTCAGAGATGTGAAACTGTACGACCTATGACGATGCTAATGAGGCTATCAAAGTCGCGAAATTCCTCGGAATCAAACTTATTTCTTTCGACTTACAGAAAGAATATAACAAAAAGATCGTCAATTATATCTACGAATGATACCAGAAATGAATCACACCGAATCCTGATGTTCTATGCAATAGCTTAATCAAATTTGATGTTTTCTTGCATAAGGCATTAAAGATGGGATTTGAATATATCGCTACCGGACATTACGCACAAATCGAACAGTCATTCTGAACAAAGTGAAGAATCTCATGAGATCCTTCGACAAGCTCAGGATGACTTTACAAATTGCTAAGAGGTCGTGATCACAATAAAGATCAATCCTATTTCCTTTCATGATTGGATCAATTCCAACTTTCGAAGTCATTATTTCCGCTCTGAGATCTCGAAAAACCGGCAGTAAGAAAAATAGCGAGAAAACTTTGACTTCCTAACGCCGAACGTAAAGACAGCCAGGGTTTGTGTTTTGTGGGGAATATACCGATCAGAAGTTTCTTGGAGCAGAAATTGCCGAAGAAAGAGTGAATCACTGTTGATGAAACAGGAAAGAAAATCTGAACTCATCAGGGCGCGCGATTTTTTACGATAGGTCAGAGACAGGGACTGAATTTACCACCTGACAGATATGTAAGCAAGATTGATGTAAAGAAAAATATCGTAACCGTAGGACCCAGGGGGTCAGAGTTCTTGAATCTCAGCGAAATACCTCTCAAAGATCGGCATCGGATAGGGAAAGTGCATACATTGCCATTGCAATGTACTGCAAAAATCAGATATAGGCAGATACAACCTGCTGAATGCAGGTTGTCAGTTACGAGTACCAAGTGAAGAGGGACGAGTAAAAAACTCGACACGCATCACTCGACACGCATCACTGCCTCCTTTCAGGAGGAGCAGCGAGCAGTCGCCCCCGGACAGGTCGTAGTCGCCTATAACGGCGAAGAATGCCTAGGAAACGGTGTAATTGCCTAAATATTGAGCGAAATGTCAAGTAAATAAGGCCATGGATATGGTCTTTTTTTGTAATTTGAGAATACCAGGAATATAATCAATAGAACGAACTTTTTATAGCATCAACCATACAGATGAAAAAGCTTCTTAAGAAATCGATCAAAATAAAGAAGATCGAACGGAATGAATCTCACTTCAGTCGGGCACAGACAAGCAAAATTTTGACCCTCTGATTCTTTTTCTTGTTGTGATGGTTTGTACTTGTTCCGCCTACTCCTACCACAAACGCACCGGCAGAACAATTGGTATTCCAATTCCATGGTTCCGCTTCAGATCGAGGTGTAGCCGACACACAGCAAGCGCATGGTGCAGCCGACGATAGACGAGGATATCTTTTTGATGGAGCACCTACCGCACAGACCTTTACCTGAACCACTACCGTAGCAAATCCGATTTTCGTACCTTCCGGATCAAGCGCTACGAGCAAATATGCCAAGATCATCGCTGAAATAACTATCCCAAATTATTATGTGGCTATAGAGACCTTGGTCTTTTCTCCCGATCTAGCCATCTATTATCTCGAACATTTCCTAGAAGGCGATCGCAGTAAATTATTCGTCACCGCAGCAGGATATACACCCAAAAATTGTGTCTCTCCATCAGGAGATGCTGTCGCACATGGTGACTTTATCATCGCTTACCAGCAAAGAGAAGATGTAAACACGATATGTAATGTGGAAAAAAGATATTGCAATGACGGAACGCTCCTAGGTTCTTACACACAAGAATCCTGCGACGAAAAAACAAGCTATTACTATGACAGAGTCATCCCTACTTCTGAGAATGAATTCGTCCCTAGCGAATATGTCCAACCTTCAGCACCAGCAAATGCCGATGCGGAATTCAATAGTCAGGGACTACTGAACGCGCCCTTGGATCCTACCACGCGACGGGAAGATCAGCCAGAGAATGCAACTATCGTCAATAATTCAGGCATTGCACAAACCGTAGTAAAATACAAGAATTGCAGAACCCCATGGAACGAGAAAGTGCTCAATGGACAATTCGTTAGAGCCTACAAAATCAACCAAGGATATTTCAATCGTCCTTGTGAGGTGGAGCTCAGGATATGCGTCGATGGACATCTAAAAGGAAGCTTCAAATACAAGGCTTGCGCCTACACCGGCGTTTCTTATGAGATGGCACATGGATCAAATTAGATTGCAGAACGGCAGGTGACAGACAGCAGAATTTAGAATTTAAAAATTTAACATTTAGAATTTATTTAAAGTATGGCAAAAAAGAAGTACCTCACGACACAGAAGACCTCTGAACACAGCAACTCCTCTGCTAGCCGTCATTTTCCTGGAGCATCAAAGCATGAACAAGCAATCCTTGCAGAACTCGCACACATCCTAGAAGACTTACCCGAAGACATACAAGAAGAATCTGTCCTTCCTCATGTACGTTCATATGACATTGTCCGCAATACCTTTTTTTCTTCGGTCCGTCTCCATTCTTATGATATCAAGATCGACCGAGAGCTTCTTTCGTATGACGAGAAGAGACAATTTAATACTACATTGGCTTTGGCTTTGGAATATCTCACTGATTCCAACCAAGCACTCTTCAGCAAGAAGGAATTCCAGGAACGTTTTGATTCCGGTAAGGAATGATACAAACTCTATACCGCGATGATACAGACCCTGCAGAGACATGAGGTCCAGCAATCTCTAAATAAACAATTTGAAACGCACGCCAAGACATGAACACATACACTTTCTGCTGCACTGGAAGGTGTAAGATTATTCCTCAGGAAGAAAGCATCCTTTGTCCGCGAAGAGATGCAGGCCCTCGCCTGTAGATGTCAGGAAGACATCTTACTTGCATTCGCAGCATAAAAGTTCATTTTCTAGTGAAATCAGAAAACAATTCCGTATAGTACAATATAGTTTATATTGTATTTTTTTGATGATGCGAAGAACCATGAATTGCCAGCCCCCCACACGTTAGTCAAAAGTCGAAAGTTCATAAAGTCCCGAGCTTTCGCTAAAATAATTTTTCTATCCTCTATCTTCTTTACTCTATAATCTCATACTCATGGCAAAGATAACTACACGCGCTGAAAATTATAGCGAACGATACAACGACATCGTCAAAATCGCTGATCTCGCAGAAAATTCTGATGTGAGATGATGCATGGTCATCAAACCTTATGGCTACGCCATCCGAGAAAACATCAGAGATGTGCTCGACAAGATGTTCAAAAATACCTGACATGTGAATGCCTATTTCCCATTGTTTATCCCAAAATCTTTCTTCAGTAAAGAAGCTTCTCACGTAGCATGATTTGCTAAGGAATGTGCCGTGGTCACCCATTATAGATTGAAAAATAGTCCTGACGGCAAATGAGTCGTCGTCGACCCAGAAGCGAAACTCGAAGAAGAATTGATTGTCCGCCCTACCTCTGAAACCATCATTTGGAATAGTTATAAAAACCGAATTCATTCCCATAGAGATCTACCACTTCTCATCAATCAACGAGCGAATGTCGTGAGATGGGAAATGAGGACAAGGATGTTTCTCAGGACTGCAGAATTTCTCCGACAAGAATGACATACCGCTCACGCAAGCGACAAAGAGGCTGACGAAGAAGCAAGAAAAATGCTGGACGTGTACGATGATTTTGTGACGAATTTTATGGCGATCTCTTCTGTATTGGGGAAAAAACCCGACCACGAAAAATTCGCAGGTGCGGTAGCTACCTATAGTTTTGAGCCTATGATGCAGGACGGCAAAGCCTTACAGGCAGGAACCTCTCACCACTTAGGACAAAATTTCGCTAAGGCTTTCGATGTAAAATTTACGAACGAAAAGAATGAATTGGAATATGTCTACGCGACCTCTCGAGGAGTCTCAACAAGATTAATCTGAGGGCTTATCATGGCGCATTCAGATGATAAGGGATTGGTCTTACCACCTGCACTCGCTCCCCTGCACGTCGTCATCGTGCCCATATTTAAGACGCCAGAAGAATTGGAAAAAATCAAAGAATATATCCAGCCATTGGTCGAAAGATTCGATTCGACGAAGTTGGATTTTAAGGGCAAATATTTCAAATCATCCATCGACCTCAGACGGAAGATTGACGAAGATACCAATAAGAGCCCAGGATGGAAATTCAATGAATACGAAGCCAAAGGCGTGCCTATCAGGATTACGGTCGGACTTAGGGATGTCGCCGCTGGCATGGTTGAAGTCTTCAAGAGAGAATCTGGAGAAAAGTCATCCGTAAAGATTGAAGAAGTTGATTTGCACATCGATAATTACTTATATAAGGAGCAGAATAATTTGTTGAAGAAAAATAAAGAATTTAGAGAAACGAATACATTCGCGGTTGATACTTATGAAGATTTCAAAGAAAAAGTTGCGAAAGGATTTGTCCTCGCACATCGAGATGGAACATTGGAAACAGCAGAAAAAATTAAAGATGAGACTGCAGCAACGATTCGTTGCATCCCATTTGATGAAGCTGATGTCGAAGGAAAATGTGTATTGACTGGCAAGCCAAGCAAAAAGAGAGTTTTGTTTGCGAAAAGTTATTAACCCCCCATTGAAAAATAGAAGAAAATCAGTATAGTGTCAGCGTTTACTTCACTAATCAACGAAAAATGCAAAATTATCCACTTACTATATTACCAAACGACGATGGAACATTTACCGTTGTTTCTTCCATGTTTAATATCGTGACGGAAGGGAATACCTTGGAAGAAGCAATTCATAACGGTCAAGAAGCCATCCAATGTCATATCAACTGATACAAGAAATCTCCTGATGAAGAACGACTTTCTCCCAAAAATCTAAAATCAGCATTTACAACTTTCGTTGAAGTTCATGCCTAATCTCAAAAATCTGACCAGCGATCAAGTTATCAGATTTTTGTTGAGCATCGGCTTTGAAACTGTTCATCAAGAATGAAGTCATGTGCAAATGAAAAGATGATATCTTAGAGTAACCGTTCCATTCCATGGAAAGAAAGTTTTGAATATCAAAACAATTTACAGCATCATAAGACAAGCAAATATCACCAAAGAAGATCTTCAACGCATGTAGAATTTTCTAAAAAACCCCGATACGTCGGGGATTTTTTATTTCGAATATCTTGATTTATGCACTACAAACACACACAAATCTGATACCTGATGATTGTCGTAACGCTTGCTGTGCTGGTGTTTTTCGCATGGGCACACATCACGACCTCTATGGAGCCTGTGTCAGTCGACTCTGGTAATAATCTTCTCATCACTGCTACGATGACGATAGTTTTTTTTATCCTTGCTTCCTTTGCAACGCTTCAGGCACGCATCGATAAAAAATATCTGTACATCAAATTTGGCTATGGCATTTTTAGAAAAAAGTTTTCGCTCAATGATATAGTCTCGGCCAAAGCCGTCAAGAATCATCGGCGATATGGATGGGGAATCAGAGGATGGCTACGGCCTAAGATGTGGATCTTCAATGTTTCCGGTTTTGATGCGGTAGAGATAGGGCTGAAAAATGGGAATAGGTACAGAATAGGCACGGACGAACCAAAGCAATTGGAACAAGCGATTCTTCGCTCGATTACTTAATAAGTGATTTATTTCACCTTATGGCTTAATTGCTTGGTAGCGTATTGATGAAGTATGGAGCTGATAAAGGTCTGATAAGGAACACCAAGTTTTTGGGCGCTGATTTTAATCGCCTGTAATGTGTAATTAGGGATATTCATCGTGATTTTCTGCTTTTTTGCTAATTTCTGGTGATGCATATTTACACTCGCTATAGAAAGAATTTCTTCCTGATCCAAATTCTGCTCCAAAATATCTTTTTTGGTATCTTCATCGTGAAGCGCAAACTCTCTCATTTCTGGAGGTAGAAACGCGAGACGCTCAGCATAGGTTTTTTTGGAAGTTTTGGTAGACATGATAGCGTGATAAAAAGTAAAATTATTTTTTGTACCGAACCGCTTTAGAAATCTTTAATTGCACTTGAACTTAAAGTTTCTAGAAGTCGTCGGCATAACTCAATCATCTAAAGTAACTGCGTTTTACTTGTTCCTTTGGCGGTTGAGTTTATACTTTCTATTTGCATAGATGGTTTTGAGGAAACACACTCCCTCATCGGCGACAAATGGCGCGACATGAGGATAGTTTTTGATCGTGACTATGATATTCCGTTGATGTGGATATTTTTTTCTTAAAGGATTGGGGACGATATCAACAATATCCCGATATGAAATCGCATGTACGACATCCTCAAAAGAGACTCATCTGGATTTTTTGAGTTCCTTATTTTTCTTTTCGTCTCGCTCAAATTCGTATTGCCGTATAGGAAACATAGCAAAAAATCTGATATGTATAAAAGATGTTTACATATGTATATTATACATATCATGATAAAAATCAAGATAGAAAAAATATTTTATTTTTCGCTAGGAGCCAATTCTCCGATCACGAGAATCCTCTGCTTATCGGTTCCGATAGGATAACATCACATCAGCATGAGATAAGAATTCTTGTTCGCGATACCTGCATCATGATATTGCATATAGATTTCATTTACGTGCTGAGGATATTTGACCTGGATATCGATGATCTTGTATTCGTAGAGCGCTCAGTTCCGGACTGCCTGAATCATATCGCCTGGTTTGAGTTCTGCGATATGGGCGAATGCCATGCTAAATGGATTGTGTTTCCACCGCTCCTCGCTCGTATGTCAGAAGATCAAGGTCGCACCATCTATGCCAGGCTCTTGCGTCGTAGGATATTTGACCGGTCAAAATTCCAATTCTTTGTAGAAATTTCCATTGGTAAAGTCTTTTTCGCTCGTATATTTGCTCGTCACGATTGGGTCATTGACGCCCAGAGAAGGAACGATGAGCCTGTTGGTCGGAGGCAGAGTGTTGAATTTGAAATCGTAGTCGGCGAGCCTGTCCGCTAGAAGCTTTTCCGTGGGAGTCGCTATATCCGTGGACTGAAGTCCGTCTTGTCTGTATTGGTCTATCATGGCCTGGATCTCATCATTTTTCTTATCGGTAGAATCGATAACCGATGCGATGCTATTGTCTTGGTAGATAGTTTTTTCTGTCAGAGGTTTTTCCGCTTTCATGGCAGGCGCGACGGATTCGGTCACGTTGGCGATGAAGAGGTCAGCATTGGTAAAGACCGTGATTCCTAGACTCACTACCACAAAAAGGAAAGCGACGATTTTCATTTCGTGGAAAAAATCGATCAGCTTACGCTTCAATCTTTTGTTGCGAGTTGCTTGTTCTAGATATTCGATGGTTGTGTATTCCATAAAAACGCGGAATGGATAATGGATAAAGCGCAAAGGATAATGGGTAAGGGATAATGGTAAATGTACATTATACATTTCCCATGGCACATTAACCTTTCACCGTCTCTATTATAGCCAGATGTCATAAAAAAACCTAAAAATCTGAACTTCTGACGGACGGTTTGCATTGACTTTCCTGATAAAATCTATATAGTTATATCATAAACTAAAAATTAAAAAAATGTCAGAAACAAACATCATTCTTCCTACAATCGCAAAAGCGAAAAAGTAAAAGAATTAATAGAGCTTATCGAGACTCAATTGCTACTTAAGGCGCCACTTTCAGAAGGGGTAGAAGTAAGGATTAATCTTGGCGACAGCATGGATTTTCCAGATCTTCTTCAACAGACACACGCCCTAGAAAACATGTTCAATTCAACTCCCGATTGGAAAGCAAGATCACTGCAACAAGATCATGGCAGAAGACCAATGTTCTTGCCTCTCGCTCCAAAACAATCATCTTAACTATTTGTTAATCTCTGTCGATGGCGCCTATTTGGGTAGTTGTCGGCAGATTTTTTGTTATTATCTACCTCACCCCCGACCCCTCTCCACCAAGGTAGAGAGGGGCAATATTCCCTCTCCATGGAATGGGGAGGGCTAGGGTGGGGCAATATTTTAACCTTGAAAAAATCGCCTATTACACTACATATCAATTATGATAAATCTTCTTGCTGTCTCTTACAACAATATCGGACCATTTAAGGACAAAATCCTGACTATTTTTTTCGATCAAGGGAAATATCTCATCAAGGCACCTATAGGTGCCGGGAAAAGTTTCCTTTTCTTTGACGGACCGATCTATGGCCTCTACAAATATTCCGGCAGGACCATGCTCAATACCCAATCCAAGACTTGATTCATCAAATTACTTTTTGAAATCGAAGGCCAACATTACCTCATCATAAGAAATCTCAGCAAAGCGAAATCCAAGGAAAGCTGCGCTACTGCGTTATACGCAGTCCATAAAGTCGAAAGTCAAAAGTCTATAAAGTCGCCTGAAGACCTGATGACTTTACAGACCTGATGACTTTTGACTGACGTAGATATCCAAACCGAACTCGAAAAAAATCCTGATGTTCGTGTCGAAGAAATCCCATTCAAGAATGAGACTGATCTCCAGCAGACCTTGAATACTTTACTCCCACCGAGGGAAGTCTTCTGCAATACCGTTTTCCTTATGCAGGATAGCGACAATATCTTTGAATTAACGCCTGCGGATAGATTGACGGTTCTGAAGAATGTCTTCAATTTGATCGGAATCGATGAAGCCAAAGATAAGATAGCCGAAAGAAAAAAAGAAATCTGGTACAAACTCAAAGCGACGGCCGATACTTCCAAGTACGATGACAAATTGAAGAGATTGCTCGCGGACTATGTTTGAGCCTATAAAAAAATAACTGAGACTGTCACTCTGAGCTTGCCGAAGAGTCTGTCTCTAGATTCTTCAACTTCGCTCAGGATGACTGGAGACATTAAAGCATTGTGACAAGCTCAGACATTTTTTGAGAATATGGAAAACATTTACGAGAAGGTGAATATCGCGGAATTCAGCACAGATGATTTTCCGGTGAAAATGCACGAAGAAATCGATGCAAAAGTGGAAAAAAACAAATCTGACTACCAAAAACTCGCTCATCAGCTCCAGACTCTAGTCGAAAATCAAAAGTCCGAAAGTCGTAAAGTACAAGAATATCAATCTCAAGCAAAAGATCTCACATCCAAAATCCAGAATCTTGAATCCAGAATTTCTACGATTGATCCTGAAAAAATCACGAAATTAAAAGATGAGAAAAAGTCGCTTCTCAAGCAGCAAGACACGCTTAGCAAAGAAGTGGAGCATGAATTGATCAAGAAATTTCTTGCCGAGCACAAAAATATGTTTGAGGATTTTAAAGTGAATAGTGACGTGATAGCAAATGCATATCTTTTTGTCCAATATCTGAAAAATACAGGAAAAATCTTGAATGAGGAAGTAAAAAATATCCAACTCCAAGTGAAGCATCACCAGGATGCACTCAAAGATCAGCAGGAACAACTCAAAACGATGGACGCCAAAATCAAGCTCTTCGACAAGGATATCGGCCAACAGGCGACTTACGATTGCAGCAAGATCGGAACGAATTGTCCATTTATCAAAATCATCAACAAAAAAACCTTTGATCAGCTGGACAAGCAAAAAACTCTTTTACAGAAAGAGAAAGATGCGCTTGAAGCGAAAATTGAAACACTGAAAAAGTCCAAAGATAGTAGCAAAGAATTGAAATCTAAAGAGAAGGATATCGAAGATATCAAGCTTGTCCTGCACGACATCGATTGGAAGGAAATAGAAAAGGTCTATGACGGAGTCCAGGAACTCCAAGCAAAAGAAAAATCTATCGATCTACAGATCAGCAATCTTGAAGGAGAGATGAAAAAATTGGAAGAATATAGATTGGAGATAGAAAAAAATAAAGTGCAGATTGAAAATATAGAAAAGCAGATTCAGGAGACAGAAGGCAGATTGCAGATTGCAGAAAAAGATAAATTGAAAATTGAAGAGCAGGTGAAATGAATTGATTATGCGTGAGTTTTGGAATTGGAGAAAGTGAATACGAAGATGAAAGAGACCTATCGCGACCTTACCTCGCTCGCGCATGAATTTAAGGATGTGCAAATGCAGGTGAAACAATTACAGCAGGAAGAAGAAGTCGTGAATGATCTCTACGCTATTTTCTCCAAGGAATTATTACTCCTGGTTTTGCAAGACCATCTGCCGGTGTTGAGCGATATCATCAATACCTATCTCGCACAGGTCGTCGAGTATCAGATTTCCTTCTCTTTGCATAAAAGTACTACCGATAAGTTGGAATTGTTGGCGCAGATTTTTGATGAGAAATGAGAAAGGGACGTCAAAAGCCTGAGCTGAGGTCAGAGGGTGATTTTGAAAATCGTGCGGATGCTTGCGATTTCTAGCTACATCCACTCCCCTGTCCTGTTTATCGACGAAACCATAAATAATCTTGATGCCGACACGGTAGCAAAAGTTTCGGATATGTTGGAAGATTTTGTGAAGTCCAAATCTATGAAGCTCTATGCGGTCACGCACAATCAACAGATCCAAGATATGAAATTTTGGGATAAAGTGATTGAAATATAATATATACTCATTTGCATTCGGGGACAAATTTTCTATAGTTGTTCCCGTTTTTATCTCTATCCCGATAGGATATGAAATATGAAGATGTATTAAAAAAAGTAAAAAAAACTCATATCTGCCCCTTTTGCAATAAACAAAAAAAATATATTCTCGATCAAAATCGTTATTTTTATGTAACCGTGGCGCGCGCGCCTTACGTAGCCAATCATCTTCTGATCATTCCAAATAAGCATGTCAAACTCTTTCACGAGCTGAGCGCCATTGAACTGAAACATATGTTCGCTCTCACAAGGAAATGGACAGAAAAGCTTCATAAAATCTATAAGGATATCGCAATCCTCCTGAGGGATGGGCCCGTGATTTCCCACCTCGGCAAATCAGTCAATCACCTCCATTTACATCTCGTGCCTGATTGTGAAATCGGTCCATTGCAAAATGGGGACGGAAATCGTGAATTCTACGATGAAAAGATATTCAATGCTATAATAGCTAAGACAAAAAAACTTCTCTCCAAATAAGGCATTTTACTCTCGATCTTTCCCATGACTCTCATCAAAAAACACAAGAATCTGATCATATTCATCATCCTGACTCTTCTCCGAAGCGTTTTTATGTGAATGATGAAATTCTTTCTCCGATCATATCTTCAGGATGCAAGGACGCTCCAGGAAATCGCTGGATATGCCAGCTTAGGAAGCGCTATCGCCTATCTTTTTGCAGGTGCAGTCGCTTATGCATTTACCAAGAAAAAAATCATTCTCCGGACAGCTTTAGTGTGTATTTTGGCTCTTTTGGTAGGATATTTTACGCATTATGCTCCTTTCTTGTTGTTTGCCGTGCTTTTGAGTGTGATGTGAGTGATGTATAGTTTGTGGCTCACGGTCAAATCAGTCATCCTTTCTACAGAAATAATCACTTCATGATTTAGTGAAACCGCCATCAATGGGATGGCCAATGTCGCAATCCTGGTCGGATTTCTCTTGGGAAGCTACCGGTGATTCGCAGCATATACCAAGTTCTGAGGTTTTGGATTCCTTGCTATCGTCGTCCTGCTCCTCGTTTGCTGATTATTATGATTATTCTTGAGCTATGATAAATTATTTACGCCAAAACCATTTGTTTCAAATATCAAAACCAGCATCCCCAATATCTTGGAGGTCACCGAAAGATACTTCCGATTCTTGGTACCTATTGCAGTTTTGCGAGCGGTCTCTACCGTCATGGGGCAGAAAATGCTAGAAATCTGAATCAATACTTTTGATAAAATGCCCAAAGCCTCAATATTTGTCTTGGTCGTTTCCTTTGTCGGAGCCATCGTCGGTAATATCATCTCTGCCTTTATCAAGACAAATAAGAAAGTCGTAACCCTGGTATTTCTGATTATCTTGGGACGGAGCATGATTCTCTTCCCCCATTTTCTCCATGAACATACCAATTATTTCTTTCTCCAGGCGTATAGTTTTATGATAGGAATGTTCTTTGGAATAGCGGTAAACATCATAGAATGAAGATATTTCCATCTCATCGGCGATGATCACAAGAAAGAATATGGAGCCGCCGCTTATGGGCTTATCTCCAGCATCGTTATGTTTTTTATCATGATCATCTCTGATCTGCTGACTCGTGGATTTGGTGATAAATTCGCCTTCTTCTTCTGCGGAATCGTAGTTCTCATCAATATTTTCTTCCTCAAGAAGATAGAAGAAACGGCTAATTAGACCTTAGAACTTAGAGCTTAGAACTTAGACTAAGGTCTAAAGACGAAGTCGTTACTAAGTTCTACCGACTATCTTCAATCATTTTTAGCCATTTTCAACCATTTTTAACCATTTTCTTGTTTTTTGTCAACCCTTACTACCCTGCTTTGGCGGGGTTTTTTGGTAATTTTCCTTTTCGTGGCTATAATTAGAATGGATTTACTCATATAAGCCACCACCATGAAAAAAGTATTCTTGTTGATCGGTATCGTAGGAATGTGACTCTCTAGCTTTGCGTTGGGACAATTTTCTGCGACTGAAGATCAAACTCTGAGCGATTTTGATGTAAAGAGCGCCACACAAAATATGCAAGAACTACAAGCAAGCGTCGACCAGATTACCCAAGAGCTCTATACCATGGACGCAAAAGAGAAGACTGATGCAGGAATCTCGGATAAATACAGAGAAACGAGAAAAGAGGTCGTGAACGTCATCAACAATATCACCAAAACAACGGAAAATGTCTGAAATATGCTCAAGAAGATTGCTATCTACAAGATACAGATAGCATCTGCGGCAGAAGAACTCAAGACAGCTAGAGAATGAATAGTCTCCACCAAGGACTATCTCGCAGATTTTGCAAATTTTATCTACAAGCTCAATAATAAGCTCTACACCGACAATGGCAATACTATAGATGACATCAAGCTCATCGTCAATTCCGATAACATCCCCCGTACACTCGCCAATGACTACATGGTCCAATCCATGATCCTCCAGCTCAATGATCTCATGGGAGATTTTACTGCCAATGAAGAGAAGCAGATAGCACTCATCAAAAAATTGAGTCAGCTCAAATCTGGTGCCGGAAGTCAGATCAAAGATTTCCAAGTAGAACTGGAAAAACTCCAGCAGAAGAAGAATTATCTGATTCAGTTCCTTTCTCTCTACAAGAACGATAAGACACAGAGACAGATCGCTATCACGAATCTTTTCGAAAGTACGAAATGAGTCTACGATAAGATGATGTCTTTGACCAAAGATATCTCCAAGTGAATCTACACCTCAGAATTTAATATGGATAAAAAGATAGAAGATCTCAATAAGATAGAAAAAGATAATGAAACATATCCGCTTGCGCGACCGGTATATCCTATCTCGGAAGTACAGACCTATTTTGGCGATGAACTCTATCAGAAACAATATGGCGTCCCTCATATAGGGATCCAGATCAAAGCTACTCAGTGATCACCTGTCTATTCGGCACGTGATGGTATCGTCTATTTTGTAGCCGACAGCAATCAGATCTGAATCAATCGAGTGATGATCGTCCATGCCAATGGCTACGTCACCGCTTATCAATACATGAATAAGATCCTCGTCAAACCAGGCGACATCGTCAGGAGAGGTCAGCTCATCGGAAACAGTGGCGGAGAACCGGGAACCAAATGAGCAGGATTCGTTTCCAAGGGTCCTAACCTTACCTTCATCGTCTTCAAGGACGGCATCGCAACTGATCCATTCACCTTCTTGGATGCGAGTATCGTAAGAGAAAAATCTGTCTTGCCTGATGGTTATCAGATCAAATACCTCAGAGACAAATACGCAAGACCTATCGATATCACCGATCTGGACATCATGACCGGTGCTAGCTTGTCAGAGAGGGAGGATCAATTCCTCAGAAGATATGGTGTAGGCATCTACAGAGAACTCGCATTCCGAGAAGATGCGGCAAAAGGAACCAATATCGATAAGGATGTCATGGTATGTATCGCCTTCGCAGAAAGTACTTTGGGTAGATATCTCGCTACCTCCAACAATATCGGTAACGTAGGAAATGATGATAGCGGGAATAGGGTGCCATTCTATTCGGCGCTCGTTGGTGCGAGATCCATCGCGTTGACCTTGAATAATGATTTCTTATGAGATTATCATACGATCAAGCAGCTCAGCAGATATGGCAATAAGGATGGTAAGATCTATGCTTCCAGCCCTATCAACCGACAGACGAATGTCTTGAAATGTCTCAGCCAGATCAAAGGATATTACATTCCGGAAGACTTTCCATTCAGGACAGGATTGAATCCCAACAAAGTAAAAGCCGAGGCAGAAAAAGTCGTCCTCAATGGCACATGAACAATCAAAAAGTAACAAAAATATAATAAAAAACCGTGCACCACGTTGTGGTTAGAGACGCGATTAATCGCGTCTCTACGCCTAAATGGGCGGCACGGTTTTTTTTTATCATTAATTCATAGGTTGGGGTGGCGTGAGGACAAATCTGCAGGCATTTTTCTCTACCAGTTTGAGATAGATATATATCGCTAGGAGAATCAGCTGTGATCGATATTCTCCGGGGTTGAGGAACAAGAGATGTAAGACTACAAACAGCAAAGCGAGATATGCTGACTTCTGAATCCAGATTCGTTTGCTTTTAAAAAGTTTGATGGAGAGATTGTTTGACGTGATGTATCCGATAAAGAGACTGAACAATGAAATATATCCTGCCAAAATCCGGAAACTCTGCCGTTGACTGGCGATGCCGTATCAGGTCTTGAGCCGTGTCGCGATGTAGATACCGCCATGCGTAAATGCTAGGATGAAGACGGTAATTCCGAGAAGTCTCCTGTATCTCATCACCAATCACGCTGCTGCCCGCACCAAGGTGAAAATGATATTTTTTAATTTTCCGAAAGAAAAATTTCTCCGGCTGAGCAGATATTTTCGCATCTCGCCGAATTTGAGGACTTTCACTTCAGAGAATTTGCACATGATGAGTATGAGCGGTTTTGCCAAGAGAATGATTCGTAGGAGATTGAGCGCTGCATTGCCAAATCAGCTCCCCGACTCTCTTCCGATCAATAGCATAAGCCATCATCAGAAATAAGAAGTAAGCACTATGGCAAGACTTGCAACAGTTATGATAAGGTAATAGATTCGTAACATGATAAAATTTTTATTTGATAAATCATTTTTCTTTGAGATAGTCGAATGCGGGGTTTCTACTGCTTAGGTCAGCTAATATGTGTGAGTCACTGTTTACATAAATTTGATCAGCGAGACTGAGCATTTTATCCAGTTTTTCCATATCCGTTCTTCCCAGACTGAAAGTCTTTGCATTAAATTCTATAGGAATCTTGTATTCATTCGCCACTTTGACTACCGCTTCAACATCAAGATGCTCTGAAGTGTTTGTGTAACATACATGTCCAAGAAATTTTATTTTATTACCATATTTTTTGATAGCGTTGGTATACGCTTGGGTAATATTTTTCAAATCGCCTTTGAATACTTCATCATGACAGGACAAAATACAGAAGTCTGATTCTTTTCATTGGATATCAAAACAGCAATTTCCCTCTTCATCCAATAAATCTCATTCTATGCCAAAATTCACCTCTACGTCATTGTGGATATTCGTCCGCCTTTTGACGATAACCCTGAAAGTCTTTTTTCATAGATTATTGGCATCGATTGATGCCTGACTATGGTCAGTGATGACTATTTTCTTCAAGCCAACCTTGCCAGCGTGCTGTGCTAACTCATCTATAGTATTGAATCCATCAGAAAAATTTATGCTATGCATATGATAATCTTCTTGTAGAGAATTGAGCACTTTCATACGATGATTCGTAAACATATAAAGCATATTATTCTATCTCTATGCCGAGTTCCGCGGGAATGAATACTGACTTGCTCTTCTTGTCGAAGAGAATGTTTGTCTCCGACTGGATGGGATGGCCGGTATGAAATGTTTTTTCCGAACTTTT
>Ga0172371_10004846_pt1 | contig 20166 bp, 8 predicted proteins | sample Lak12m_FD_114543 | JGI IMG/M metagenome (GOLD analysis project Ga0172371, IMG submission 114543) | Freshwater microbial communities from Kabuno Bay, South-Kivu, Congo - kab_022012_12m | ecosystem: Environmental > Aquatic > Freshwater > Lake | place: Democratic Republic of the Congo: South-Kivu... | reverse complement strand
TCTGCAGGTAGACTCACCTCGCACCACCAACGTCAGCCCCGGAAAGCCTATCTCGTCCGCAAGGCCCGGAACGTCCAAAGACCGCCCTTTCTTCTTGCTTGCCCGGACTTATTGAGAAGTTACACGCGCAGAGATCCTTCCCTCCCTCCAGGATGGCTGTGCCGAGCTCGATGCGCGGTGCGTCGGATCGGTCAGGATGACGTTGCCGAGCATGTGCACCCGATGGTGCCAAGCACCGCAGCCGGTGCTGCCTTGCGCGATCCGCCACCCCAGCCGCAGAACTGATTGACAGTCAGGAGATGTCCTCGCCGTCCTGTTTCCATTACTTGGCCCATCTTGCTATACTCCCCCAGCAACGCTTGGAGGTGTAGTATGCGTCGAGCAGTGCTCCCGTTCCTCGCAGCAGCGCTGGCATGCCTGTACGTCGCCTGTTCTCCTGAGACCGTATACGTGGTGGCGGACAACGGGACCGAGAAGGACGCGGGCGCGGACAACGGCGTGGCGCCCGAAGAGATCGTGTTCGAGGACCAGAAGGTCGAGCTGGATTCCGGGTTCGATTTCTCGGGAGAGCAGGTGGGTGCGGACCTGCCGCTCGTCGAGGGTGAGTTCGGCTGGCCGTGCACCCAAGCGGCCGAGTGCCACTCCGGCTTCTGCATTCTTACCGGCGAGAAGAAGATCTGCACGAACCTGTGCGTCACCGAATGTCCCGAAGGCTTCGTGTGCGCACCGGTCACGAACACGCCCCCTGACGTCACCTACATCTGCCTGCCCAGATACGATAAGCTCTGCCAGCCGTGCATCGAGCACAAGGACTGCCAGCCCATCTGGGGAGCGGGCACCGACCTGTGCCTGGAGTACGGCGCAGCGGGGAGCTTCTGCGGGGCGGAATGCGACGACGGCTCGTGCCCGGAAGGCTACGTCTGCGGGGTGGAGAAGGCGCCCGACGGGTCCAGCGTCAAGCAGTGCAGACTGCCCGCAGGACAGTGCGAGTGCAGCGCTCTCTCGAAGTACCTCATGCTCTCGACGAGCTGCGAAGTGTCGAACGCCATCGGGACGTGCACCGGAGGCCGGAAGTGCGAGGCAACGGGGCTTTCACCCTGCGACGCGGCGACGCCCGCGGAGGAGGCGTGCAACAACGAAGACGATGACTGCAACGACACGGTCGACGACATCGCCCCATTGTCGTGCCTCGTAGACAACGAGTTCGGTTCCTGCCCCGGTCAGACCGAGTGCAGCCTTGGGAAGGAAGTCTGCCAGGGGACCGCACCGGCCAAGGACGTCTGCGACGGCATCGACAACGACTGCAACGGCTTCAAGGACGAGGGCTTCCCCGACACCGACACCGACGGCGAGGCGGACTGCATCGACGGCGACGACGACAACGACGGCATCGTAGACGAGCAGGACAACTGCCAGTACAAGGAGAACCCCGACCAGTCGAACCTGGACATGGACAAGGACGGCGACGCGTGCGACGGCGACATGGACAACGACGGTGCGCTCAATGCGGTGGACTGCAAGCCGCTGGACGCCAAGGTGTATCCTTTCTCTCCGGAAGGGTGCGACGGCCTTGACAACGACTGTGACGGGGCCGTCGACGAGGCAAGCTGCGACGACGGCAACCTCTGCACGGACGACGTGTGCAATCCCGCGTTGGGGTGCCAGCATCCCTTCAACTCGGACCCCTGCACCGACAGCAACCCGTGCACCCTGGACGACCACTGCGCATTCGGCGAGTGTGCGGGCCAGTTCATGAGCTGCGACGACAACAACCCGTGCACGCAGAATTCCTGCGACCCCAAGATCGGCTGCACTTTCTCGTATCTTGGAGGCCAGTGCGACGACGGCAACCCGTGCACGAAGAACGACGTGTGCATGCAGGGCCTGTGCGCCGGCGTCGCGGACGACAAGTGCCAATGCCTCTCGGACATCGACTGCAAGCCGTACGAGGACGGGGACATGTGCAACGGCACACTGAAGTGCGAGAAGGGCACCAACCAGTGCGTCGTGAATCCGGACTCGGTGCCGAGCTGCACGCTTCCCCCCGGCTCCGATCCTTTCTGTGCCAAGGCGCAGTGCAACCCGGCTACCGGCAAGTGCGAGGCCGCGCCGACCAACAATGGGCAGGTCTGCAACGACGCAAACCTCTGCACGGTCAACGAGATCTGCATCGCGGGCAAGTGCGAAGGCGCTCCGAAAGACTGCGCCGACGCAAACGGATGTACGGACGACTCGTGCGACCCGGCAGGGGGCTGCCTGCATACCTACAACTCGAATCCCTGCGATGACGGGAATCCGTGCACCCTGGGCGATGCTTGCCAGGGCGGCGTGTGCGTTGCAGGCGGGGCGGTGCCGTGCGATGACGGGAACCCATGCACCACGGACGCGTGCGCACAGGGCCAGGGCTGCGTGCACACCAACAACACGCTGCCCTGCAACGACAAGAACGCGTGCACGCAGACCGACACTTGTGCGAACGGCATCTGCACCGGGACCAACCCGCTGCTTTGCGACGACGCCAACTACTGCACCAACGATTTCTGCGACCCTGCGACCGGCTGCAAGTACACCTACAACGAGGCTCCGTGCAACGACGGGAACAAGTGCACCACCGGCGATCTCTGCCAGGGCGGGACATGCGTCGGGTCCGGGTTGATGACTTGCAACGACTTCAACCCCTGCACCACCGATAGCTGCGACCCGGACGGCGGCTGCGTTTACGGCCTGAATACGCTTCCCTGCGACGACAAGAATGCTTGCACCACGAAGGACGCATGCGCAACAGGGGTGTGCACTGGCGAGGCGGTGTCATGCGCGGACGGGAACACTTGCACTTCGGACGCGTGCGACCCGCTGAGCGGCTGCACGTTTGCGCCGGTAGCGGGACCTTGCGACGACGGCAACCCGTGCACGGTCGGCGACTCGTGCCAACTCGGCAAGTGCCAGGCCGGCAACTCGATCTCGTGCGACGACGGCAACCCGTGCACAAAAGACACGTGTGCGGGAAACGGCGTGTGCAGCCACAGCAACCTGGACGGCGTGGGATGCGACGACGTGAACGAGTGCACGGTAAACGACGTTTGCGTCGGTGGCCAGTGCCTGGGCCAGGGCAACCCTTCCTGCTGCCTCAAGGACGCGGACTGCGACGACGGAAACCAGTGCACAAAGGATACGTGCGTGCTGGAGACGGGGCAGTGCCTGTCCCAGGCCGCACCGATGACCGGGCTTGCGTGCAACGCGGACAACAACGGGTGCACCGCCGGCGACACGTGCGCAAACGGGGTGTGCAACGTCGGTGCGCCCATCGACTGCTCGCCCAGTGCGGACGAGTGCAACAACGCGCTGTGCCAGTCCACGGGAATCCAGACGTACAAGTGCGTGAAATCGCCCAAGCAGAAGAATGCGCCGTGCGATGACGGGCAGTTTTGCACCGACCTGGACGCGTGCGACGGCGCCGGGGTCTGCGTGGGCGGCGTGCCGTTGGACTGCGACAAGCTCTCCGGCGGATGCATTGTCGGCGCGTGCAACGAGGGCACGAACAAGTGCGAAGGTGCGCCCGTCCAGGATGGGAAACTGTGCAACGCGGACGACAACGGGTGCACCACCGGAGACGCCTGCAAGGCCGGGAACTGCGTGAAGGGCGCGGCAGCAGACTGCTCCTGGCTGGACGCTGCGTGTATCATCGGCGTTTGCAAGCCGGACGGCGCGGTGAATCCGGACGGCTTCACGTGCGAAGCGCAGCTCAAGCCGCAGGGGACGACGTGCTCGGACGACATGTTCTGCACCGTAGGAGAGAAGTGCGACGACACCGGCTGGTGCGGAAGCGGCACGCCCAACCCATGCGACGCGGTCAAGGACTCGTGCAACGACGCCAAGTGCGACGAGACCGGCGACAAGTGCCTGCCGCTTCCCAAGCAGAACGGCACGACCTGCAACGACGGGGACGCGTGCACAACCGGAGATGCGTGCCAGAGCGGCATCTGTGCGGGTACGTCGAACGTCTGCGGCGAATACAAGGTGTCCACGTTCCACACGACGTACACGGGCATGGTGCCCGCGATTGCGGATCTCCAGAATGGCAGATACGCCATCTATTGGGACGACACGTCGGGCGACAAGTTCTACGGCCGCAGCTACACGAATTCCTGGTCCAAGGAGTGGACCGAGTTCGATGCCTACACGGGCGGCGACGAGAACCTGCAAGTGGACGCGGACGGGTTCGCAAGCGGCAGCACCGTGGCAGCATTCGTGCACAGGAAGAAGACGTACGCTGAGAGCGGCACGTCGTGCTACGTTTGCGGGAGCTGCAACGAGGGCAGTTGCGACGAGTGCTGCAGCAGTTGTTATTACACCAACAAGTACTCCGGAAGCCGCGCGCTGGAGGAGCGGATCATCCTCCAGTGGTTCAGCGGGCTCAACGCGAAGACCAAGACGGTCACGGTGTTCGATCGTACTTCCAGCGATTCGTGGAGTTACCGGTGCTCCAGCGGGCAGACCCAACCGTACACTTACGCCAACCCCTTCGGAAATGTGAAGGTTGCCGCAACGCCTGCGGGCAACACGCTGCTGCTGTGGCAGGACGGGACTGCGATCAAGGCAAGGATTTACAACTCCGCGGGGACGCAGACAAAGGACTTCGGCACGCTTGGGACCGGCTGGTCCGGGTTCGACGTAGCGTCCAGGCAGGACGAATCGTTCGTGATCACGTGGTCTACGGGCGGCAACGTGTACGCACAGATTTACGCGGCCGGCGGCGTGCCGTTCGGGTCGCAGATCGAAGTGTCGGCGTCAGCGGGCAACCAGACGAATCCCGCGATCGATGCCGCGTACGGCGACCGCTTCGTGATCGTGTGGGAGAGCAGCGGCGACGGCGACCAGGATATCTACTTCCGGGTCTTCCAGTCGGACGGGACGCCGCTTGGACCGCCGGAGGCGAAGGTCAACACGACGGACAGCGGGAACGAGGTCAACCCGGACGTGGCCGCATTCGATTCATCAGGCAAGATAGTCATCGTGTGGGAGGGGAAGGACCCGGGAGGAACCGGCGTGCTTGCACAATTCTTCACCAAGAACGGAGTCGCGATCGGTACGGAAAAGATCGTGAACGTGAAGACGTCGGGCAACCAGACAAGCCCGCGGGTGAAGACGCTCAGCAGCCAGGAAGCACTGGTCGCGTGGCGAGGAGACGATGCTCACGTATGGAGCCGCAAGTACGACCCGGATGGGAACGCTCTCACGCATTCCAAGGAGATCATCCACAACGTGACGGTTGCGGGCGAGCAGACGGCGCCGGTGGCATCGGCCCAGGGGGCGTCCGGTTACGTGGCCGTGTGGCAACACACCACGGGCACCAACGTCGATATCAAGGCGCGGCGGTTCGACCTGTCCGGCAACGGCGTAGGGGACGAGCTGACGGTAAACAGCACGACTGCGGACGTGCAGAAGGAGCCGACCGTCGGGACCGACTCGAACGGGAAGTTCGTCGTGGCGTGGGACTCTTACGGCCAGGACGGGGACCTGGAAGGCATCTACATGCGGCGCTTCAACCCGGACGGGACGGCAGTGAGCCAGGAAATCGCGGTGAACACGACCACCACGGAAGAGCAGAAGTCGGCGGTCCTTGCGGTCGATCGCACGCCGGGCTCGGATGGCCAGGTTGCGGTGGTCTGGACGTCGTTCATGCAGCCTGGAGGCGCGGGCTACGACGTGATGGGGCAGTGCTTCAGCGCGGCGAACCAGAAGATCGGCGGCGAGTTCATGGTGAACACGTACACGACCAACAACCAGGACAACGCTGCGATTGCATACCTGCCTGCCGGGCCGTCACGCTACGTGGTTGTGTGGTCGTCAAACGGGGAGGACGGTGCTTTGTACGGCATCTACGCTCAGCGCTTGGGACCCACGTGTGCGAAGCAGGCGGATCCGTTCAAGGTGAACACGACGACCGCGGACGTGCAGTTCCAACCGACGATTGCCGCGGACGGTGCGGGCAATTTTGTAATCGCGTGGAGCTCGCTTTCGCAGGACGGAGACAACTACGGGGTGTACGCACAGCGCTACGACAGCTCGGGGAACAAGGTAAACAACGAGTTCAAGCTCAACCCCGTTACTGCGGGCGAGCAGTCCACTCCGACCCTTGCTTTCCTCTCGGACAACACGATGGTGGCAGGCTGGAAGACCTTGGGCGAGGACGAGAACGGCGCTGCAGCGAAGTTCCTCCGCTTCAAGTCGGACTACTCCGCGGCCGGGCTGGAGTTCATCGGGAACATCTACTACCAGTCCAACCAGGAGCTGCCTTCGATCTGTCCCCTTCCGGACAAGAAGTACGTGGTCCTATGGCGCTCGGACGGCCAGGACGGCTCCGCCGGCGGCATCACCGGGCGCTTGCTCCCATAGGCTCGCCGGCCGATAGCGGTACGTCTGCTGCGTTCATCGGCTCGCTCCTCCCTGCGACATACCCCAAGCATACAAGATCAGTGTCGTGAGCGGACGGCGGTGGAGAAGCGGGCGCGGTTCTTGGGAAGGGTGATGCCGTAGCGTTCCATCCAGCGGTAGACCTGACGTCTGTGGGTGTTGAGCTGAGAAGCGACCTCGGTGACGTTGCCGCGGTGCAGGTCCAGGAGTTGGCGCAGCAGCTCCGGCGTCGGTGCGATGGGCTGGGTGGCATTCGCCGGCGGTTCGGCAGCGGCAGTGAGGGGAGGGGGAAACGACCTGTTCTCGTCGTGAGTAAGGAGGCTGAGCTGCCCTGGCCGAGCTTGGCTCATCCTGACGGCGTTGATGAGCTGCCGCACATTGTGGGGCCAGTCCGTGGTCAGCGCCTCTTCCAGGAAGTCGGCGCCAAGGCTCTCGATGGGGTCCAAGTCCATCTTGCGGACGGTCAAGTAGACTATGGGGAGGATGTCCAGCCGCCTCTGGCCAAGGGACGACAGGCGGAACGAATTCTCCTCCAGCAGGTTCCTCAGGTCGCCACCCAGCCCCGGCTCCTGGCTGAGGGCTGCGTGGACGTGGTTGTATGTCACCACGACCGTCACGTCCGCGGCAACGGGAGCCTTTTCGCCGTCCTGGATCTGCCCGCTTGCGAGGTAGCCGAGCAGCTTCTCCTGGTCGCACTGGGGCAGCATGTCCGCGTGACGTAGGAACAGAGTTCCCCCTTCGGCTTCCCGGAGTGAATGCTCGATGGGCGTCATGCGAAGGCGCCAGGCGACGTCCATGCAGTTGATTTCGACGACCGGGCCCATGCGGCCGGTCATCTCGTGGAAGGCGTGCGCCAGCAGCGCCTTGCCGGAGCCGGTGTCGCCGGCGACGAGCAGCGCACGTCTGCCGGAAGCTGCGGCTGCACGGAGACGCTGCATGGTCGCTGCGGTGGACGCGCAGCACGCAGCGACGCCGTAGCGCAGGAACTCGGTGGACATGGAAGGGGCTTCGTGGGTGACCACGAAGAGCGAGTCTCCGGCCCGGACGACGTCCTGCTCCAGGAGCATGCGGGAGGTCGTGCGGCCCCTGTTTACCCAGGTGCCGTTGGTGCTGTCGAGGTCGTCCAGCCGCAGCGCTTTGCCCTGCCCAACCAGCTTGAAATGGGTTCTGGACATTGCGCCGTCAGCTATGAGCAGACGCCCGACGCCGCCGTGCCGGCCGACGATCAGGTCGTGATGAATCGGGATCACCCGCGAGGGCCAGCCTGCGGCACCGCTGGGAGGAAAGACCTGCACGAGCCACCACGGCGAAGCCACGTCGATGTGCAGATCGAAGTCGCTCGGCCTCGGGATTCTGCGCTCCGTGGCCTGAAGAGACTCGCCCCGATCGACGGGAGTGTCGTCTTCCTTCCTTTCCGCGACGATTCCACGCAGTGGGCGTCGCCCTGTCCCCTTTTCCGCCTGCATCCCAGTTCACCCAACGCGGCCAGTATACTGCGATGAACGGGGAGAGCAAGCAATATCTTCGGGGCACCCGGACACCCCTCTCTTGGGCAAAGAAGCAGGTACCACTACGCCTGTCAGGGCGGGGGCGGTGGAGCGTGTGCACGGCCTATTGCTTCCGGCGGTGGAGAGAGCTATGCTGCGTGGGCACGCAGCGGGGGCGTCATGAAGACGATCATCGAGCCGTTCCGGATCAAGATGGTCGAGCCGATCCGGATGACTACGAAGGAGCACCGGCTGGAGGTGATGAAGGATGCGGGCTACAACCCGTTCATGATCCGCTCCGAGGACGTGATCATCGATCTGCTGACGGACAGCGGGACGTCGAGCATGAGCGACCGGCAGTGGGCCGAGATGATCATGGGGGACGAGGCGTACGCGGGGAGCCGGTCGTTCTTCAAGCTGGAGGAGACCGTCCGCGACATCACGGGCTACAAGCACGTCATTCCGACGCACCAAGGGCGTGCATCGGAGCGCATTCTGTTTTCCGTGGCAGCGCACCGCGGGGACGTGATCCCGAACAACACGCACTTCGACACGACCAGGGCGAACATCGAGTTCAACGGCGCGGTGGCGCTCGATCTCATGACCGAGGTCGGGGTCGACCCCGGCGCCGACCATCCGTTCAAGGGCAACCTGGACGTGGGGCGGCTGGAGCAGGTGCTAGGCCAGTATCCACGCGAGCGGGTCCCGCTGGGAATGATCACGGTCACGAACAACGCGTCGGGCGGCCAGCCCGTGTCGATGGCGAACATAAAGGCGGTGTCCGGCCTGCTGCACAAGCACGGCGTGCCGCTGATTATCGATGCGTGCCGGTTCGCGGAGAATGCTTACTTCATCAAGCTGCGGGAGCCGGGCTATGCAGACCGCCCGCTCAAGAGCATCGCCCAGGAGATGTTCTCATATGCGGACGGCTGTACGATGAGTGCGAAGAAGGACGCGTTCGCGAACATCGGGGGCTTCCTTGCCCTGAACAACGACGACTGGGCGGAGCGGGCGCGGACATTGCTGGTGCTGACCGAGGGCTTTCCGACCTACGGCGGTCTGGCGGGCCGCGACCTCGCTGCGATCGCACAGGGGCTCAAGGAGGTGCTGGACGAGGACTACATGCAGTACAGGATCGCGTCCACCGCTTACTTGGGCAAGCACTTGCAGGAGGTCGGCGTGCCGATCTTCCAGCCGCCGGGGGGGCATGCGATCTACATCGATGCGCGCGGCTTCCTCCCGCACATCCCGCCGTACGCGCTTCCCGGCCAGGCGTTGGTTGTGGAGATGTACGTGCAGGCAGGGATCAGGGCAGTGGAGATAGGCTCGGTGATGTTCGGGAGGACCGACCCGGAGACCGGGCGGTTCGTGCCTGCCCGCAACGAGCTGGTGCGCCTGGCGATTCCCCGCAGGGTCTACACACAGAGCCACGTGGACTACGTAATCGAAGCGATGGCGGAGCTTGCGCGGGGGAAGGACGCCATCCGTGGGATGCGGTTTGTCCGCGAGACGAAGATCCTGCGCCATTTCACATCGAGCTTTGAACCGATATCCTGAGGACTCCGTACGAGATGCTGGCACTGATCACAAACGACGATGGAATAGGCTCCCCCGGCATCGCAATGCTGGAGCGGGTCGCTCGGACGTACTTCGACCGGGTGGTGGTGGCAGCGCCCAGAGGGCAGCAGAGCGCGGTGAGCCACGCGATAACGATCAACAAGATGTTCCGCGTATTCAAGGAAGCGGAGGACAGGTATGCGATCGAGGCAACGCCTGCGGACTGCGTGTTTTTCGCGATCCGTCAGCTCCTCGACGTGCGGCCCGACTATGTGCTGTCCGGGGTGAACCTGGGGCCGAATCTGGGGTTCGACACGCTTTACTCCGGCACGGTTGCGGGCGCCCGTGAGGGGCTCATGCACGGGATCCGCAGCCTTTCGTTTTCGCTTGCGGCCAACCGACCCGTGCCGTTTGAGCAGGCAGCGCCCGTGCTGGAAGAGATCTTCGGCATGCTGGAGAGCTTCGACTGGTCCCGTGGAACGATGCTGAACGTGAATATCCCGTCGAAGGAGATGTTCAGCGCGCCAAAAGGTTTCAGGGCCTGCGGGCTCGGGACCCGCGTGTTCGACAACAAGACAGCGGCATTCACGGACCCGATGGGCATGTCGCATGGGTGGATAGGGGGCCGCGAGTTCGCTCTTGCGGGCAACGAAGATTCGGACTGCGTGTGGCTGAAGAAGGGGTACGTGACCATTTCGCCCCTGACTTGGAACCTGTGTACCGCCGCGATGGAGGATGCGCACCGGTTCGCTCGCGCCCTGGAGGTGAAGGCATGATGGATCTCAAGAGTTACGTTCGCGACATTCCCGATTTCCCGAAGCCGGGCATCCTGTTTCGGGACATCACGCCGCTGCTGCTGGCACCGGAGGCTTTTCGTGAAGCCGTGGACCGAATGGCTGCACCGCTTGCGTCGAATCCGCCCGATGTGCTGGCAGCGATCGAGTCGAGAGGGTTCCTGTTCGCTTCGGCTCTCGGGTACAAGCTCGGCCTTGGGGTGGCGATCATCAGGAAGCCGGGGAAACTGCCGTACAAAACCCGGCAGGCGAGCTACTCGCTGGAGTATGGGAAAGACCGGATCGAGATCCACGAGGACGCGGTGAAGCCCGGGCAGTCGGTTGTGCTGGTAGACGACCTGCTCGCTACCGGCGGGACCATGGAAGCGGCCGGGCGCCTCGTGAGCGAGCTTGGCGGGCGTGTCATGGAGTACCTCTTCGCGATCGAGCTTGCGGATCTTGGCGGACGGGCAAAGCTGACTGGCGCACCAGTGCGCTCACTGCTCCTCTACTAGCTGGCCCGCCTCCATATCCGGAGCGTGGGCGACGGGCCGCGTGTAGCTGCCCCAGGCCGTGCCATCAGTCGCAGCCCTTGAACACCAGCTTGACGTTGTCGACGTAGGCGCCTTCCGGGGTACCACCGGGGAGGCCGCCGGTGTCACCGAAGGACAGGGTGAAGGAGATGCGGACCTGCTTGCCCATGTAGGCCGTCAAGTCGTGCATCTCATTGTTCCAGCTCGGCTTGTCGACGAGCCCGCTGCAGACCTTGGAGAGTTGGACTTCGCTGGACTGGTCCGACGTCTTCGCAGTGACCGTGAAGCAATGCGAGGCGGAGAGGGACGCCAGGTCGAGGAAGCGGGCGAAGCTCAGCAACGGGGTCATCCCCGGCAGGTCGTCGATCAGGACATACGGAGTGCTCGCGGTCACGGTTCCCGCACCGTAGCCGATGTAGGTCTGGCCCGCGCCTCCGCAGTAGAGTGAGTTCGGGCTGGTCACGGACCTGTAGTTATCTACGTGCCAGGTGACGTACTTGTTGTTGGTGGTCAAGGTCCAGCCGTCGGCCTTGCCGTCGTCGAAGTGCTCGACCAGGTTTGTCACCGGCTTGACGAGGCAGACGCCGCCGCCGGGCACGCCGTCGCACGTGTTGATGGTACACGTGTCGTTGTCCTCGCATGCCTTGGATGCGGTGCAGCACGACCCCGCATTGCCGATGTCCACCACCCTGACATAATCCACGTAAACGCCTTCGGCGTTGTTGAGAGTCGCGTTTGAGACCAGGCGGAAGATCACGTAGATCGTGAGCCCCTTGTAGTCCTTGAGCGACACCTCCGCCGCCGGCCAGGCCGCAAGGCTGGCGCAGTTCTTCCAGACCTGGGTCCCGTTGGACCACGGAGTTGTGGCCACGCGCACTTCCAGCACGTCGTTGCAGTTGGCTTCCGCGAGCTGGGTGTAATGCCGGAAAGTGAGTGCTGGCGTCGAGTTCGCGGGGACGTATATGGCCGGCGTGCGTGCCGAGGTGTCGGTTGCCGGGCCGTCGTACGTGCGGGACTTGACGTCACCCGCATAGAGGGAGAACGGAGTGTTGAAAGACCGCTTCGAATCCACCTGCCAGGTTACCGCCTGGCTGTTGGTTACGATGTACCACTTGTCGGTTTCGCTCTGGAGACCGACTGGGATCTTGCCGGTCTCGAAGTCCTCGGTGAAGTAGGAGCCCCCTATGTTGGAATAGCCGCAAGTGAAGCTCTTGCAGTCGTCCTCGGTGCACAGGTCGAAGTCGGAGCAGTGCGAGTCGTCTGTGCAGCAGTCGGCCTTCGGCCCTGCCAACAGGGACACCTCGTCCAAGTAGATGCCTTCCGCGTTGTTGAGAACGTTGTCGCCTGTCCGGAAGTTGAATCTGAGCCTTACCGACTTGCCGCCCCAGGGCGACAGATCGTAGGAGGCCGTGACCCAGAGATTGCCCGTGCTCTGGCAGACTTGCGGAAGCAGCGGGTTCAGGACACCCGACTCTTCCTCCACCTCGACATCGAGATGGTCATACAGGCAGTTAGCCTCTGCCAGGTCGGCCCAGTACTTGAACGTCAGCGTATTCGTGGTGCCGGCAGCGAGCCGCACGGCGCGGGAGATGGCGGTAGCGTCGCCTACTCCGTGGTCGTAGGACTGGTCATCCGGGTTGCCGACGTAGAGGCTCTTGGTGCCTGCGAAGGCCCGGTGGTCGCTGACCGACCAGAAGATATCCTGAGAGGCTGTGCCGTTCACCCGGAATTTCCAGCCGAGCCCTCCTGCCTCGAACCCAGCCAGGTAGAGCGGTACCGGTGAGACCATGGAAGCGGCCTTGCAGACCGCTCCGACCACGCAGTAGTCCGCTGTGCACGCGTTGAGGTCGTCGCACTCCTTGGCCGAGTACTTGCACTTGCCGCCGACGCACTGGTCGATTGTGCAATCCACGTCGTCCTGGCAGTCGGACGCGGAGTGGCAGCATTCGAAGAGCCAGAGCCCCTTGCACGTTCCGTTGGAGCAGACGTCGGGAGACGTGCAGGAATCGAGGTCGTCGCAGGGCTTGGTGTTGAAGGTATGGGTGCAGTTGCCGGTTGTGGGGTCGCAGCCGTCGTCGGTGCAGACGTTGTTGTCTCCGCACGGCTTCGGCGAGCCCGTGCACACTCCGCCTACGCAGGTGTCGGAGAGCGTGCATGCCTGCCCGTCGTTGCAGGGATTGGAGTTGAAGACCGCCTTGCACTCGCCGTCGGCCGGGTCGCACGAGTCGGTCGTGCAGACATTTCCGTCCTCGCACTGCTTGGGCGTGCCGATGCACTGCCCCACGGTGCACTTGTCGCCAAGGGTGCATTTCTGGTTGTCGTTGCAGACGTAGCCGTTGTTCGAGTGCACGCACCCGGACTGCGGGTTGCACGAGTCGTTGGTGCAGACGTTACCGTCGTTGCAGTCAAGCGGAGAGCCCGTGCAGGCCCCGTTAACGCAGGCGTCGTCGACCGTGCACTCGTTCGAGTCGTTGCAGCCCCCGGAAATCGGCGAGTAGAAGCACTTGGCGAGGTTGTTCTCAACGACGCACGCATCGCTTGTGCAGGAGTTGCTGTCGTTGCACAAGTACGGGGTGCCCTTGCAGATTCCACCGGAGCAGACGTCGTCGACCGTGCACGGGTTGGCGTCGGTGCAGCCGACCGTGTTGTTCGTGTAGACGCAGCCGCTTGCGGGGTTGCACGTGTCGGTCGTGCAGGGGTTGTTGTCGTTGCATGCTATGGAAGTGCCCATGCACCCGCCCTGGCTGTTGCAGTGGTCGCCGGTGGTGCACTGGTTGGAATCGGTGCACGGTGTCGTGATTGGCTCGTAGGCGAGCTTGCACGCTCCGGTGGCAGGCTGGCATTTGTAGGAAGCGCACGGTCCGGGCGCCGGGGGGCACGTGACGACGCTGTTGGGCTTGATCTTGCACTCGTGGTTCACGCACTGGAGGATCCCGTCGCAGAGGTTGTCGTCGTCGCAGTCAGCGTCGTTCTCGCAGTCGCAGATGTATACGCCCGGCACGCACTGTCCGCCGGAGCACTTGTCCGGGTGAGTGCAATCGTTCTCATCTTCGCAGCTCAGGGTGTTGGGCACGTGTATGCAGCCTCCCTGGCTGGGCTCGCACGAGTCGTCGGTACACGCGTTTCCGTCGTTGCACGACAGGCTTCCGAAGCCCTTGCAGAGGTTGCCGCTGCACACGTCTCCCGTCGTGCACGGGTTGCCGTCGTCGCAGGGGCCGGTGATGTTCTCGTGCGAGCAGCTCCCTGTCGCCGGCGCGCAGGTGTCCTTGGTGCAGAACAACCCGTCGTCGCAGGTGTTGAGGTTGCTGCCTACGCACTTGCCCGCGGTGCAGACGTCGGTCTGGGTGCACTTGTTGTTGTCGCTGCACGAGACCGGCGGAGCATCTGCGACGGGCGGGTAGAAGCAGCCCTGCACCGCGTCGCACAGGTTCTGTGTGCAGACGTCGTTGTCGCTGCAAGTCTTCGGGCTTCCAACACACTTCCCGTCCAGGCAAGCGTCGTCGATTGTGCAGACGTTGCCGTCGGAGCAGAATGCGCCGTTTGACGGGGCATGGATGCAGCCGGCACCGGGTTCGCACGAGTCGGTCGTGCAGGGGTTGAGGTCGTCGCACGGGTCGCTCTTGCCGGAGCACTTGCCCGTCGAGCACTTGTCATCCAACGTGCACGGGTCCCCGTCGTCGCATGCCTGGCCCGAGAGCGGGGCATGCTTGCAGCGGCCCGGCTTCACGCAGGAGTCGGTGGTGCACTCCTCGCCGTCGTCGCAGGAGGCCGGCACGCCCGGGAGGCAGATGCCGTCCTTGCAGGCGTCGCCGGTTGTGCAGATGTCGGCGTCATCGCAGGGTGCGGTCCCGAAGCTGTGCGTGCAGCCGGAGGTCTCGGTGCAAGCGTCGGTGGTGCACACGTCTCCGTCGTCGCAGACGGTCGGGGGCCCGATGCACTCGCCAGCGGTGCAGGAGTCCCCGGACGTGCACTTCAGGCCGTCGTCGCAGGGCACACCGCTTACGCCCAGATGGTCGCACTTGCCGGCCTGACACAGGTCCTCGGTGCACGAGTCCCCGTCGTCGCAAGCCGAAGCTGGGCCCGGCTTGCACTCACCCTTCACGCACCAGTCGCCGACGGTGCACAGGTCTCCGTCCTCGCATTCGACGTCGGCCTGGTAGTAGGTGCAACCCGCCTGCGGGTCGCACGCGTCCGTGGTGCAAGGGTTCTCGTCAAGGCACGTCAGGGGCTGGCCGACGCACTTGCCGTCGTGGCAGGTGTCCCCGCCGGTGCAAGCGTCGCCGTCGTCGCACGGGAGGACCGCCGGCGCGTTCATGCAGCCGTCCTTGGCGGTGCAGAAATCGATGGTGCACTGTTGACCGTCGTCGCACGACACCAGGACGCCGGAGCACTCGCCGGCGGAGCAGGCGTCTTGTGCGGTGCACTGGTCGCTGTCATCGCATGGCTTCGTGTTCGGGATCCAGACGCACGCGTCCTTGTCCGGGTCGCATGCGTCGTCGGTGCAGGGGTTCCCGTCGTCGCACGGCTTGAAGTACCCGCTGCACTCGCCGTTCTGGCAAGCGTCTTCCTCTGTGCACCCCTGGCCGTCGTCGCAGGCCATGCCGTCCGGGAACACGGCGAGCTCGCAGATGCCCGAGCTCGGGTCGCACAGCGCTTTCTTGCACGGCGCATCCAGCGACGTGTCGCACTTGACGATCGTTTCCAGGTCCGTCACGCAGAACCCGTCCACGCAAGACAGCGTGCCGTTGCAGAGATCGTCGTCCTCGTGCTGTTCACATTCCGAAGTCTCGGTGCAGGGGCAGTGATTGTCCGCGCCCGCGCACGTGCCGTCGGAGCATTCGTCGGTGACGGTGCAGGAGTTGCCGTCGTCGCACGCGTCGCCGGTCAGGACGATATTCTGGCAACCGGCCAGGACGTCGCAGGAGTCCTTGGTGCACTGCTTCCCGTCGTCACAGGAGAGCGACTGGCCGACGCAGTCGCCGCTGTAACAGGAGTCCTGTTGGGTGCAGGCGTCACCGTCGTCGCAGGGCATTCCGGCAGGCTTGGCCTTCTCGGCGCATACACCGGACGACGGGTCGCATTGGTTGGTGCGGCACTCGTCGGCCGCTGGGGGACAGGTGACAATCGTGGCCGGGTCTACGATGCAAAAGCCGTTGGGGCAGTGAAGCGTTCCGTTGCATGCGTCGCCGTCCTCGTAGAAGGCACAGTCGGTGACTTGCTCACATGGGCACGTGTTCACCCCGCCTACGCAGCCGCCCTCCACACAGGAGTCGTCAACGGTGCAGATGAAGCCGTCCCCGCAGCCCGGCCCGGTCAGCGGTTGCGACGTGCACCCGGCTACCGGGTCGCAGAGGTCCTGACTGCACGGGTTTCCGTCGTCGCAGCTCTTCGCAATGCCGCCGGTGCACACGCCATAGAAGCAGGCGTCTCCCAAGGTACACTCGTTCCCGTCGCTGCACGGGCTGCCGTACGGGTTTGTCTTGAGCACGCACTTCCCGGTGAACGGGTTGCAGGTGTTCGTGTCGCACGGAGTGTTCAGCGAGGGGTCACAGATGATCACCGTCTCCGGGTCCTCGATACACACGTTGTCTATGCACTTGAGGACGCCGTCGCAGAGGTTGAAGTCTTCGTAGGGTGCGCACTGGACCGTCTCGGTGCACATGCACGCCGGAGCTCCGCCGAGGCACGACCCGAACGAGCAGGTGTCGGGCGCGGTGCACGGGTCTCCGTCTTCGCAGGGGGTGTTGGTGAGGGGCTCGAATACGCACCCGGAGTCGGGCTTGCACAAGTCCTCGGTGCACGGGTCTGCATCCTCGCAGGACACCGGGTCCTTGCCCGTGCAGATGCCGTCCTCGCATGAGTCGGACGCCGTGCATGCGTCTCCGTCGTCGCAGTCGGGACCGGACAGCGGCGTAAAGAAGCAGCCGGATTCCTTCTTGCAGACGTCCTGTGTGCATCCGTTGCCGTCGTCGCAGAGCACCGTCGTTCCGCCGCAATTGCCCGATGCGCAGCGGTCCATCGCGGTGCAGGCATCCGCATCGTCGCACCAGGTCCCATCGGGGAGGTTCGACTCCAGGCAGCTCCCGGTCTCGGGGTCGCAAGTAGCGGTTTTGCACTGCGCGGGCTTGCACTTGTCTTCCGCCTCTTCGTCCGGCGTGCACTTGGAGTCATTGCAGACGAATTCGGGAGCGCACGGCGCATCATCAGTGAGGTACGAACATTCCTGGTCGCCGGCGCACGGCTCGCACACGTACTTGGAGCCGCTCTTGCACTCACCGTCCTGGCACACGTCACCCTGGCTGCACGGGTCGTCGTCGCTGCACGCCGCGCCGTTCTCGAGTTGGTGCGGGGCGCACGCTCCGGTTGCGGGGTCACACACGTTGGCCTGGCACGAAAGGAGGGACGGCGGGCAGACCACCGCGCTTCCTTCCACGGTCCGGCACTTGCTCTCGATGCACGCCACGACGCCGTTGCAGAGGTTGCTGTCTCCAACCACAGCGCAGTCCTCGTCGGAATCGCAGTCGCAGGCAAGCTCTTCGCCCGTGCACGCGGACGCCTTGCACGAGTCGTTTGCGGTGCACGGGTCTCCGTCGTCGCACGTGCCGCCGTCAAGCGGCTGCGCGGCACAGCCGGTCTCCGGCTTGCACGAGTCCGAGGTGCACGCGTTCCCGTCGTCGCACGTCACCAGCCACCCACCAGTGCATTCCCCCTGCATGCAATAGGAGTCCTGGGTACACGCGTCGTCGTCCTCGCATCCGGTGCCGTCCTTGCGGGCATCCAGCACGCAGGTGTGCGAGACGCTGTCGCACATGGCCAGCATGCACGGCCCGTAATCCTCAAACTTGGAAGCGCACTCCTCGTGCGACTTGCACGGCACGCCGGCATCGACGTCTCCCGCTCCGACGTCCGTGACCGGGACATCCGGAGCCACGTGCGCTTCGCCGCCCGCGTCCTGGTTTCCGTCCGGGCTGACCGAGGAAACCGGCCCGTTCGAGCATCCCGCCACCATTGCCGCAACGCCGAAAGCTGCCCAGAAAATTCGTATGGATCGCATGCACGCCTCCCTGCGTACTCGCACGCACGTGGACCCCGTAGCCACTCCGGACAGAAGCGTTTTCGGGTGCTACAGGTCTCCAACGTGCAACAGAGTACCGTCAGCACAGGGGCGCGTCAAATTCGCTTGCGGGCTGCCCTGCGGGACAGAAGCCACCAGCCGACGAACGACAGAAAGGAGCCGAAGCCCAGCGCGTACGCTGCCAACCTTGCGTAAAACCACATCGTCTTTTCCTGGATCGGGTTGTGTCCCCCGTCCTTGTTGACGGGCAGGAGCCGCAGCGAGGGGTCTTCGGGCGGCCTCATGAGGCGATTCTCGTCTACGAAGAGCAGACGCTGTTTCTCCGACGCGGGGACCCCGTAGATGTCCGGCACGGGGTCTCCGGCAAGCCATAGATCTTTCTGAACGTCCACGACTTCAGGGGGGTGGGGTACGATGACCAGCGCTTCCGTTACATACAGCTTGGATACGGCAAGGGCCGCGGCCAGGACGAGCACCAGCAGGACGACGAAGAACCATCCCGCGGCGTGGAGGAAACGGGTCACTCCGAGCGCTCCATCGCGTACAGGCTCACACGGACGGTCCACTCGTCGTTGACCTTCCCCTCTGCTATGGCCGGGATCTCCACGTTGAAATCGGACAGCTTCACCTTGAACTCGGTCCGCACCCTGAGCCAGTTGGCCTCCTTCATGCCTGCCTTCACCGCCCTCTCTTTTGGCACGCGGATGGCTTCCACCGTCAGGCGCAGCGGCTTCTCCACACCGTGCATGCTGAACGTACCAGCCACCTCGTATTTCTGTCTGCCGATCGCCTTGATGGATGTCCCCTTGAAGGAGATGTGCGGGTTCTTCTTGGCATCAAGCCAGAACTCGGACCGCAGGTGCTCGTCCCTCAGATCTATGCCGGTGCGAAGCAGGTCTACAGGCACGGTCAGCTCGAACGAAGCGCTTCCCGGGCTTACCCTGGCCGTGCCGCTTATCGCCCGGGCGGTTCCAAGGATGTCCTCCACGTCTCCTTTCGACTCGAACGCGATGTTGACGTACTTCGACTCGACTGCGAAATCGTACTCCTGGCCCAACACGGGCGTTGCGGCAGAAACCAGGAGAATGACAAGCGATGCTGTCCTCACCATGGGAACCTCCGGGCTAGAATGTCAGGTTTGCACATGCGGGGCGCCCCAGCCGCTTCTGGGTGCGATAGCGAGCCCCCCGCATCGCAAGGAACGATGCGAACCGCAGCGTTGGGGGGCAAGGGGGGACATGGGGACGGAGGGGCAAGGGGACGGAGGGACCGGCAGGGGGTGGACATCCGGCGGCGAAGCCGCATAATGGCCGGATGATGGGTGTGCGGATCATACTGCTGCTGCCCTTGGTCCTGTTGTTGGAGGGGTGTCCCCGCGAGATGAAGAAGCTGGAGCTTCACTCGCCGCTGCAGGCCAAGGAGCGGGAAGCGCTGGAATCGATGCAGCTCTTTTTCGACCTGGCGGAGGAGCGGGGTGAGGAGATCTGGCCCGGCTTCAGGCCGCAAGACCGGGCGTACGTCGTGTTTCGTCCGGGCGCCCGGAGCTTCCTCGTAAACCCGACAGTGGTTCCCGAAGGGGCGATTCAGCTTCATCCCCGGGGCATCAGGTTCCGCGTGTTTGCACTGCCTTCCAAGGACTTGAAGGTGAGCTCGGGGCTGCCTTTCTCGAGGGGGTTCCCGGTGGGCGAAGGCGAGGGGTTCCTTGTACGACACACAAACGGGAACGACAAGGAGAACTGGTTCAGGCTGGTGGCGCACGAGGTGTTCCACGAGCACCAGCAGGCCGCATTTCCGAAGCGGGAATTCCCGTCCGAGTGCCGCTATCCATACCGAGAACCGGAGAAGCGTTTCTTGTCTCGGGTGGAGGAGAAGCTGCTTGCGGGTTTCGTCCGGTCGGGAGAGGTGGTCGCACCGGAGACGAGCGTGGCGATGCTGGTCGCGCTGCGGACGACCAGGTACCAGGGGGACGCAGGAGCAGTAGCACGCGAGATCGAGGATTGGGAGGAATCGATCGAAGGAACAGCAAGGTACGTCGAGGAGAAATACGCGATTGCTGCCGGCTTCTCTTCGCTTCGCGAGGTGGTCGAGGGGCTGCGACACTACCTGGACAACGTTGCGCCGGAAGACCTGCAGAAGTGGAAGTACTACAGGACCGGGATCATGCTTGCCCTCATCCTGGATTCGCTTGGCGACACCGAATGGAAGCGGGAATGCGAAGCAGGGCGCTGCCTGTTCCCCAGGCTTGCGCAGATGGCAGGAACGGCTGGGGACGGAGCCGCCGGGGACGGAGCCGGGGACGGAGCCGGGGACGGAGCCGGGGACGGAGC
>Ga0172371_10004845_pt1 | contig 20166 bp, 15 predicted proteins | sample Lak12m_FD_114543 | JGI IMG/M metagenome (GOLD analysis project Ga0172371, IMG submission 114543) | Freshwater microbial communities from Kabuno Bay, South-Kivu, Congo - kab_022012_12m | ecosystem: Environmental > Aquatic > Freshwater > Lake | place: Democratic Republic of the Congo: South-Kivu... | reverse complement strand
TTCTGTGGGAATAACCCAGTTAACTGCAGGGACCCGTTCGGACTGAGCGACAAGAGCCAGTCGGACTACGGCCACATCTACAATCCCGTGAATATGCCGCCAACGGTTGTCTCCCCTCCACAGAACGTGCCGCCAACCGTGTACCTCCCGCCCACCGTGGACCCCTATCTCCGAGCTTACTTGACTGGTTGGGCCAGCGGATACATTCCGTTTCCAACTAGCATGAATCCCGGAGAAACCGTGCCCTGGCTCGTCCAGCCATTGATTTCCCCCCGCCCAAACCCGCAGGACTACCTGGTCCCAAATCCAATGGCTTCACCCGTTCGCGCCTTTCAGTCGTCTCTCGATGAAGTGGGGCGACAGATAGAAGCCTCTTCTGATCCTGTCCAGGGATGGATTTGGTTCTTTCGCCGAATGTACGGCTTCTGAGGATACGGAACCTATGTGGTCTCACGGATTGATGGTGGTCTTGCTGTTTGCCGCAGTCCTGCCGTTGGCTCTTCTCTGCGTTCGCCAGCTGCGTGCCCATCGGCGTGAGCACTTGCGCGCGGTCGCTGTTTCTCTCGGCTGTTCGTTCCATGCGGTGCCTTCGCAAGAAGCGGTCGACCTCTTCAAGCCTTTCCGGCTATGGGTGTTTGGCTTTGACCAGAGAATCGCAAACCTATTCCACGGGCGACTTGATGGTTTCGAAGTCTATGTTTGCGATTTCGGGTTCACGATCGGCACAATCAGTCCCAAAGGGCCAAACCAGTTGCGGATCACACGCACACCAGTCCTCTTGAAGTCGGCGGAAGCGCAGTTTCCGCGATTCCAAGTCATCCCGAAGTGTGCGGAAAAGGCGGGGCGGGAACTCTCGTGTGCCAGCCATGTTGACGTGGGGGACGCGAGGCTTTGCATGGATGCATCGTCTGACTACCGGGCATTGCCCTCCGCGGTTCTTGCCTGGTTGCGCAGTTTCCGGCTACTCAATGTCGAGGCTGGTGGGGATTCGCTACTGCTCTATGAAGAAGCGGATTGCGCATTGGCGGCGGAAGATGTCAGGCCGATGATCGATCGTGCGCTAGAGCTTGCGCGCCTTCTGACCCAACAACGCGAGCAGGCAGTGTCGTCCTGATTCCGTCGTCTGCGCTCGAAGGTCGTCCAACTGCACGTTGAGTCGGGACTTCGGCAAGAGACATGCGGTTTCGGCCTTTCGTTCCGATTATGCAGCCATGTATAGTGCCCGGTATGGCACTCTTTTCCACCCGTGCGGGGAGGGTTGACGTATGATCCTTGTTCCGGTTGCGATCATACTCCTCGTGCTCATACCCGTCATAGCCGTGGGCGGCGCCAGGATCATGGCGGCCGCAAACACGCGGGGAAACGTCGCCACACCGGGCAGGACATTACCCCGCGCCACAGTCATCGTGCCGGTATCCGGTACATCCCCGCGCCTTTCCGACAGCCTGGTAACCATCCTGCAGCAGGACTACCCGGGATACGAAGTGGTCTTCACAAGCCTGACCGGCGACGAACAAGCCACCGATGCCATCCGCGCAGCCACGGCGGGTACTGCCGGACCGAATCACCCGGCGATTCGCCATGTCACCTCGGGCAGGGCGGATCGATGCGGCCAGAAGAACCTGAACCTGCTCACCGGCATTTCCGCCGTTGAAGCGACGGTACCCGTGCTGGTCTTCTGCGACGCCGGACACATCCTGCCAAGTCATTGGCTGCGGAAACTGGTGGAGCCCATCGCTTTCGACGGAGCGCGCGTGACCACGTCGTACCATCATGTCCTGCCCGCGTCCGGGGGCATTGCCCCCCAGGGACGCGCATTGTCCGTGCTGTTTCTTCATTTCCTCCAGCTGGTTCCATTTCTCAGCCAGCCTTGGGGTGGAAGCACGGCCATACTGCGGAGTACCTTCGACGAGCTTGGCGTGCGGGACACATGGGGCCGGACAGTGGTGGATGATGTTTCGCTCGCCTGTCTGTTGGACAAAGCGCGGATTCGCGTCACGCCCGTGCCTGCTGCGGATTCAACAACTCCGCTGGCCGGAGAGACCGCGGCAACGTGGTCGGCCTGGCTGACACGCCAGCTCATGTACCTGAAGCTTTTCTACCCGGCAACGTGGTTGCTGGGCGGGCTTGCCGGCCTCTTCGTTGTTTCGAGCCTGACCATGCTGATCGGATGCGTTGTACTGTCTCTTGCCGGAGCGACAGACAGGACTACGGGAGCGGTTTCTGTCATCGGGCTGTTGCTGTTCGCGGGTGTCGTGTTGACCACTAGTGCCCTCCATCCGGCCCCCCGATCCAGGATCGGCTGGACCGTTGCCGGTTTTATTGCGCCATTCATGGCTTTGTGGTGCCACTGCAGAACCTGGTTTGCGGAGGTCGTTGTCTGGAGAGACATCACCTACCGGGTCTCACACCACGGAACCGTGGTCGATGTCAGGTGACTGCATGAATGTTCTCCTGGTGTATCCTGAGTTTCCCGAAACCTTCTGGTCATTCACCAGCATCCGGAAGATGTGCGGGGTCAAGGCGATGCAGCCTCCGCTCTCGCTGCTTACCGTTGCCGCCCTCCTGCCCTCCGGCTGGGAACCCAGGCTCGTGGATCTGAATGTTCGTCCTCTCAGTAAATCCGACTGGCAGTGGGCTGACTGTGTGATGGTGTCGGCCATGTTCCACCAGAGAAGCGGCCTCCGCAGGGTAGTCGACGAAGCAAAAAGAAGGGGAAAGCCGACCATCGCGGGCGGGCCCTACCCGTCCACGGCCCCGGACGAGCTGCTGGCGACAGGCTGTGACTATGTCGTCAAGGGCGAAGCCGAGAACACCATGGTAATCCTTGTGAACGCCCTGGCTCACGGGAACGGACCGCGAATCATCGTGGCAGGGGAGAAGCCGGATCTTTCCACCTCGCCCGTACCCAGGTTCGACCTGGTCTGCCACCGTGACTACAGTTCAATGGTGATCCAGACGTCAAGAGGTTGCCCGTTCCAATGCGAATTCTGCGATATCATAGAGCTGTTCGGCCGGTCGCCGCGCTACAAGACCGCCGGACAGGTGGTAGCCGAACTCGAAGCCATCCGTCGAACAGGCTACGCGGGCCATGTTTTCATTGCCGACGACAATTTCATTGGGAATCCCCGCAATGCCCGTGAAATCCTCAAGGCCATGACGGAATGGAACGGGAACCATGGTGAACCCTTCGGGTATACGACGCAGGTATCCATTAACCTTGGACAGGATCCGGAGCTTGTCGACCTTATGACCGCGGCAAACTTCGGAGATGTTTTCATAGGGCTTGAAACAACCGACGTGCAGGCACTGGCCGGAACAGGTAAGACGCAGAACCTGAAGAGCCCCCTGGCGGAATCCGTGGGTAACATCCAGAGGAACGGCCTGACAGTCATCGGCAGTTTCATGCTCGGCTTCGACGAGGAGAGCAGCGATGTTTGGCTCCGGATCTGTGAGTTGGTCGAACAGACTGCCATTCCGATGGCAATGATCAATCTCCTTATGGCAGCCCCGGGCACCGCCCTCTGGCGACGACTCGAGCGGGAGGGTCGGCTGGTGGAAACGAAGACGATGCCCGATACGACTTGCTCGGAATTCAACTTCAGGACGCAAAGGCCCGAGGCCGAGGTCCTGGAAGACTGTGCCCGTCTGTGGGAACGCCTCTACGAACCGTCCAACTACCTGGACCGCGCTTTCCGCTACTATACCGGGATGAGGCCCACCCGACGGGCCATCGCCGTCGCCGCAGGACAAACCACGCCCAAGGCCGCGGCAAGACAGTTTGATGTCACACGGCTCGCCCGTGATCTCAGGCCCTTGCTGCACATACTGTGGAGACAGGGCGTCGTATCGAGATGCCGGGTGCAGTTCTGGCGACAGCTCGTCATGGTGATGAGAATGAACCCGAGCAGGCTTAAGCTCTACCTCGCGGTATGTGTGATGGGAGAATGGCTGTTCGAAATGCGCGATCGCCTTTCGATCAGGATGCGGGCAATGGCCGCGGAGTATCGGTCCCGGGGCCTGCACCACGCTTCCAAAGCCATGCCAGGACAACAACCGGGATGACGGCCAGCGCCTCCGCGGCTTCCCGCGGCAGGCACATGCCGGCAAGGAAATACGTTCCGGCGAGAAGCGCCACCACAGCCAGTATTTCCAGGGCGGGCCTGATACCCACCAGTCCGAACCTGCGCTGGCAGAATCCCACTGTCATACCGGCCACGACCAGCTTGACAGCCAGGATGGATACCGCTGCTCCCGCAAGGGGCCGCAAAGGGATCAGGCTGAAGCACAACAGCACGCAAAGCAGCAATCCGCCGGCATATATGGCGAGCAGACGCCGCTCGTTGCCGGTCCCCAGCATCAGGTACCCGGCCAGGTTGTGCAGGAAGCCCACCGGGATCGCAATGGCCAGCACTTTCTGGAGCATCGCCGCAGCCGCATAGCGCGGCCCATAGATCAGGCCGATGATCCTGTCGCTTTCCACAATCACGATGAACGTGATCGGGACGGCAGCAAGCAGGAGCCATCTGAAGGCGTTCTGCACAAGGACTGACAGCCGCTGCCTGTCCTCGGTATGCAACCGGGCAAAGACTGGAAACAGGACCGCCTCGAGCATCAGGCCCGAAACTACGGCCGTGATACCCTCGATGATAGCCCACGTGGAACTGTACCGGGCCATTGCCTCCGCCCCTGCAACGCGGTACAGGACAATGGCGTTCAGCTTGTTGTAGAGGATCGCAACAAGAGCAATGAGTATGAACACCAGGCTGCTCCTGAGTATGCGAACGACATCGCGCCCCGGAAGCAGCGAGGCGCGGGACGGCATGGAGACAATTACCCGGGACACTGACAACACCGTGTTGACCACTGCCTCCAGCAGTTTGAAGAAGCCAAGGACAACGGCAGATGCCCGTAAGCCGAGCATGACAAAACCGTAGCCAAACCCTGCTACCGCCGCCAGCGCCCTGACGCCGCTTTCGGTCTTCTGCTGCCCCCGGTACCTCATCAGGGAGAAGAATGAACTGGCAATGGTCTCCATCCCCATCCCCGTGGCGATCACCATGACCAGGATGGTCAGCCCCGGTGAATATCCCTGGGCAATGGCCGCAACCAGGATGCAAACCCAGGCACACAGGAAGAGAGCGCACTTGATCACCGTGTAACCAAGGAGCAGGGCCGCGGGATCATATTGACTGAGCGGCAGGCGGCTGATCAGGTGCTGATTCAGGCCGAACTCAGCCACCGAGAGGACGATGGCGCCCATGCTGAACGCCAGCATGAAGTCGCCGTACACCGTCTCGCTTCTTCGCGCCAGCAGGATGAGGAAGATGGATTCAAGGACTACCCGGAAGCTGTGCGCACTAAGAAGAGCGGTGAATCTGCCAAGGATCGAGCCGGGAGAGCCGGTGATCCTGTCTGTATCCGCATTCATCTTGCAGTCGTCGTGTCCTTCCGCAGCACGACGATGGCCCCGTGGCCGGGCGGAATCAGCCGGGAGAAGTCGTACTGACTGACCGTACGGTACCCGGGAATCGGTCCCATTGCGATGACGTACTCGGCATCCTTCACCCACCACCAACTTGTGGGTCCATCTTCCGGCAGTCCACGTGGATGGGCGGCATCGTACCCGTACCAGCCGTTGAACTCAAACCCGCCGTCAATCTGCGATGCCGGGACATTTTGTTGCCGGATCAACTCATCGGCTGCCGCCCATCTTGCCCTGTTCCAGGCAAGGTAGTCGCGCGTGGCGCCAACGGAGAACAGCGCGAGGACGACCAGAACAGCGACGCCGGCTGCTTTTCGTGATCGCAGGCACAACGCTGCAGCAGTGCTTTCCCCTCCTGAGATCAGCGCTCCGACAAGCGGAACAAGGAATACGAGGTAACGGTCGAACATGGACCCCATGGCAAGGGGAAGAACGTACAGGGCGGCAGTTGCCGCGCAGAGGATGACGGCCGGATTCGTTACGACAGTCCCGCCCCGATCATCCTTCACACGACGCAGGAGCGCCAGCCGTACAAGCAGGTAAGCACCCGCCGCAACGGCAATGACAGTCACAAGGATCTGCACCCACGCCGGCGCCGCCGGCCAGTGCGCCAGCTTGAGCAAGTGGACATCGCGCAACCTGATCGGGCCCAGTCCAATATTGTACAGGATATTGCCCAGGAACGGCATGAGGGTCGCAGAAAAGACCAGTATGGCAACTGTCACCCCGCACGCGGCGAGAATGGCCAGGTTGAGCTTCCGCCGCGTTACCACTAGTGGTTGCAGGAGGAACATCAGGGGCAGAAGAAAGGGTCCGAGATAGGCAGCAGATGCCAGGAGATTACCGCAGCAGGACGGGGCGCTCGCCAGGGGATCGGACAGACGGGCCAGCAACTCGCGGGTCTTTTCGTGGTAAAGAGCAGGCAGTCGCCCGCTGAGTCGCAGCCACCATTCGTATACCGCCAGGGAACCCCACACCGCGACAATCGAACTGACGGGGATCCAGATGCGTCGCGCTGTGCCCTGACGCCTGTTATGGAAGAACCATGCGATCGTGAACGCCACGGGGATTACCACGCCAACCTGCCGGATGAGAGTGGCAACCGTTGCAGTCGCGATTCCTGCCGCCAGGAGCACAGGGCTCCGGGTCCGGATCCCGCGGGCAAGCAGGAAGAGAGAAGATACAGCCGTCGCCAGGAACGGCACGTCGGTCATGAAAGTGTTGGCGAGAACGAAATACAACGGATTCGCCGCGAGCAGAAGCGCCAGCAGGCAGGCCCTGTTGCGGGATGCGCCCGCTTCCCTGGCCAGGCCATAGGTTGCCAGTATCCCGACAAGGCCGAGAACAAGGGTTGAAACCCTCAATGCAAGGAAAGAGAAACCGAAGGGGAGACAGAAGAGCGCGCCCCAGGCAGCTTGCGCAACGAGCGGCATGCTGGTCCACCCGGTGAGAACGAACTCTCCCCGCTCCACCAGCCCGTGGACGGATCCGGCGTACGACCAGTCATCGTTCAGGGGGAACTCGCCAACCGGCCATGCCGCCAGCGACATGAGCAGCCACAGAAGAACGGGCAATAGAAACCACCGGCTGGGAATCGTGTTCAATGGATCACACATAGCTCTTACGGCTGTACCGGCGACCGGTCACGATGTTGAAGATATCGGAGTAACCGGTCAGGATTGCACTCCGGATCACCGCAAGGGGATGATGCTTCAGGAAGTAGTTGTGCACGAGGTGGCCGGGGTTGAGCGCGTGAATGATGGCCTCCTGCTTCAGTGCCTTGAAGAGCTCAACGGAAGTCATGTGCTTTGTTCTGACATTGCAGGTGAAACCGTCGTACTGGCTGAAATCGTCCTTGTTCGTCACCAGGTCCGCCTCCAGCATTTCGTCACGCAGTCGTGTCTTGGGGTATGGCGTGAGGTACTGCGCGTAGATTCCATCCGGCCTCAGCTGCCTGAACAGGCGCATGTTCTCGGCAATGGTCTCGCGGGTGTCGTCCGGATACCCAACGATGATCCCTGCGATTATCCCCATGTTGTGCCTGTGCAGGAGTTCCGCAGTAGCCCGGTTCACGTCCGGACTGGTCGGCTTCTGCATGTCGCGGAGATTGGCCTGCACCATCGACTCGAACCCGACGAACACCACGCGGAAGTTCGCCTTGTCCATTTCATCGACCACGTCGGGATGGGACGCCAACCCCGCCGCCGAGGCCTGCACAATATAGATCATGTCGTTCAGTGAATTCTTCACGATGGCCCGGCACACCATGCGGAAGTGGTCGGGCGCGCAGGTGATGTTGTCATCCACGAGGAACACCGCCCGCGCCCCGAGCGCCCGGATCCGCCGCAGGTCCGCCACGATCCTCTCCTCCGGGAATGCCCTGAAGCTGTTCCCGTACATGTTCGTGATCGAACAGAACTTGCAGTTGAAGGGGCAGCCGCGGGAGGTCTCGACAACATCTATGGGAAGGCCCAGGTAGTAGTAGCGTTTCGAAAGCCTGGATTCGCGGTCGGGGAGACGCAGCATGGAGACGTCCAGGAGCGGACGGCGCGTATTGTGGACCCACCGGTCCCCGTCACGGAAGCTGAGCCCCTGAACCGGATTCAGGGGCCTGTTGTCTTCGAGCGCGTCGGCCAGTTCGGTCATCGTCAGTTCGCCCTCGCCGCGCACCATGAAGTCAAGCGGCAGGTCCGGGTTCTGCGAAAGCTCCTCGGCCATGAGGGTCACGTGATATCCCCCCGCGGCGATGCGGATGCTGCCGTCGATCGAGCGAATCAGCCTCGCCACCCTCAGCAGGGTGTCAAACTGGAACGTCATGGCACTCAGGCCGACCAGCTGCGGGCGGAACTCCCGGACAGCTCTCTCTATCACGGCACGGATGCGGGGCCTGTGTACTATCAGGTCCAGGGTCTTCACTTCGTGCCTTGTCAACTGTCCTGCCAGTGAGACAACAGCCAGGTTGGGGAGACGGCCCATGTTGTCTACTACCTCGGCCGTGTCGGGCATGGACAGCAGCAGGATTCTCATCGTTCGCCGGCCTTTCCGGTTTCTTCCGCGTCAGTCCTGACACTGACGGACATGATAGAACGGGCGTCTACCAGCTTCTGGTACCTGCTGATGCGGACGGAATCAAACCCGTTCGTCTGCGCAAGATAGAACTCCCCGCCCGATGCCGCAAGGTTTCTGATCTGATTGTCGAAAGGGGCAAAGAACGGCTGCCCGGAAACGAAGGCGGGCTCAAAATGGCGGGCGTCAACCACGAGAACATCCACCGCGTACTTGCGGCAGAAGGCGCGGACAACTGCCGGGTCATGCGCATAGTAGGCATCGAAGAAGTCGGACAGGCGTGTTTCGATCTCGCGCCAGTAGTTCACGCTCCACGGGTGGGCCAGTTCGCAGGAAACAACGACGTTGCGCCTGGCAAAAGTCAGTATGCTGTCTGCCAGCCACGGGTGGGCGGCCACGCGGGTGGAGGGTGGAGTTGCGGCCAGCGCATCGTAAAGCGTCTTGTCCGCGGAGTAGTCGGTGACCCCGACATTGTCGAGCCTGCAGGCCCCGGCGACCATTGCCGCCGCAACAAGACAGACACCGGCCACCCGTTTCCGTCCGCATCTTGCCCAGAGGGCATGGAACGCGAGGGCCAGCAGAACGCAGTAGTACAGGTTGATCGTGTACATCACGTACCGGTCGGGAATGAAAAGTCTCAGCAGGACCACATAGGCCAGCAGGTACATTCCCAGCGAGGCGGTGGCAACGATCGCGACCGGCGGAAGAAAACGGCCCAGTGGGTGCCACTCGACGAAACACAACCCGACAACAGCAATGCCGACAGTGAGAACGGTGGTGACGATCCCGCCGACAGTCCCCAGCTCGTGGAATCCACCTATCCACTCCCATGGCGTTACAACCAGGTCCTTGAGGAACGCAGGCATGACGGCGATCTCGTACCGCCCTGCCGCGGTGAACAGCGGGTTGCCGGCCATCTCGCGCCTGGATACCAGTGGCCCGTATGCCTGGAGGTCGAAGGAGTGCTTCATCATGACCACGATAGCTGCGGCTGACAGGATCGCGACGATGTATGCCGGCTTCAGCGGAACAGCAGGCGGCATACGGCGTATTCCGAAGAGAAGCCACGAGACGAGAACCGCTGCCAGGCACAGTGGAAAGACATAGGGGATCAACAACGACTGAAGCAGCAGGGATGAGACAAGCACCCATGGCTTCCCTGTAAACCATCCCAGCATGAACATGGCCAGGAGAGGAAAGGCAAAGGACCTGGCAAGACCGCCCGACATCGTGTCCAGGAAATACGGCATCAGCCAATAGGTCGATAGGCCCGCCCATCCGAGAGATCGCGATCCCATCAACCGGCATGTCATGAAGATCAGCGTTCCCAGCGCAGTGAAGGTGAAACCCGTGAGGATCTTGGAGAACATCAGCGGGTCAACCACGGGAACGGCTGCCCTGTAGAGTGCCTTTACACCCCACGGCACATACTGTTGCGCATAGCCGTTCAGCAGGTCGGGCGGATAGAGCGATGCGTCGATCCACTTCTGCATCCAGTAGACCTGCTGGCGGACATCGTCGTTGACCATGAACGAATTGGTAAGTGCTTCGCCCTGCGCAACGACGTAGACGAGAAGCGTGAGGAATGCCGCCGCGAGTACCGCTATCAGCTCCCGGAACGGCTGACTGTTGCCTGCGGGCCCGGGCATGCGTCAGATTTCCTTCTCGAATATCCGGTATGTCTTGTATCGTTCGGCGCCGTACCTGCCCAGGGACCGGATGTAGAAGCCAAGGTGTTCAGGTATCAGGGAACAGTCACAGAACTCAAGCTTGGGCTGGTTGCGGACAAGATCGATGTAAGTGTCGAGGATCATGGCGTCGTGCAGGCGCTTGCGCTGGTACTTCTGCTGCACGCCGAGAAGCACTGTCTTCACCCGCCGCAGCGGTTGCCACCTGGCCTCGACCAGCAGCCTCAACTGGTCCAGCAGGTTCATGCGCCCGTTCAGCTTCCGGATGGTCCCGTTGATGTCCGGGATTGTAATGATGAATGCCACGATCTCATCGCCGGCCTTGACGACCCTGATCAGGTCCGACCGCAGGACGGGTTTGAGCTCCTTGAGAACTTCCGTGAACTGCTTCCTTGTAAAGGGGATGTGTCCCCAGTTGGATTTCCACGCCTCGTTGAAGAGCTTGAATATGTCGTCTGCCCTGTTGAGGACTTCTGTCGGCGTTGGCGCGGTCAGCACCAGCCCGTTGTTTCTGCCCATAAGCCTTTTGAGTTCCTCTGCCATCCGGTTCACGTCGACATTGCGGTTGGTGATTTTCAGGGCGTACCAGTCGATTGCCTTCCTGAATCCCCAGTTTGAAACAAGGGTCTCGTAGTAGGAGGGGTTATGGGTGAGCAGGATGGCCGGTGTGGAATCAAACCCCTCCACGAGGAGGCCGACGTCGTCGTAGATGGAGAAGCTGAGCGGGCCCAGGATCTTCTTCTTGCCGCGCGAACGCAGCCAGCCTGCCGCGGCTTCGAACAGCGCCGTGGCAGTCGCCTGGTCGTTGGAGCATTCGAAGAAGCCGAAGAAGCCATCGCCCGGATCGTGCAGGCTGTCGTGAAGGCGGTTGACGTGGGCCGAGATTCTTCCCGTTGCCCTTCCATCGCGCCGGGCCAGGAACAGTTGTGCGTCCCCTATCTCAAAGAATGGGCCCGTGTCACGCGAAAGGACCTTCTTCTGTTTTGACAGGGTGGGAGGAACCCACGCCGGGTCATTCTGCTGGACCTGCCAGGGCAGTCTTATGAACTCGTCGAGAAGCGCATCGCTGTCAACCGGCGTGATGAGTATGTCGGATTGCGCTGGCATGGTTGCCCGCGGGGACTATTCCCCGCCTTTTTTCCCGGCCTTGCCGAAAGTCACTTCCCCCTGGAATCCATCCCTCAGGACGGCATCCGGGTTCGGGATGGTGAGTTCGACGTCGTAGTAGGAAGGTTCTTCCGTGTCATCTGCCGTGGGCTGCAGCGAAACAAGAGAAACCTTGGCGCGAAACTTCCTGCCCTGTACGGATTCGGGCACGAACACGGCCGGATCTCCAAGCGCTATGTGCGCCGCATCCTGTTCATGAACCTGGCACCTCAGGAGCATCGGGTCCATGACACCTATGGTAAAGGCCGTTCCTCCGCTCAGAGTTTCCGCGTTTACCCTGACCGCCGGGTTCATGGAAAGGACATGTCCCTCGATGGGCGCCACCAGGGACACCTCGGCGGGCACGTTGGTGCAATTGATGGTCTCACCCGTCAAGTCTTTCAGGAGCTGGAGGTCGTTCTCGAGCAGCTTGTTCTCCCGGGCGAGGCGCTTGTTCACAACATCGAGCCGCATCCGGACAATCTTCAGTTCCTCGTCTATCTGCTGCAGCTTTCGTGTCGAGACCAGGTTCTGTTCCTGCAGTTTTACTGTTTCCTCCCGCTGGTTCTCCAGGAGGTTCCTGTTCTTTGTCAGGTCGAGCAGGTTCACGAGCATGTCGTCGATGGCATCAGGGGCAACACGACGGTTCAGCGATGCGGTTTCCTCAACCGTGAGAGCATATCGCAGCAGAACATCGCCGCCACGGACTCGCTGGCCGTTCTGGACCCGGATTTCCTTTATGGTACCGCGGAACGGGAACGCAACCGCCCTGTTGAGGGAACACGACAACCTCCCGCGCACCACCGTCTGTCCCCGGGATGCCGCTGCGGCGCCGTCCCCGGGTTTCTCCTCCGCAACGGCTGACAGACCCGACAACAGTACGGAGACAACTACTGCCATGGTTCCGGCCCGGAACATGGCCGCGCCGGCACCATCATATTCCCGCGCTGTTGTCGAGACATCCATGTGGCGTCACCGATCTGATCCTGCCGTCCTGCCCTCGAGCAGTTCCGCAGACAAAGCCCTGGAATCGACGTAGCTGTCCCTCAAATTGCCCGAAAGATGACGCAAATACAGGATGCTCAGATTGCAGTCAAGCGCCTTGGCTATGGCGTACTGCCTTGCCTGGAGGTGCCGCAGGCGGCCTTCCTGCAACTGGTGAACCGGCAAGGTCGCGCTTTCATGGCTGATCCTGTCCCGTTCGGCGCGCAGCCTGGCGATCTCAAGCTGGGCTTCGGAAGCCTTCAGATCCAGGGATGCGATGCGGTGGCTATCCTGGGCCGACTTCCAGGTGGTGGACAGGGCATTGGCCGCCTTGTCGTAGTCGAGCTCGAACTGCCGCAGTATTTCCTTTTGTCGTCTCACGTCCCGGCGGCGATCAAAGCCGTCCCAGACATGGATATCCAGGCCCACCGCCAGGTACAGGCCCGAGTCGTTCGATGAAGAATCCAGGGGGTCCGCCGTTCTCAACGAAATCACCGGGCTGGGAATATATTTTGCATATGCCGCAAGAATGCTCAGTTCCTGGAGTTTCTTCTGGATCTCCTGAACCTGGATTTCGGTTGAGTGATCCCTGGCCTCCAGCAGGGTGGCCTTCGCAGGCTCGAACCGCCCTATCACCTGCTCAATTGCGTTGGAAGCAACAATCGTAACCTGCGAGCCGGGCGAGACACCGAGGAACGTCAGGAGGTTTTCCGACAGGGCGGAGCTTGCCATACGAAGCCGTTCCCTCACGATCTGGCTTTCCTCCAGTTCTTTCTCCGCTATCTGCCTGTCTATCAGGCTGTCGCCGGCGGACCCCTTCATCTTCTCCCACATCGTCCTGTTCTGTTCCGCCAGCCGGACGACTTCATCCTGTACCGCCATCCCCCGTTCCGCGGCATCCAGTTGCAGGAAGATCTTTCCTATCTCATGGATCCCCTCGGCCATCTCCTGCAGATGAACAAGAACCGCGATCCGGGTGAATTCCTCCGCGGCCTGGATCGTGAAGTAGGGCTTGATAGGGTCGTACGGCCCCGTGCTTGCCGAGATGCTCATCGGCGAATCGGCGCTGGCCGGCCGGGTGACCAGGTAGCTCACATTCACGAAGACGGAAGGAACGTAGTCCCACTTCATGTCGGCTTGACCAAGCCGCCGGATGCCGACCTCAATGGAACTCCGCTTGAGACGGGGCGAATGCTCAAGGCCCGTACGCACACTGCCCTGGAAATCCAGCACGGTCCCGCCCCGGACAACCGCATTTGTTGCGGCGGCCGCAGCCCCCGCAAAGACAAGGGCGGAGACAATGCACCCTAGAACGCACGCGTAAAGCCTGGAGAATCTCATGGCTGGGAACCTGTTTCCGTCAGGATTCCGTCGTGAAAATAGCAGGTCCGACTGCACCGGTCAGCTACTTTGTGATCGTGGGTAACCAGCACCAGGGCGGTTTCCCCGTCCGAGATGCACTCAAGGAACAGGTCCATGATGTGCTGGCTGTTTTCACTGTCGAGCTGCCCCGTGGGTTCATCGGCAAGGATCACCTGGGGTCTGTTGATGAGCGCGCGGGCAACGGCCACCCTCTGCTGCTCGCCGCCCGAGAGCAGGTTCGTCCTGTGATTGATCCGGTGTTCTATGCGCACACGCTTCAGCGTCTCGTGAATTCGTTCCCTTCTCTTGTGCGGTGGGACGCCTGCATAGATAAGGGGATACTCCAGGTCCTCGAAGACAGTCGAGTTCTCGATGAGATTGCAGCTCTGGAAGACAAACCCGAAGTAGTGCCTTCTCAGTTCCGCCTGCGCATCCTCATCCATCGCGCTCAGTTCGCGGCCGTTGAGGACATATGAGCCGGACGTGGGGCTCATGAAGAGCCCGACGATGAAGAGAAGCGTGGACTTGCCCGACCCGGAGGGCCCGAGTATGGCCAGGCTTTCGCCCTTGCGAACGTCCATGTTCACGCCTCTGAGCACCGGGATTTCCCCCGCCGGAGTTCGAAACGTCATCGTCAGGTTCCGAACCTGGATTATGTAGCTGTTGTCGCTCACTATTTCCGGTCCCTATTCAAATCTGACCGCGGAGATAACTTCCAACCCGGCAGCATGGGCAGAAGGGTAGTAGCCGGCCCCCACTCCGAGGGCAATGGAGATGGTGATGCTGATCGCCACCCCGCCGAGGAAAAGCCCCGGAGGTGGCGAACTGTGAAGGAGGGCGCTCACGACCAGCATTGCCAGTCCGCCAAGCAGGGTCCCGACAATGGTTGAACCGATGCTGAGGCACAGGGACTCTGTCAGGAACTGGGCCATGATGTCGCCTCTCGTCGCCCCCATGGCTTTCTTCAGCCCTATCTCGCGGGTCCTGGACCTGACGGCAGTCATCATCCCGTACCATATTCCCGTGCCCCCGAGGCCGAGGGTTGCCAGGATTGAAATTGCGACGAACAACCGGATCCACCAGGCAATGCGTTTGATGTGCTTCAGTTGCGCGGCGGCCATGTCCACCTGGAGCCCCTTGTTCCCCTGGGCCCGCCCGACGGCCTCGGGAATCGATGCGGCCACCGCGGCAACGTCGTCCCAGGTGCTGCACCTGATGTAGAGTTTGTTCTTCGGGGACATGCCGCTTATCCTGGCCATGGCTGTCGTAATCGGCAGATAGGCGAACTGGTTCATGTCGCCCGTTCCCGTGCCTTCGAGGTAACCGATAATCTCGTAGTAGTCCCGGTCTATCAGGAGCAATTTTCCGGGCGCCGGCAGGTGGCCGAAGATCCGGTTTGCCAGCACCGATCCGAGCACACAGACCTTCCGGTGCTCTGCAATGTCGTCGCGGTTGAAGAACCTGCCCACCCGCGGGGTATAGCTGCCGGCCGACCAGAACACGTCGTCAACGGCAACCAGCATGAAACCGAATTCCCTGCCCCCGACGGACGCCGAGGCAAGAGCGTCCTTTATCCCGGACAGGCTGGCCATGGCCACGCCCGGCAACTGCCGGATTGCCTCGACGGTTTCCGGCTTGAATGAAGTCCTTGAGCAGCCTGGTATGTCCCTGCGGAAGGTGGCCTTGACCATGGTGGCCCCGCCAAGGAGGTCAAGGTCACGGTTGATGTTGGACTTGATGTTCTCCCCGGTCGTCATGATGACGATGAAGCCGCAGGTGCCGAGTGCAATGGCAATGATGCCCGCGTAGTACCTGTTCCTGTGACGGATAACCTGGCGGATGCCTATGCTCAGCAGGTCGCGCGGCGTGATCAAACTGGAGAACTCCCTTACTTGCCGGCCCTGTCCGACTCCCTGATGCGGTACTTGCTGGCAAGCGTGTCGAGGACTTCGAGAATACGGTCCAAGTGGTGTTTCTCGTGGGTCGCCATGTAGGCCGTGCGGATAAGAGCGCTCTTCTTTGGCACTGCAGGGTAAACCGCCGGCATGGCAAACACGCCGGAACGAAGAAGATCGCTGGCAAAATCGTAAGCAACGTTGTCCTTGCCGATGAATATGGGGAGTATCGGGATCACGTCCTCGAGGGTTCCGAGCTCGATGCGATGGAAGCCCTCGCGCATGTATTTCGAGTTGTGGTGCAGGCGTGTGATCCGTTCAGGCTCTTTCTCGATGATGTTCAGGGCGGCAAGCACTGCCGCCGTATTGGCGGCGGGGAGCGCGGCCGAGAAGATCAGGGGCCTCGAGTTGTGCCTGAGATGCAGCATCAGTTCCTCGTCATCCGAGGCGACAAATCCCCCTATGGAGGCCAGGGCCTTGCTGAACGTCCCCATTATGAAATCAACATCTCCAGTGACACCGAAATGATCGGCCGTGCCCTTCCCGTTGCGGCCGATGACGCCGATGCCGTGCGCATCGTCAACATACAGCATTGCCGCGGGATACCGCTTCTTGACGTCAACCAGTTCAGGCAGCCTGGCGATCTTGCCGGACATGCTGAACACGCCGTCGGTAATCATCAGGACGCGGCCTTCAGGTTTCTGTTCCACGGCCTTCCCGAGCTGAACGGCAGCATCAGAGGGATCGTTATGCTGGTAGGTTATCAATCTTGCCGGCGAAGCGTTGCAGCCGCTGAAAATGCTGGCGTGGTTCTCGTGGTCGCAGAGGATTACGTCCTTGGAGTCGAGCAGGTTGCCGATGGCGCCAAGATTGGTCAGGAAGCCTGTCGCATGAACAATCGCCTTCTTCTTCCCGACCAGCGCGGCAAGGCGCTCTTCAAGCTGTTCCAGCAGAACGGTATTGCCATTGAGGAACCTGGAACCGCCGGGCCCCGTGCCGTACTTCCTCAGGGCGGCCACGGCTGCTTCCATCACCCTCGGGTCGTGGCTGAGACCCAGGTAGTCGTTAGAGCCTGCCATTATTACGCGCTTGCCGTCTATTTCCACCTCGGGACCGGATGAAGCGGACAATGCATGGAAATAGGGATAGAACCCCTCATTCTTCGCCTTCGCCACGATCTGCGAAAAAACGTCCAGATGCTCGCGGGAGATCATACTTGTAGACCGTCTTCCATGTCCAAGTGCCCCGCAAATGGGCAATTGCAGGGCGATTCAAGCGTATTGCCCACCGTTTGTACATGCCTTTTTTGTACCATGGCCAACCGACAAGGCGGCGGCATCCTCATGGCGTGAACCGGCGGCAAAGGATTGCCGCCCTCCAAAAAGCCTCAATCCTTGTCCAAACCTGACCCGGTCTCTGGAGGGGCGCAATCCATTGCGCCCGAAACCGTAGCGATTCAACTGCGGATGAGAGGAACCGCGGATTGACGCAGACTTACGCAGATGTCCAGACGGAGATGGGAGCCTGCAATTCGGTTCACCGGAAGGTGAACCGAATTGCAGGCTGCCATCAGTGCCCATATCCGCGTCATCTGCGGTTACATCTCTTTCACTTATGTTTGTCAATCGCGACGCGTGCTGATACCTTCACCCGACATCCGGCGCGCGGTATCACGTATGAAGACAAGCACAATAGGCTCCCACGCCATCACCCGGCTTTTCTGGCGGGTTGTTCGCCATCCCAGGATCGCTGCCAAACTTGTCCGACTACAGGCCGACAAGAGGCTCTTCCGTCTTCTAAATAGCAGAGCATCAATTGGTTGCGCCGGAAAGATACACCAGCTGAGCATCAGGATAACCGATGTCTGTAACCTGCGATGTGCAACCTGCGGGCAGTGGGGGGAAAAGGGGTTTCTTCAGAACGCGTCCCTCAAGGAACTGAAACGAAACGAGGTGCCGCCGGCCCGTTACAAAGAGATTTTGGCCGACCTGGCAGAACACGGGCAATTCCCCATGGTCTACTTCTGGGGCGGGGAGCCCATGCTGTATCCCGGCACGGTGGACCTGATAGAGCAGTGCGCGAAATTCGGCATGCCGACTTCGATCGCAACGAATGGTACCGGGATTGCGGCGGCGGCAGCGCGTCTACGGGAGGCGCCGCTGTTCCTGCTCCAGGTGTCAATCGACGGGCCGAATGCGGAAATCCATAACCGCATACGCCCTGCCGCAAGCGGGGCGGACAATTACGCGGATATCCAGAAGGGCCTGGCAGCCGTCGCCGGGGGCCGCAGGAAGGGGCTGCCGCTGATTGCCTCCCTGACCACGATTGGCAGGGAAAACAGCCTCCATCTTACGGCAATCTACGAATCGCTGCGCGGCAAGGTGGATGTTTCCGTCTTCTATCTCTCCTGGTGGATAGATGAGGCGGCAGCTGTCCGGCACGAGGAGGATTTCGCCCGCCGGTTCGGGTTCAAGCCGGGCCTCCACCGGGGCTGGATCGGGTCATGGAAACCCGACAACTACAGCGGGCTGGACGCGCAGCTGAGGGCACTGGCGGAGCTGTCGCGAAGGAAGGACATGCCGGCCCTGGTCATCATGCCGTCCATCCTGGGCGAGGAGAACCTGCGGCGGTACTACACGGACCACGCCGAGCGATTTGGCTTCGACGAGTGCATTTCCATCTTCCAGGCCGCCGAGGTCAACAGCAACGGTGATGTCTCCCCCTGCCGCGATTACCACGACTACGTGGTCGGCAACATCAAGCAGGCAACGCTGACCGAACTGTGGAACAGCGAGCCATACCGCAAGTTCAGGCGCTCGATCAGGAACGAGGGGCTGATGCCCGTGTGCTCACGCTGTTGCGGACTGATGGGGTATTGAGGGGGATAGAGGGGACCGGTGTCGGGGTTCAGGGTTTACCTCGTACTGCTTGTCCCGCCGGCGATTCCCTGTTCAGGACACTACGCCGGACAGTGGTTCTTTCTTCCTCTCCTTCGCGCCTTGGCGGCTTTGCGTGAGGTCCGTTCCGACATCTGCACCCGTTTGTGTGTCGCGCCGTAGTCCCGAGACGCTTCGCGCTCGGGACTTTGGCGGGACAGGTCTGTGTTGGTCCGTCTTCGCCAAGAGGCTACGCCGGGACAAGTCGGCGGTTCCTCCCATATTCAACTGAATCTCATCCGCCAGGGATACGGAGAAAAACCGCTACCAAACGGCCTTGAGTGCGACTATATTGAAAAGCCGTGAGGGAGAAGAATCTTGTCCCATATTGAGCAAAAAACCTTCCTGCAGTACCTGAACCCGTTGGCTGCGTGGGGCAGTCTCTGGTCGAGCCGGGAACTCATACGCCAGTTTTCCTCCCGCGAGGTCGTGGGTCGTTACCGCGGCTCATTCCTGGGGGTGTTCTGGGCATTCATCCAGCCGCTGGTGATGCTGCTGACGTACACTTTCATATTCGGGGTGGTGTTCAAGGCGCGGTGGCCGGGACGGGTATCCAACAGCCTGGTGGAGTTTGCGATTGTGCTGTTCTGCGGCATGGTCGTGTTCAATGTCTTCGGCGAGTCTGCCACCAGGGCTCCATCGCTCATCGTAAGCAACCCGAACTACGTGAAGAAGGTTGTGTTCCCGCTTGAGATTCTTCCGGTGAGCGTGCTTGCGGGAGTTCTGTTTCACGGGTTTGTCGGACTGCTGATGGTCGTCCTATTGAACCTGGTGGCCAATCATTTACTGTGTGTCACGATCCTCCTGCTGCCACTAGTGGCCCTTCCGCTTTGTTTCATCACCCTTGGCGCGAGCTGGCTGCTTGCCAGCCTTGGGGTGTTCTTCCGCGATCTCCCGCACGTGATGCCGCTGGTGACAACCGTCCTGTTCTTCCTCACTCCCATCTTTTTCAGCGCTGAGATGGTACCGCCCCCCTTCTCCACCATCATGCGCTTCAACCCTTTTTCCTTCATCGTAGAGAGCTTCCGGCGGGTTGTTCTGTGGAACATGATGCCGAACTGGAAAGTGCTCGGCCTCGGCACGCTGGCCTGCGCCGTTTTCATGCTGGTCGGCTATGCCTTCTTCATGCGGACCAAGAAAGGGTTTGCTGATGTGGTGTAGGATGGGGAGCTATGGTTCCGGAGTTTGAACACCAAGGTCGCGAAGGTAACGAAGGAAAGATGCATCCTCAGATGACGCAGATCCATACAGACGAGGGAAATGAGGAGATTCTGCCGTACGTCGTCGCGGCGAGCTTGCAGGCCTACCAGGCACGCAGTTATTGGCTCCCGGCGCATACAGATTCACCACGGAGACACGGAGGCACAGAGGGGAAGCCCCCGGAGGTTCACGAATGGCGACCGACCATTCCGCCTTTGCCGAGAGGAATGGTCGGTCGCCATTCGCTCACGTTCTATATGGGGAGAAAGAGGAGTCTGCATCTCCCCCTCCAATTGCGCACGCGAGACAACGGGGGACTGGTCCCGCGTCCGCGCGGGACGGTTCCCCGTTGTCGAGCCCTCGGCCGCCATAGCCTTGGCGACGGCGGCTCGGCGTCTATCCGC
>Ga0172371_10004844_pt1 | contig 20166 bp, 23 predicted proteins | sample Lak12m_FD_114543 | JGI IMG/M metagenome (GOLD analysis project Ga0172371, IMG submission 114543) | Freshwater microbial communities from Kabuno Bay, South-Kivu, Congo - kab_022012_12m | ecosystem: Environmental > Aquatic > Freshwater > Lake | place: Democratic Republic of the Congo: South-Kivu... | reverse complement strand
TATTAGTACTATGTTACTTTTCTGAAACGTGTAACAAGGAACACCCCACTTCAATTCTTCTGATAGCTGACAGTCAAGAACGATCATCCTCAATTTCTTGATTTCTTCCCGCCACTTTTCGGCTTTACTAAAATAAAAATCAACCTCGGGATTCATTTTATTCATTTATTGATACTCCTGAAATAAAGTGAGATCATATCTGCTTACAATTTCGTTTTCTTCTTTGGCTTTGGCTCGGGTAATTCAACCAAAGATTCTCCGATAGCATTCAAATCTTCAATGCAGCGCCGCTTATGAGGGCTAACGAGACTGTCGAAAAACATCCACTTGAACCCTCAAATTATACCCAGGCACAAGATTTCAAAGTTCTATTGAGGCAAGATACGGTTTTCTATCGCGAGCGCTCCCTGGCACATTCCTCTCCCATGCCGGGCTTTCAATTCTCCATTCCATAATTGTGAATTTTTCCGATATTGTGCACCAGGGCAAATAACCTCCACTGCACATCCACCTTGACTTTCGTCCACAAGGTGAATCGGTCCAGCCGTTTTTGAACGCAGATATTGGCAAACACCGGCTCGACGATGGCCAGGCGCCTGGCATAGATTTGCTTCCCCTGGGGAGTGTCTATCCTGGCTTTCATATCATCGATCAGGTTGGGTTTTTGACCATCCAGCCTGACCGACAAGTGCCTGCGCGGCGTTCGCTACATAGAACGCTTGCTACTTGAAACGAGGCACATAGGCCCTGTTAGGGCGCGGCAGTCTCCCTAGTCTCGGACTTAACACCTCCAAACATTTTCGCGAGCAGGAGGAAAACGATGGATCCTGCTGCCCCCCAACCGAGGATGCCGACAATGATGGCCTGTGAAGGTGAGACCGCAAATCAGACTAACCCCACGAGACATAGAGTTCCGCTCAAGATCATCACAAGGCGCAGTGCAACCTTGAGAGTGTTTCCGCCAAAGATCGGTGACGCCAGCAGCATTGATATCCCAAAGAACCAATCCCAGACGAAGTTGTCCAGAACGAACGCGGGAGCCGGCCACTTGCACGGAAGGAACAATGCGCGCCATGACTCCAAAAACAGATCGGGCTGACTGCTCACAACAAGTAGCAAGAAGTTGATGCATGATGTGACTGCCACGCAAGCGATCATGAAAGCGAGGGCTGCAAGGCTGTACGGTTTGTTGTTTGGTGTCGCATAGGCGTGGACTGCGACCATCGAGAGCACCAAGAACGGCCCATCACGACAACTAGCAGAGCCATGATCGAGAGGAAGGGGCCGCTCTCCACGGCCGCCCCTTGCGACACGTACGCCAGTCCGGACACGACCGCATAGACCTCGTTCACAATGAAGGTCATCCACGCAGCGGCGATTCCGAGTTTCCTGGCCTGTGGAGTGAATGTCGAATCCAGTGGGATGCTAGAATACCTCATTTTAGTGTCTCCTCTGCCAACGCCCAACGGTTGGCGCTACCATTTCCATAAGAGATAGCGGCGCGTGGGCGGGCACTTCGACACGGCTTCGCCAGTCAGTACAAGCGTGGATGGCGCCTAGGCGCCACTTGGGAGCAGAAAAAACTCAAATCCAGGAAAATGCCCGAAAATGCCGCACGCCGCGAAGCGGCAGTCCCCAGCGCCCAGCCGCTCGTCCCGCACTGCGAAGCAGTGACGGGGTGCATGCTTTGTTAGGCGCTTTAAGAATATCATTTGCGTTTTCGCTTGAGTTGCAACGCCTCATACAAGTGAATAAGATTATGACGCGTGGCTGGCATCAGTAGCAATCCTGCTACTGTGCGTTTGCTCCAGTAATCAGCTATACCACGCGCTGCTTCAACCACAGCCCCTTCATCCATTACTTGTTGTATGCGAGAAGGTTGGACTTTCTGGTTCAGATCTGCTGGTGAAAGTTGCTTTACGATTTCTCGCGTTCGAAGCCCGACGGCTAAACGATATGCTCGCAACGCTTCAATGTCGATCATGTTGCTGAAGTTAGCCATACCCACATCATCCATTGTGTTGCCCGTATCACAGACTGAAACCTTCATTGATTTAAGCCAGTTATCCCGATCTAGAATTTGCGAACTTCCTGCTACCAGAAGGTTCATTGCGATATCTTCGCACCGAGCAATATGCCAAATGAGCCAAGCAATGGAATGATTAGCACCCTGCGGGATTCGTCGTATCTGCACCTCAGTCATATCATTAAAGACTGCATCTTCAAATGACCAGGATTTGATTTGAGCCATTTTTGCCGAGTGGAGCATTGCATGTTGGCTTAAGAAAAGTTGGACAGCCTTGTTGTGTTGAGTGGAACTCATCATTATGCGACGCAACTCAGTCTGCTGTGCGAGACAAATCTTTCGATAAGATTCCACTGATTCCATTTTGAGTTCCTTTGAATTAATGTACTTCATACTGGGTTGAGCGCCTAACGGTTTGCGTTAGTGGTTTGCGGGCGGGCTAGGAAAATGTTCGAGAGCAGAAAAAAACTTGAAGCCAGAAAAATGCTTGTAAATCGCGCAGACTCCCGCAAATCCACTGCACGCTTTGTTAGGCGCAGTTTATATGGGAAGTCGCTCAATGCAAGCACAGGTTGCTGGCACTGGAGGAGCGACTCGACTTAGAAATTCTACTGATTGAATTTCTATAATATGCCATCCTTTATCAACTGTAAAGCGTTCTTGTATTTCATCTGCCTTAATCTGACGAGGTACATTTGGCACTGGAAATTCGATTGCAAACTCGTGCAAATAATAGCGACCATTAGGAAGTAATGTTGATGCAACTTCATCAATCAATTGGTTACATTGGTCAGAGTTAAATAAATGATAAAAGCCAGAATCTACAATAGCCCCAAACTTTTTTTGAAGGAGTGAAGGTTTCAAAGCGTCTGCTACTTGGAAATTCAATAATTTTGCTGTTTCAAGAGGCAGAGAGCCAATTTTACTTTGAGCATGTGAAATTGCGGATTCTACAAAATCAATCCCGACAACTTGATGTCCGAGCTGCGCCAAATAGATTGCGAGGTCGCCAGAACCACAGCCAACATCTAAAACTGGATTTGTGGGTGGGTATTTTTCAAGAAGCGCAGCCATTGCGGCTTGAGGTGCGCCAATATCCCAAGGCGGAACATCCTTGTACACGGAATTAAAAAAAGTAAGTGGGTCAGAACCAAATCTACTCAAAATAAATTTCCTTGTATGTTTTCGCGAAGCGCCCAACGGTTTGGCTCAGCGGCGGGCAGTGGGTGGGGCTTGTGGGGCCGAGCAACTCAATTATCGCGCAGAATCCCCAGCGTCAGGTGCATGCTTTGTTAGGCGCGGTTGACCTTGAAGACTCACTAACTGAAAAAAGACACTGCCGCCAACATGACAAAATCTTGACATACAACTTAATCTTTAGCAATGACCAAAAGACACAACCTGCCAAAGCAATTGCTTGTACACGATGTCAGTCAGGTTGAAGTGATTGTTAGAAGTCTTCTTTATTCGCAAATAGCCTTTCATAGCCATCATAAGCAGTAAGTTCTATAAGTTCATATAATATTAGATTGTTTTTTACTAATGGCAATTCATTTATTATTCCTCGAACTCTTTCTTCACTCTCCTCTTCTAATATTAATACTGCATCTCGTTTTGCAACTGTGAACCATATATTGCGAATTATATTATTTTTCTGAAGATTCCATACAATTTGAGCTTCCTCCCGAAGTATGGAGTCGCGGTGTTTCCAATTTACACCTGGATTATCTTTTGTAACTATTAGGAAAATCATAAATTTCATTCTCCTCGATTTAAAATAATAATTCTGTTTTAATAAGCATGCGAATTATTAGAAATCTTTTCTTCTATATTTTTCCTCTCTGAAGCGCCTAACGGTTTGCGTTCGCGAAGCATGGCGCTGGGGCGGGCGTGGATGGCGCCTTGGCGCCAAAGCCCGCTCCAGTGTTGGGCGGCATTTTCGTGATTGGGTGATCTGTGATTCCAGAGCAATCACGATCTAAACAGAAAGGCTGTAGCCAGGTCGGCGATGAAATGGACTCCAATTAATGGGATGAGGCGTCGTCGCCACAGCACAAACACAATTGGAAAACTGCTTATTGCGGCTGTTGCTGCAAGCACACGTGAGATAAGATATTTCTCGTCGAGGATAAACGGCATGGCAAGGTGCTGAATGCCCCAGAAAAATATTACAACCAGAACCGCTATCCATGTCTTTCCAGACAAAACTTCCAGGCGTGGGAGCAAATATCCCAAGTAGACAAGTTCTTCAGTAACTACCCAAATGATTGGCCAAACGAGTAGGCTATATAACTCACCGAGAGGGGGAAGATTTACAACGGCAATCATGGGAGGAAGGGCAGTCCCGTAAAAGGCCTGAGTGATTACGCTCGCCAGTATGGATGTAGGCGCAACTGCAAGCAAGTAGGCCGGTGTCCAGGCAAGTTGCTTGAGGATATCTTTTCCTTTGGCTCCAATCAAGTCAATGATCTTCATGCCTTCACGGCGGGTCAACAAAACAAGTGCGAACAAACAAAGTATGTCTGTAATTGTGCTGTAAACAGGCCACCATGCAGTTGCGTCTTGCCATGCGTTAGTAGATCCCCCGAATGCAAACAAGCCAGCTGTAAGAGATTGGGAAAGGAAGGCGAATATTAGACGGGCAGGCAGGAAAAGAATCACAGGCCACCACGATAGACCAGATAGAGAGTAAAGGGTTTTTATTGATGCGGTCGTGTTCTTGTCAATGGTTTGAGTCTCTGACATGATTACACCTTTATCTTATATCTTGGCGCAGCCGCCCAACGGTTTGCGTTAGCAGCGGCTGGCGAGAAAACTGCTTGAGAGCAGTATATGCCCGAAGCCAGAAAAAATGCTTGTAAATCGCGCAGACTCCCACAAATCCACTGCACGCTGTGTTGGCACGCTTTTTGTTAAACGTGACTTGGGGTTCGGTCTGATACCTTGACTTCGCGTTTGATTCGGGCGCTCAATTGTTTTTCCGCCACTTCCAAGTCATATCGAACCTGTAACCGAAGCCACACCCCTGCACTCGTACTAAAATAACGAGCCAGCCTCATGGCAGTATCTACAGTGATGGCGCGTTGACCATTAACAATTTGGCTAATACGAATCGGTGTAACGCCAATATCATGAGCCAGACGATACTGACTCAAATTGAGCGGTTTCATAAAATCCTCAAGCAAAACTTCGCCAGGGTGAATAGGTGATAAATTATTGTCCATCATATTTTTTCTCATCCGTGATAATCCACAATTTCAACATTTTTTGCTTTGTTATCAGACCATTTGAAACAAATTCTCCATTGGTCATTAATGCGGATACTATGTTGCCCAGCCCTATCGCCTCTTAATTTTTCAAGCCTGTTTCCAGGTGGAGCAAGTAAATCTTGTAAATCTTCTGCGTCATCAAGATAAAGCAGTTTGCGACGAGCAGTGCGCTGAATATCTTTGGGCAATTTGGCCGAGGTTTTGCCGAGAAAGATTTTCTCTGTTTCATCGGAAGCGAAAGATTCAATCACAGGCCAATAGTATCACGAAGCGATAACGTTTTCAAGTGTTCAGGGATGCAAGGGGCGTGCCAACGATTTGCGCCATCGTCCCCGTAGGGGATACCTGCGCTGGGGCGGGGACGGCGAAGCCGTCCAGCCAAAAAAAAGATAAGGCATAGAAAACTGCTTGGGATGTGCGCAGAATCCCCAGCGTCAGGTGCACGCTTTGTTAGCCCGTTTTTGTTTAGGGACTGACCCATTCTAACTGGCAAGCGGTTTTAAGGGCAAAGTCGCTTGGTAAAACTTGAACATAATATTGTCCTGTTGCATTGTCATTGGCGAGGATGGAATCAAAACCACCTGATACGCTTGTGAGACGTTCCCAATAACACGAACTGGTAATGTCGGTTCCGCCTTGCCCTTTGTATGTTCCAGGCTGAATATCGCTTCCAACAAGATAAGTTCCCGCTGATATTACTTGTGGATATTCTCCTGTATGCGCTGGAATAGTGGGTAATCGAGATAATTGGCAATCTGTTTTTAATCCGTAGTCAGTGCTTTGTACTTCGATATAAAATTGACCAATGCTATTATCGTTGGCAAGAATGGACTCAAAGTTTCCTGTTAGGTCTTTCAGGCGTTCCCAATAACAGGAGCTAGTCAAGCCTTCCCCCGCAAAACCTTTGTAAATTCCTGCTTGAATATCAACATTGACAATATAGGTTCCAGGATTAATTAAATTCGGGTCGGGAGTGTTTGTAGGGATAGGAGTTTCTGTCGGTGCTGGTGTACTTGTTGGTTCTGGAGAATTCGTGGGCACTCCAGCGTTTGCTGTTTGATTTATTGACGCAAACGCAGTTTCGACTGCCACAGTTTGAAGTGTCGAAACATTTGCACTTTCAGGTGTTGGTGTTGATGGGCTTAAAAGTGCCATAGGAAAACTGCATAGACAGAGAAGTAAGAATATTCCCGAACAACCAATGAATACTTTACCGCCAAGTTTCTGCTTCGAGAACCAAGAAATAGCATTTTGAATTGTTTGCATAGTACATCTCCCTTTTTATTTTTTCTTGTGACCTTTGCTTAGCAAAGAACGGGCTAACGGCTCGCGTTACCGGCGGCTGGAGGGACGAGACTCGCCCACGAAACGGACAAAACCTGAGGTCACGAAAAAGCTCATTTGGCTGTGAGAATCCAGCCGTCCGCGTGCACGCTGTGTTAGGCGCTGTTACTATCGATGTCCCAATTTCTTGGATCAAGGTTTATGAAAACATTGTCACGGACCTGCTCTGGATTGAAATTGTTCAACAATTCTGGAGGCACTGGGAATATCCAGTGCGGTGCGCCTTCTTGCTCATCAAGAGGCTGATAGTAAAACACTGCTCGAAAAGCGAGAGACGTAGATGCACACCAGTATCTCAGGCAGTTGATTGCTGACCTGCTTGGCGTAAATGCCCAGTGTGTTGGGTAGATAAGCAAAAAAAGATCGTTTGCCATATTTTGGGCATAGCTTTTAGATTTCCTCGTGATTCCCTGATAGATTGTTTTCGAAAAATTGTAGACATTGTATTGAGCAGGGGCCTTATCATATGGCCCACTCAAAGGGGCAATTTCCATTAGTTCCAAAAAGGCAATTCCTCTCGGCGAATCTACGGTGAAATCAAAATCATTCTCATCATTTATTCGTGGATTGGAAAGGAAAAATCTTTCCCCCGCCTGTTTCAAGTGCGTATTCATGGAGGCCAAAAAACGATTGACAATAGTCTGCTCAACCTCCGCTTTTGAATTGGGGAGAGTGATAGGCATAAACGACCCTGAAACAGTTCCATCAGGGTTTATTTGAATACGGAATGCACCATTGGTGCCAGTAGGTTTTTTCATATTCAAAGCGCCTAACGGTGTGCGCCATCGTCCCCGTAGGGGATACCTGCGTGTGGGTGGGCGTGGACTCGGTGTGGGAGCGGGAAAAACTTGAAGCCAGAAAAAGGCTTGAAAAACGCGCAGACTCCCACTTGTCGGGTGCACGCTGTGTTGGGCGCACGCATGGAACAACACGCTGAACCTGCTACTCAATTTACTTTGCCCTGTTTCGAAACATTTCTATTTGAGAGTAATGCACCTTTTCATCTTTGAGTTCAGCTTGAAGCAGGCGAGCTATGGTAACTTTATAGCCCTTGTACCTCACTCCATAATCTTGTTCGAATTCTTCAGCTGGAATGGGCTGAATTAAGTCTATGAGTTTCTGGTGGGAAATCTGCATTGTCGACATAAGCTTTGCCAGGCTACCACGTTTGTACTTCGAAACCAGGAGAGCATTGTAAGTTTGCCAGTCACGATCTTTATATGAATAAAACTCTGGAAGTTTGCCTGCCCGGATGGCTTTCATTGCTTTACGATTTGCCTCAAGCCATCCTATCAAGTGGGCCATTAGATCTTTGATAGACCAAATACCCAAAAAGATTTGATTATGCTCAGTTGCTGAAAAAGACGAAGTTATATCAAGGATTTTTCTGCGTGTCTCGATCAGGTCCGCAATAAGCTCATCCTTCTTCCGTTGTGCTTTAATAACGGATGATGGTCTCTTTGAGTTCTTGGCAGCGATAGGTGTGTTTTTCATCTTATGCCATCTATCTCTTGTGCGCCTAACGGTTTGCGTCATCGTCCCCGTAGGGGATACCCGCGCTGGGGTGGGGACGGCGAAGCCGTCCAGCCAGAAAAATGCTGAGGCGTAGAAAAAGGCTTGGAATCGCGCCAGAATCCCCAGCGTCGAGTGCACGCATTGTTAGGCGGCTCTTGGTTTATTTTGGCTTTGCCTCTCTGAAATGATCAAGACCTTAACCGATAGAACCATGCTCTGCTAGCCAATTTTCGATGTCTGACAAGTGTTGTTGCTGATGTTCATAAGAGTCGTTGGCAATGCACTTCCACAATACCTGTTTGCGCTGCCAACGAGGTACTACGAACCAAGCTGTCAATTCGGCATTCGTGAGTTCATCGTCTGTAAGCAACTCTACGCACGCTTCTAGTTCATCCAATGTCTGACCGAAGGTTGTAACAACATCTGTTGCGCTTCGCTTTTTATTAGCTTCATAGACGACTCTGTTCCTAGCGTTGAGGTCGGGTTGGTCAAGCGTGTTATCTACATAGGTCCGACCGGCCTTGGCTTCTTTCAGCCATACAACGAGCGCGCGGTCGTAAGCTTCTAGATGCGCCACGATATCTTTTATTGAATAGAAACCTGATACTCCAGCTACAACCAAACGGTTTGTTCCTACTTCTGCCAAGAGTCTATCGAATTTAGCGCGTTCACCTTTGAGAATGGTAAGGAATTCACTCTTGTCCATGTCGATATTTCATAATAACAATTGTTCTGCACCTGCAATTGAGCCGCCTAACGGTTTGCGCCATCGTCCCCGTAGGGGATACCTGCGCTGGGGCGGGGACGGCGAAGCCGTCCAACTGGAAAAAGGTTGAGGCGTAGGAAACTGCTTGAGATTGCCGCAGAATCCCCAGCGTCAGGTGCACGCTTTGTTAGGCGCAATCTATTATCTTTGAAAAATCTTTTAAAGTAAAGGGATGAAACGTCAAAGATCTTATGACGCTTCATCCCTTTTTTTCGATTGCTATCGAACTTTACTTCATAGCAAATGGGTACGGATTATTTTTTACTCGCATAAAAGAAACTAACGCCACTTAGGCTTGATGTACTAACTAGCCGATAACCGACATTGTTGCAGTTACTTTCGGTTTTAGGATAACTAGTTCCTGGCATTAACGCGTAGTTGCTATTTGCGTCCTTGAAATAGATATCCCATTTTTTTGTTGATGAATTGTATTTTACATCTATGACAACACCGATATGCCCCGCGGTTGAATTGGATCCTAACACGCCAGGATTAATGATAAATCCAGCTCCAGCAAACTGACCAGCTCCAGTAAATGTTTTTGAAGGTGTCACATACCTAACATTATAGCCGTGAGTTGATAGCCAACTGGCGTACTTGTATGCAGAAAAATTTGCATCCCCTGTAGCTGGTAATCCTCTATTGTTTTGAAAAAACACTAGGCACGAACACCAACTAGCGGCGGCATTGGGAGCGGCGTTTGCCATAGGGATAGATACTGTGCTACCCAATAGTATGACAATCAAAAAAATCATGCTGAACTTAATAACAGTTTTAGTTTTCATTGGATATTTTCCTTTTACGCTTATGCAAATTGAACGGAACACTTCGTATACATTATTATATTTAACGTCGGGATTGTTGTCATGAAGGATTCCCTCTATTGTCACTTTCGTTCACGTTTTTAGATAATACTAGTCCAATTTGATAAGCATAGGCAGTAGCCTGTGACCTATTGGAGATATTTAATTTTTCATATATTTTATGAATGTGGTTTTCAACAGTCGATTCGGTAATTGACAACAAATGGGAAATAGATTTGTTGGTTAGCCCTTCTGCTATTAGTTTTAACACCTGTGTTTCTCGTTCGGTTAGTTCTTGAGTCAAAATAACCCTCTTTTCTCGATATGCGACTAACGGCTTGCGCCATCGTCCCCGTAGGGGATACCTGCGCTGGGGCGGGGACGGCGAAGCCGTCCAACTGGAAAAATGATAAGGCGTAGAAAAAGGCTTGGAATCGCGCCAGAATCCCCAGCGTCGGGTGCACGCTTTGTTAGCCTGCACGCTGTGTTGGGTGGCATTGAAATCAAGCTTTTCTATCGTCATCGGCTAGTGTAATTCTCCAATCGGCAGTTTCAGGCACATGAAGTGGGTTGAAATCTAAACCAGATGCACTATGCAGGTATTCTATGATTTCTTTTGTATCGTCAAAATACCGTTGTACATTTTCAATCGTAACCTGCTTCTGCCATTTTGCTTTGGGCAATTCTGGTTTGTCTCCGTCAGATAAAAACTGGATGCTTTCTTCGGCTAGATATTCTGTTCTATCATGTGCAAGAAAATCTCTAAGTTGAAAAATTGATTTGAACGACTGAAACGGTCGACATCCATAGTCAATAGGCTTTGCCAATTGCACTACAATTATTTCGAGCTTTTTTGCTGGACTTAAGTTTCTTTCAATTATTGACCAAAAAGGGATAACATTTGCTCCCAAATGATTGAGATAGGCTTCAATGGTAAACGCAGAGAATACGAGTGAAGCCATAAGGTTGTAGTAAGACCCTCTTTCACTTTCCTTGGCAGCTTCTAGCGCCTGCCATGATACCATGCGAAGATAACCAACCGTGTAAACTGTTTTTTGGGCAACAACAAACTTCTTTTTCTTTTCCACTGCTTTCACTCCCTTGTTTCAAATTCATCTTTTTGCCACCCAACGGTGTGCGTTACCCGCGGGTGGGCGGGACGAGATCACGCCATTTTGCCGGAGCCAACCCCAAGCCACGCGAACTGCTTGAAAACGCGCAGACTCCCACCCGTCGGGTGCACGCTGTGTGGGTGGCGTTACGGACTTTCAAACAGTTTTTTAGCTTCAAAGTGTTTTTCAATGTCTTTTCTTGCTTGAATAAACGGTTCAGGAAGTTGGTTCGCTTCATGAATATCAATACTCAATCGGCTGTATATGCTTGACAAAGATGGGAAATGCTTTTTGAAATCGTCATGAAGACTTGCTCCATATTTTTCAAAAAGTTCATCTGTGTTTTGCGACGTCTTATCGTTTGTGAAGTCGCGAACATACTGTTCAATAAAGGTTCTGAGAAGAAACTTGCCCGCGAGTATCTGTCCAGAATTGTAAGCAATTATTGCATCAGAGAAAAACTTTCTTTGGGGTTTTGGAATAAATTTTGGTATATCAACCTGTTCTATTGGAGTGCGCCCACTAAGGATTAATTTCATTTTTTCTCTGCGTATCATAAAAACTTCAGGAAAACTTTTGCAAGATTGACACTCAAAAGCGAGAGCAAATATTTGAACCTCGACTGGGTTTTCTATTTGGTTTATATCAATAAAATCTTTAGATAATTCAATCCCGTGTACATAGTTGTATGGCTGTAAACTTTTGCAAATTGGACAAAAAGTCTTGATTGTTGGAGGCGTAAAATCTATTGTTGCAATTGTTCTTTCGGGAGCATTGCTATTGTAAAAAGGCAGGCGACGCGCTTCAATTGGACTAGGTACACGCCAACCGAATTCTTGGGCTGAATTGTAATTAAGTTGGCATTCTTTGAGCACGTTTGGTTGGATGCTTTCAATGTTTTCTATTCGAGATACATTCTTGTAAATCACGTCAAATGGCGGGAAAGAAACAACCAAGTTTTGATACAGGTGCTTTTGCTCAAGCAATTCTTTGATGCCTGTGGCAATTGCATTGGAAAATCCAAATTCCATCAGATGAAAAAGATTTGGCAAAACTTTTGTCATAATAATTCCCTTTTATATTTGCAAGACAGCCACCCAACGGTGTGCGCCATCGTCCCCGTAGGGGATACCCGCGCTGGGGTGGGCGTGGACTCTGTTTGGGAGCAGAGAAAACTCGAAGCCAGAAAAATGCTTGTAAATTGCGCAGAATCCCCAGCGTCCAGTGCACGCTTTGTTGGGCGGCACTTACTTTCTGGGACTCTTTAATGCTTGTTCGATGTCCTTGACCCGATGGTAGGTAGAGTGACCGTCAAGATCGAAAGGCCATTCAGGTCGGTGCTCCTTCCCGCTAAACCATTCTTCGGGTGCCTCTTGCAATGCTACCAGTAGATCCTTCTGAACCTGCCTGTGCCAGGCCAAGACCTCCCGAGGGGAACGATCTCGCCAACGTATGTAGATGAGATGGTTGCCATCGTTTACATTTAGCCCTCGCTCCTCGATTGGTCGGCGTTGCTTTCTGACGGAGCGGGCCACATCGGCCTTCCAATGGGTAATATGGGCCAATGCATCCTTCACTGTCCAGGGATCTTTGGTTTCGGGTCGAGGCAGTAACCGTCTCCAATCCTGATTCGCAAGGCCTGCAACCAGATCATCTAGGAGCTCAAACTCCCGAATCGTACGTTTGATGACTTCAGAACGGGTGTGGCGCATATTGAAATCTCCTGCCAAGATCATACCTCAGCGTGTGCCGCCCAACGGTTTGCGTTACCTGCGTGTGGGCGGGCGTGGATTCTGTTTGGGAGCAGGAAAAACTCGAAGCGAGGAAAATGCTTGAAAATGCCGCAGAATCCCACACGTCAGGTGCACGCTTTGTTGGCACGCTTTTGACTTGGAAGACCTTTTTGATTTTTAAGAGACTCAACTTTATTAACTTAATTGACCAAGACGTGCGTTTGTAATATCTTCAAATTGCTCATTTTCAATGAAGCCATATTGTTTACCTTGATGTCCGATAAAACTTATGGCGTAGGATAAGAGGCTGTTATAGTTTCTTGAGTCCTTTGAAATAATTCTTAATTCATATTCATCTTCTTCGACTCTCGAAATACAAGCCAAGTCATCTTTTTTTGCCAATCGTTTATTTCTTAGAAAACCTGTGCCTAAACGAAAATCAAGATTGTTTTCGGCTTCAAAAGTTACTCTGCAATTATTGTCGGTTGTTCCGAGGTCTATATAATGCATAGTTATTAAAGTCGAAAGAGTTCCTTTATAGCCTCTGTTATTTCTTATGGTAAGTGCAGGAAAAAAATCAAAACAGTCTTTACTGAGCCAGAAATATTGAGTTCCTTTTGATGCGAGAGTTCCTGGGCGTGCCATAATTCTTGCTGTATCTGCGTGTCCTAATTTTACAATCATTGTTGACTTTTCACTTTGGTCAATAGTGATTGCACCTGGAGTTTCATCGTACAACAATCCCCAAGCAGGTTGTTGTGGATTCAAAACTTTGGGCTTATGAGTTATCCAGTTCTGTCTTAACATTCCATCTGTTAATCCATCCCAAGAAAATCCCATCTGTGCTGTGGTGTCTATACCTAATAGTAAAGCCGCTTCCACATTTTGAGCCATTCCAGGTCCCGTGAAATTTCCAGACGAGACAATAAGTTTTTCACCTTCATCTGTTTTTATGCCATAGCATTTAGCGTGCATTAGGCTTTTACGATTTGTAATGTTAACGTCTGCTCCGCATTCAAGCAATGCTTCCACCACTTGACGGCTTGTAGTTCGTTGCGATGAACTACCACCTAGAAAGGCGATGATTTTTCCGCCTTTTTCTGTGTGCTCTTTGAAAGTTTTATAAAACCTTGCTCCGCCATTGTAATTTACAAAGCCAGCAAGAATATATAAAGTTCCATTTCCAGGTTCATGTGAGCGTATCCAAACATCTTCTAACATACTCCGAAGACCTTTGTGATTACCAGTTGCGTAGATGTTGGGGTGCAATCCAAATTCAATCATGGTTTCTCCACAATTAATAATGTCTCTGCTTTGACTGCATTGGATGAATGCAAGCCGTACCTTTGATATGTTTGCAAGAGGGTGCTTTCTTTATGCTTCCATCCAACTTCTTCTGCTATTGTTTTTAACAATGATGGAGTATCAATATCAAATTCTTTGCCACTTAATATTGTTCTGTTGTGCCCAACAATTAGGGCAAAGGGGGCTGATGTTGCCATTACATCAATTATTGTTTCAAATGATTTCTTCATATCACTAAGATACCTATAAAGTAATATAGGTGTTGATTGCCTTCTGAAACCATCTTTCGATGACAGACTTTGATGCAAAGTCATGCAGTATTGATGGATGTCTTTTGGCAAATTATCTATATTATCTTGCAATGCCTGACTCCATAGGTTTTTCTGCTCTTGTGCAAACTCGCGGCTACCAGTTAATTCTGCTTCTAGGTTACGTATCTCTTTTGGCGAGATTAAGTCTAACCAAACTAAACTTAATCGTTGGGTATCAATATAAGGTAAGGCGGTGGCATAGGGTGGGCTAGTAATTGCCGCTTGAAAACCGCCTTTTGGTTTGTGAGACATGGACACATTTTTTAGTTTTCTGCTGTCAAGTAAGTAAGCGTGATTTTTGTAGGGTAAAACACCTAGCAAACTTTGAGTAGCAAGCAAATTATTGATAAATAAAGTAGTCTTCTTTTGGTATGCTTCAAAAAAAGTTTCATCAGGATATGGGCTAAACCTGCGGCGAATTCTTAGGTCTGTTGGCTCTTGAAGAGAGTAATCTCGAAGCAAGTCACTAGCCAATGCTAAAAATATCTCTTCGTAACCCTTGCTGTATTTTAGGATAAGCAATTTTAATCGCTCAATCTTGGAAATTTGTTGCTTGTCGAACCAACTCCAAAGGTATTCGGCTCTTTCATCATCACTAGGAAGTGAAAGTTTTATTTTTACTTCATTGTCTTTGAATTTATTTATTAGATTCGCAAAAATTCCTTGCAATTCACTAGCAGGTGTGGACAACGCTTTTAATTTAGCGTTTGCGATATAGACGGCTAAAGGATTTATATCCCATCCAACGGCTTTTATTTTAGTGTGAGCGCACTCTACTAAAGTAGTTCCACTACCAGAAAAGGGGTCAAGCACATTGGCTTTATCTGATACGCCAAGTAGATTTAGTACACCCCTAACGACTTGCGGGTTAAATTTTCCTTTGTATTCGTGAAGTCCATGTACTGAATATCTGGTAGATTGGCGTTTTTGCTTTCCGTTGGTAACGCAAGAACTTTCTAGTTGACTTTGTAGGGTCGGAACAGCACTTCCATTAAGTTGATACTCCTTGAAGTACACTAATCGATTCAATGCTTTTTCATCAAATTTTCCAATCACCTTGATTTCGTCATCTGATTCATTAAGTGTGATTGGAGAAAGCAAAGATGAAATTTCTCTTTGCGCGAAAATCTTTTCGTAAGGGAAGTAGGTGTAGTTGTTCCACCTAAGCGTTACATTATTTTTCTGCATACTAAATTTTCTCAAAGACAATAAGATTTTCAGATTTTATATTTGCGTGCGAGAGGTTAAATGTTTTCCGCGACGAGGCTATTTGTCTAGGTAGGTTTGCGACAAGTTTAAAGCCTAACGTTTTTCCAATTTCTAAAATTATTTTAGCATTATCAATAATTTTTCCGTGTATCTTTGAACGCCCAACCACAATGCAAATATGACCACCGTTGACGACACTGCTATTTAGGAGTTCCAAAACGCTTTGCATTTGGGTTTGAAAATCTTTTTCTGTATGATGATTCTTTTTGAAAAAGTGCGCCCTTGCGCCTATTTCTTTTTGCTTTACTTCAATAGGGTCAAATCCAAGCCAATACATTCTGTATTTATGATAAAGCCAATATTCATATGCGTTTGGGTAAGGCGGTGATGTTACAACCAAGCCAACAGGATGCTTAATCTCAGCAGGCTTTACTTGAAGAATGTCTTTGCAAATAACTTCTGCAACGTTTGTTTTTGGCTTGTATTTGGACTTGGCTGTATAAATTTTTTCAGCGGAATCAAGAAATAAATTATATATTTTTTCAGCGTCAAGATTTTTTTCGATTGCCGCATATCTGGTATCGCTCTCTTGGTTTGAAACACGAACTAAAATACTCGAAAGTGATATTTTTAATGCGTCTCTAGTCTCTTGGTCAGATACCGAGTTTATTTGCGCCGACAATTGAGAAACAATTACCTGTATCTCTTTTTTGAACCAGTGGTCGAGATTTGGGATTTCAGGTATTGCACTCTTTTTACTTTTTTTTGCTTTTTCAACGACTTTTCTAGCCGATTCTAAAAAATTATCGCTTAATATTTGAGTCTTAACTTGGGTAAGCAAACATGCTATTGGATTAAGGTCTATTCCAATAGAGGGTATTCCTGCCAATTGCGCTTCAACTAATGTAGAACCGCTTCCGCAAAAGGGGTCAAGAACCCAAGAGTCTTGGGGTAATCCAATGATTTCAATTAATGCTCTTGGTATTTCAGATATGAATTTTGCTGGATAGGGGTGAATTGAGTTGATGTTACCGTTAGTATTTGAATTTGGGAAATCCCAATCAATTTTTTTTAGGGCATTTTCAAGTGATGACATAAGATGATTTTAGCCTATTTGTCCTACTATACCTAGACTTTTTCATCATCGTATCTTTTACCTTGTTGTGCAAGGGGCTGGCTAACGGTGAGCGTTACCCGCTGGTGGGCGGGACGAGACAACGCCGCTTTGACGGAACCAACTTCAAGCCAAGAAAACTGCCTGAAAACGCGCAGACTCCCACCAGCGGTCCCTGAGCCCGTCGAAGGGTCGGGTGCACGCTTTGTTAGGCGGTTTGCTTTTTAGGACTCAACGCCTTTGCAATCTCGGTTAATTTTGGCATAAAGTCAGACGCTAAATCAATCAAAACTTTTGCAGTTGCATTTGCCTTTTCAATAAAATTTGGTAACGAATCTTTCGTAACAACAAAAACAAAAGGTGATGCGTGCATGGGATTGGGGAATTTCCAATAAAGCACTCCGCTGTCTATTTCGGTGAGTTGAATTTTTCCATTATCATCCATACTGCTTTCAAGTAACGTGCCATCAAGTACAACCACAGGAAATGCGGCTGCACATTGATGTTTCATCCCGCCAATCTCAGAAAAGCCATCGAAAGTTTTTATCCGATATATTGATGATTTTAATGCACTCATTACTGCTGCATAGGGAATATCTTGACCATTTGTAAAGGCTTGAGTAATGCCGTAATGTATATTTTGGGGAATAAGTAACGGGCATTTATTGAATCTTGGATAGAATTTATCGCTATATTCTGAATCTAACATTGCTAACAAAAATGTTCGATAAATTGAACTCGGTACAAATTTATCGAAGCCAAAACCTATTTCTCCCCTTGATGTGTCGGATACAAACATAATCCAGGGTTTGTCTGGGGATGATTTACATTCGATGTGAAAAGAGACTTGTAACAAAACTGGGTCAAAAATTTCTGAATGATACTGAGCCGTAACATCAATTTCTCGTGGCTTTTCTGTCTCAAAATCCATGTAGAAATCTGAAATCTTAACGTAAAAATCGGCTTGATGAAATTGACGGGCTACCAATATTTCTAAAGGATAGCCTTGCTTTTCCAGCCATTTTGCTACTTTGTCAAGTGAGTTACTATTATTTTCATTCATAGATTATTTTTCGGATGAACCGCCCAACGGTTTGCGCCATCGTCCCCGTAGGGGATACCCGCGCTGGGGCGGGCGGCGGGACGCCGTCCGACTGGAAAAATGCTGAGGCGTAGAAAAATGCTTGGAATCGCGCCAGAATCCCCAGCGTCGGGTGCACGCTTTGTTAGGTGCGGTGACTTCATAAGCACAAGACCTTTGAACATTCTACTCGAAGCTCTCGCGGACGAGCCAGAAAAGGACACAACCTTTCACGTCACAAAGCCTACGCCGCACACTCAACGGACTCTCAACCATGCCTCAAACTATTGATTCCTTTTCTCAACCCGCACCTAACGGTTTGCGCCATCGTCCCCGCAGGGGATACCCGCGGGTGGGCGGGAGGAGAGAACGCCATTCTAACGGAACTAACTCCAAGCCAGAAACCTGCCTGAAAACGCGGCGACTCCCACCCGTCGGGTGCACGCTGTGTTAGCCCGATTTTTACGTTACATAAGCTATTCCTTCGTTCTTCTTGGTGTTGCATAGATAGAACTCTGAAGGCTTGTGCCACCCGCCACGATGTTATTGTCGTCTACCATTTCTGGCCACGCTAGATCATGGATTTTCTGGAGCGGAATTGGGATGTTGGCAAACTCACTTGATTTCAGGTGTCGAAAAGATGTTAGCTCGGTTAAGCCCTCATAGGATTGAAGGCCTGTCACAAGATAAGCAACAGGAAAATACTTAAGTATGCTGAATACACCAGCGGAACCATCAAATCTTCCACGCGCCGCAGGCATGGCAATATCTCGGATGACAACAACTGAGGTGTAGGGATATATCCAATAAAAGAGGTGTATTGAATCTGGGATAGGTGCATCTTCATCAAAGAAGAACTCGCGAATCTCACGATCTGGAACCACATCGTCGATATGGATTTTGGCAGCCAGCATGTGCCCAAGGACCGCGCGTGCTATTGCGGTTGGTCTCGCTCGTACATTAATAACGGGAGGTAAATGGATTGTTGTTTGTAGCAACTTTCCTGTCGTTAATGTAAACTCATTGAGAGCTGGATCGTACTTCTTGCCAAGCCAAGTATTGTTGCATTTTCCGCAGATGGTACGGAACTTTACACCATTCTGCGAAATTGAATAAAACCTATCTTTTGCGCCAGCCGTGAGTCGGTCGAAAACTAGTTCCTGTTCCACGGGCGTTAATTTAATTCCACCCTGTGGAGGGACATGATCCCAAGTCATTTGTGCCTTTGTTCGACAGATATTGCACAAACTGACTTTTTCTCGTTTGACTCGCGGAGTCTTGTTTATCACAAACGGTCCTTTGTGTTCGGGCTAACGGTTTGCGCCATCGTCCCCGTAGGGGATACCCGCGCTGGGGTGGGGACGGCGAAGCCGTCCGACTGGGAAAATGCTGAGGCGTAGAAAAATGCTTGGAATCACGCCAGAATCCCCAGCGTCGGGTGCACGCTTTGTTGGGCGGCAGTTTCATCTAACTCAATTCGAACTGCAAGATTCTCACTATATCATCAATCAGGAGAAGCCACCTTGTAAATAGGGCATTAAACAAGGATAAATTATTAAATCCAAGGTTCTTGCCTACCTGTGAATTTGACATTTCGTCACATAGATCAGCCATGTCTTGGAGCGATTGCACCAGTTTTCTTTCATCACTTGGATTATTGCTTAATGACTTAGCTACTAAATCCCTAGTATCAAGCTGACTAAGTTTGCTTTTCTGGAATCCTTGCCATAATGAAGGTTTGGTTTGTTTTGCAAACCCTAAAAGATTTCCCCAAAAACTTTTTTGAAGAAAATTTCTCATTGCCATTATGCTATCACTCTGATGTTCCAACTCAAATTTAGCCTTATCAGCCGATTGCAAAGCTGCTGAAAACATATCACCTAATCCTTGGTAAAGCCCGTCCAATTTCATAGGGATTTCCGTTCTTTGCAACTTGTACTTTGCCAAATCATCAAACGGCTGTATTGCAGTGACCAACCAAGGGGTTGGCTTATTTGCAACACTTACATAATTATATGTTCCTGAAATATATGGTGAAACTGTACCGCCTGTTGAATTTACTGCTATAAGTACAGCTTTAGCTGAGGCTACAACACTTGGGATACTATTTCTAAGCTTTTCTTCGTCGTCTTTCTCAAATTGAAGAAACCTTGGAGCAAACTCTATTATAAAGTCAGATGGTGCACTATTAATCAAGTTACGCTTTGCATTCCTTTCTAATTTTCTCTCTTCAAGTCGAGGAGCTAGGATATTTAGGTTTTTTATAGATTCAAGAAGTTCGTCTTCTTGTTTTTCTTGATTATCTAGCGATTTGTTTAGTTCATCTAACGTGGACAAAGTACACCTCGTTATACTGATTGAATATCAACTACTTTAAAGTTCTGGATGCCGCCCAACGGTGTGCGTTACCTGCGTGTGGGCGGGCGTGGACAAGGTTTGGGAGCAGGAAAAACTCGAAGCCAGAAAATACTTGAAAATGCCGCAGAATCCCACACGTCAGGTGTTAGCATGAGCGCGCAATCCGAGAGGGGATGGGATTGCGGTCGGGCACGTTTTTGGATACATTCCGTTTGTTAGG
>Ga0172371_10004843_pt1 | contig 20170 bp, 15 predicted proteins | sample Lak12m_FD_114543 | JGI IMG/M metagenome (GOLD analysis project Ga0172371, IMG submission 114543) | Freshwater microbial communities from Kabuno Bay, South-Kivu, Congo - kab_022012_12m | ecosystem: Environmental > Aquatic > Freshwater > Lake | place: Democratic Republic of the Congo: South-Kivu... | reverse complement strand
TTATTTCGCCTAACGTTTAATCATATCTGAAGTTCCGCGCTTCAGTGCGCGGAACATTGATATGATTACGTATTTGTTAAAATATATAAATTTTGTTAATCACCAGATCTAAGCGGAATTTGGGAGAAAGAATTTTTATTCCTTTGAAAAATTCATTTATTTATAAAAATTCTTGAACCAGATATGATTTGTTAGCCGAAGTTTACAGGAAGGCCATATCATGGAAAATGAATCTAGCAAAAAGGATTTTTCTTTTTGCGCTGTATTTTTCTAAAGTTTTTTGTAAATATCGGCTTACGCCGTATTTACAAAAAACTTTAGAAAAATATGGCTTATTATTTCGTATAATCCCATTATGCGATGTAGTAAGTCAAGTCGTTTTGCACCTTTTTTCCTGTAAATTTTGGGTAACTCGTTTATATGCGACACTTGTTTCGCATATAATGTTAAATATCGTATAAAATGCGACATTTTATATCAATTACAACTTTTCGTGGATATAGCTTTATATTAGCAAAAAATATATTAATTTGCAAGAATCTCAGTCTCTATTCTTTCCGCAACGCTTCAATAGGATTTAGACTGGCTGCTTTGCGCGCGGGATAAATGCCGAAGAGGACGCCGAATACGAATGAGAAGCCTAGTGCGACGATGTAGGCCTTGATGGGAATGATAAAATCCCATCCCAGCCCGGCGGTGTTTGCGACAAAAGCAATCAATAGTGATACGAGAACCCCGATTAAGACGCCGAAGATGCCTCCAAAAATGGTGATAATTATCGACTCAGTCAAAAACTGATATAAAATGTCGTTCTTTTGCGCTCCGACCGCCATGCGCAGACCGATTTCTGCTGTTCTTTCGCTGACTATCACATACATGATATTCATAATCCCGACACCGCCAACGACCAGAGAAATTGCAACAATAGCCAATAACAGCAGCGTAATGGCGCCGGTCACAGTATTAAGGATTTCCATCGTTTCCGCCATGGTGGTAACACGGAAGTCATCCTTGCCGAGATCAGGGTTACCATTTTCGTCTAGTGTCGGCTGGACGATGTCATGATTCTCTCTCAAGATGTATCTGATTTCATCCGCAGTCTCCTCGGCGATACTCAAATCTTTGATTTCATAAACGGCGTAAGTCATATAATCTATGCCCATGATTTTCTTTTGCAAAGTCTTCAATGGCATATAGACAAATTCGTCGTAATTCAAACCGACAACCGCTCCCCTTTCTTTTAATACGCCGATGACCCGAAATTTATTTTTACCGACTCTAACCTGCTTATCAAGCGGATCATTCTCTCCAAAAAGCGTTTCCTTGATATCGCTGCCAAGAACCACGACTTCAGCTAGAGAATTTTCCTCTTCATCCGTAAAAAAACGCCCATCTTCTACTTCACTGATGTCGATATCGATGTAACTTTTATTCGTTCCGAAAATAAAGGCTTTTTTCATTTCATCACCATAGCTAACCTGTTCTTGACCCATCATACTGCCATAACTTGTTACGACATTCGGAAGCTTGTTAATGTCTTCCAGATCATCCGCCTGCATGGTTGTAACCTGCACACCCTGCGCTAGGGCGGCACCACTTTGAATATCTTTAGCCGTCTGACCTTTCTTGCCAGTAGGAATACGGACCTCACTAATGATCACATTGGTTCCATAAGATTCTACCTGACCCAAGATCAAACTCTGAATCCCCTCACCGGCGGAAAAAACGATAATCACGGCGGAAATACCGATCACCATACCCAAAATCGTCAGACTGGTTCTGGTTTTATTCGCCAACATGGCGGTGACTGAGCTTTTTACGATTGTTGTTATTAACATTTTTTGTCATCCCCGCGAAGGCGGGGATCAAGGTACCTCGTAGATTGTTTTCTGTATCAGGATATTTAAAATTTACGAAGTGTAATTTATTATCAATATGTTTATCTAGAAAAGTCTCTATAATTTTGCATTCATTATCTGTGGCGCCTGGATTCCCGCCGGAGGTTTATCCTCAGCTTGACTGGGGACGGGAATGCCGATACTTGAAGTTTATTCATGCCTAAGTGCTTCCACCGGCTCCAAGCTTGACGCCTTGCGTGCCGGATATAATCCGAATACAAGACCGACGATTGCTGAAACGCTAATTGATAAAATTATCGATGATAACGTCACGACAAATTCCCAATCATAGCCTAACTTTTGCGCAACGACGGCAATCAGATATGACACCAGTATGCCCCCGACGATACCTATGATTCCCCCGATTGTCGTGACAACGATCGCTTCGATTAAAAATTGATTCAAGATATTAGCATTATTAGCTCCGATTGCCTTGCGCAATCCGATTTCGCGCGTTCGTTCCGTCACTGTAACCAACATGATGTTCATAATACCGACCCCGCCTACAACCAGAGAAAGAGCCGCCATAGCTGTCAAAAATAACTTCATCGCATCAGTTATCGTGCTGATAACGTCTATGGCTTGAGCAGCGCTTTGCACAGTAAAATCGTCCTGACTGCCGTCTGCCTCGGTAATATCATGTCTTTCGCGCAAAGTTTTTTCAATATCAGCAAGAACATCCTGGGTATTTTCCACCGCATCGACTTTTGCCCTGATTATGCCGATATGATTCACGCCGGCAATTAGTTTTTGCATCGTTCTGACAGGAATAAATACCTGATCGTCATAATCCTGAAAGGCGACCGTGCCTCGTTCTTCCATCACGCCGATTACCTCAAACATCTGCTGTTTGATCTTGATACGTTCACCAATAGCTGGAGATTCTCCAAACAGTTCTTCTTTGACTGTGCTACCAAGAACGACAACTTTGGACAAATTTCTTTCTTCTTCTTCAATGATAAAGCGTCCTTCCAAAACGCTACCACCCTCAACACTCAAATAACCGGAAGACACTCCGGAAATGGTCGTGTCATAAGTGGCTGTTCGCCACTGCAAATTTGCCGCGCCTTTGGAATAAGCGACCGCATCTACCAAATTAGGAACATTTTTTTTGTCCTTCAAAGCCAGAGCGTCCTCATAAGTCAGGGTGGTGATTACAACACCCAAAGCCGATGCCGGCGGCCCGTTATTCTCCGCCTTGCCTGGCAAAACACCGACAAGGTCAGAGCCAAAAGTCTTGAATTGTGACAAAATCAAGCTCTGCGCCCCCGCACCCACTGACATAATGACAATCACCGCCCCCACACCGATAATAATTCCCAGCATAGTCAAAAAACTCCTCATTTTGTTACTAAGAAGAGCCGTGACTGAATTTTTGACTGATTGTTGGATTGAGAGCATGAGATTAATTTTCAATTTTCAAATTTTCTCCATTATAATTTTTAAGGATGAGATAACAAATTTTCAAAACAATGATTAAATTTTCAATGAAACAATTTTCAAGTAATAAATTTCAAAATTATCAAGTTTGAAAATTGTTTCGAAAATTGAAAATTGAAAATTCGAAAATTACTTTAAAAGTTCTCCATCTTTTGCAAATCTTCTTGTCTCAACATTTTTATCCGAAACGATTTCTCCGTCGCGAACCAAGACGATGCGTTTGGCATGTTCGGCGGTGTAGGTTTCGTGAGTGACAAGAATAATGGTATTGCCGGCGTCGTTTAATTTTTGCAAGATTTGCATAATCTGTACACCGGATTTTGAGTCCAAGTTTCCGGTCGGCTCGTCCGCGAAGATAACGGACGGATTATTAACGAGGGCGCGCGCAATGGCGACGCGTTGTTTTTCACCGCCGGAAATCTGGTTGGTAAAATAATTCATCCTGTGTCCAAGTCCGACACTTTCAAGAACCTCTTTTACCCTCTGATCCATATCGATTTTATTCTTGGAATATGTCAGCGGTAATTTTACGTTTTCAAAGACGGTCGTGCGTGGCAAAAGATTGAAGGCTTGGAAAACGAAGCCGATTTTTTCATTGCGAAAAATCGCGAGCTCCTCATCGTCCATTTTGGTAACATCCTTACCATCCAAATAATAATGACCGCCACTCGCGCGATCCAGAAGCCCGAGAATGTGCATCAAGGTTGATTTACCCGAACCGGATGGCCCCATAATCGCCACGAACTCGCCGGCGGCAATATTAAAAGAAAGGCCGTGCAATACTTTTGTCACGACCTCTCCGGAGTGGAATTCTTTTTGTAAATTTTCTACTTTGATCAACATTTGATTAGAAAAATTATTTATTTTCCAGCAACTTGGCATAGCGCTCCTCATCTGCCACCAACCTCTGCCAGGTTTCTTTGTCATTATTTTTCATATCCCATATCTTATCGCGTAAATGCTCGGTTAAAAGATGCAAATTTTCCTCGCTTTCACTTGCCGCTTCATACACAGCTTCATCTTCCTCCGGAATGGAGATTTTGGAAAAAATCTCCCAAAGAACTTTGTTATCAGTATTTAAATCGGATTTAGTGATTAAAGTATTCAATTTTCCCTTAAAATTTTCTTCAGTCATATTTTTGTTTTTTAATAAAATTATTTTTTTAGATTTGTTGATTAGCTCTTTCCAAACGTTTATTCACTTCATCAGAATCAAATAAATTATTTATAACATCTTTACCCTTTTCCAATTTCTCGCTATTATTTTTTTCGGAATTATTTTTAAACTTTCCCATGAAATTTTCGATGCTCATAATTTTATTTCTTCGCCACGCTATAGCATTAGCGACGGCGGGTATTTATAATAAATAATTTTAATTTTCTGTAATCTTAGTAATCACATTCTCACCCTCACTAACCCCTGACAATACTTCCACTAATCCGTCGTCACCTTTTATCCCTAAAGTTACGTCTTTTTCGGTGACTTGCTGATTATCTATCAGTATTCTGACATATTTTGCGCCATTCTCCCTGTCCAACAAGGCGCGATTAGGAATTATCAAAACGCCTTCTTTGTTCTCAGAAGTAATGATTACATTCGCAGTCATCCCTGATTTAATAGTATATGAAATATTTTTATCTGTAAATAGGATGACAATCTTGTAATAAATCACTTCTTGGATAACAGTCTCAGCCGGCTCGACGAAGCTGACGACACCGTTAAACTTGACGCCTTCGCCGTAAGAATCCAAGGTGATGTCCACGGCTTGATTGATTTTTATCTTGGAAATGTCGGCCTCGGATATCAAGACCTCGATTTTGAAATTATTTTCACCTAAAATAGCGATGGCCGTCTTCCCGGGTGTCGCCTGTTCGCCTATTTTGTAGTCGACGCCGGTCACAATGGCATCAATCGGCGATTTGATCCTATTATCATCAATCTGTTTTGCGACAGCATTCAGATTCGCCTCGGCTTGCCTAACCTGCGATTGCAACAGATTGATATCATATTGATTTGCCGGTGCTAATATTTTCGCCAATTGCGCCTCTACGACCGACACCGCCTCACGCGCTGAATCGACACTTGACTGAGCGCTATTTATTTGCTGGTCACCAGATATTTTGGCCGTAGTTAGGGAATTTCTAGCCTTTGTGACTGCATCGTTATAATTTGCCTGCGCTTGACTGAGAGCGTCCTCAGCTACCGATACTTTTGTTTCATAATTAACGATCACGCCGTCAAGCTCTTGCATAGTTTGTTGCACCACCGTCACTGCCGCGCTGACCAAGCCCTGTTCCCTGTTGATTCCCGATTTCAACCCATCCAAATCAGCTTGGCTAAACGCTGAAGAGATGATTGAATTTTCCAAAGCTGAATAACAATTTTTCAAGGCGCTGTTTGTTTTATTGACCGTTTTCCATGTCTCATCAACTGCCGCTTGCACATTGCCATTTGAGTTGTCTGCATTTGCTTTTGCTAAGGTCGTTTTAGCCTGACTCAAAAATTCCAACGAAATATTGTAATCCAATTTGGTCGCAGTTAAATAAGCACTATTCTTGACACCGATAAGATCCTTGCCATCCTCATGATTCAAGGTTGTGTTCAAAATGTCTAAAGAATTATTAACAACGTTCAGCTTGTCCGCCACCACAACCAAAGAATTCGTCACGCTATTGTCGATATCTCGCTGATAAATCTTCTTGGTGTTATCCAGATTGACTTGCGCGGTTGATATTGCTTGCTCGATCGGTGTCACGTCGGTAGTCGCACCAGACTGCAAATCGTTCAATGTCTTTTGCGCTTGATTAATATTTTCATTGACTGTTTTTTTGGTCTTATCCAGATTGCTTAGTGCGGAGTTGTAGGATTTTTGCGCTTGCGAGACATTGGCCTGTGCAATCTTGATATCCTGTGCCGTTGCACCGCTTATCAATTTCGCAAGATTGCCTTGCGCCACTGCCAAACCGGCCACAGCTTCTTGCCTGCGAATGTTCAACGCGGCATAATCAAGCTCAGCCAAAACCTGTCCGGCCGTCACCTTGTCACCTACTTTTGCATTGATAACATTAATCTTTCCGGCATTAGCAAAGCTCAGATTGATTTCATTGTCAGCCTTCACAGTCCCGGTTTCGCTGACCGTCTGGACAATATTGCCCCTTAGCACCTTGGTGGTCGTATAGACAGTACTCGGTTTTTTAGTCGACGCAAAATATATCGCCAAAGCCCCGATGAGAGTCAGCAATGCGACGGCAATAGTAATTCTTTTTTTATTTTTTTTGATCATTTAATTTATCTCTATTTTGAATAATTTTTTTAACTTTTGCAACGAATTCCTGGACATTCAACTCATCTTTCAAAAAGTAATAATCTGCACCGAGATTGTGACAACGCGCTCGCACATCCGCATCGCTCATATCCGAAAAAACAAACACCGGCGTTATAAAAATATCCTCATCGGCTTTGATCCGATTCAAAAGCTCAAAACCGTCCATATTCGGCAAAATCAGATCCAAAACAATATAATCAGGCTTGCTGACCTTGATCCTGGCAATCAGACTCCCGATAAAATCAGTTCCGGCATCAAACGAGACCTCAAAACCGCTAACACCGAATTGTGCGCCCAAGCTATGCATCAAATTCGCATCATCTTCTATTATTAGTATTTTTTTAGCCATAAATTAAGGGATGTTAATAACTTCATTATAGCATTATTATACTAAAAATTGGATTAAAATACAAATATAAATCAGTGTTTTGTTCAGTGTTTTGTTCATATTGACAAAATGCCATTATTTGTTAAAATCACTTTGTCGCTCTTTTTTTAATAATTTCACAAGCGGAGGTAGAAAGTTGGCCAGTCTCACTATTAAAATGGAAATAATGAAGGGCAGTAACGCGATTTGCCGGAATTGCGAGCAAACCATCAAAATAGGGCAACATCATGTAGCTGTTTACAAAGGTAAAAAAATCAAAAACCGTTTTTGCCTTGGCACTTGTCACGAAAACTTCGAAGACAAAGTAAACAGTAGGTCCACCCTCAAAAGACAAGCTCGATCAATCGCTATCTAGTCATCCCGCCGACCCACTGAGCGATCACACAAGTGATCGCTTTTTTTATAAAAAAAGCCGGATTTTTTATCCGGCCTGGTGGGTTTTTAATTCGCTCGCTTAGTTCTTTGACTCCAATTCTTGGAGTAGTCTCTTTGTCCGTGTATCGTATTATTTTGAAAACGACGATGGACTGTTACTGCTTTTTTGTAAAATCTTAAAAAACTTCGGAACAAAAGTTGCATTAGCGCTCCTCCTATTTTTCGTTTTCAAGATTTTGTCTTATCTCTTCCATGAGGTCAAGATAAAACTCCAAATTATTTAAACTGGCCAAGCGACTGCCTAGCGGTTCTTTTATTTTGAAAAGATAGTGCAAATATGCTTTGGATAGATTACGCAGTTCTGGTAATTTACTGTCCTTATTGATTGGCGAGAAATCTTTGGCAAATTTCGCGTTACCTATCGCTATTGTATCATAAAATGTCTTGGTCGCACAGGTATTGCCCATTGGCAGTTTGCGACCGGTTTTTTTCCAAGCAAACATACGACCGTGACGGCCTTCGCGAGTCGGGATTACACAATCAAACATATCCACGCCGCGCTTGACGGCCTCAACGATATTCTCGGGATAACCGACGCCCATCAAATATCTTGGCTTGTCATCGGGCATCTCCGGCGTTAGATAATCAAGCACTTTATACATTTCTTTCGCCGTCTCGCCCACACTCAGACCGCCGATATTATAACCATCGAAACCGATCTTAACTAATTCTCGCAAACTGCGCAAACGCAATTCCTTGTCTAAGCCACCTTGAATAACCGCATGCACCAAAGGCACGTGTTTCTGTTTTTTTTCCTTCGCCACGCCGTAGCCTCTGGCGTAGGAGGGTTTCTTAACTTGCTCCAAATATTTCTTTGTTTTCGCCGCCCAATGCGTCGTCAACGCCACAGATTGCTCCACATATTTCCGCTCCGCCGGCAAAGCCACGCACTCATCGAGACAGACAGCGATATCCACGCCCAAATCCATCTGAATCCGCAAAGATTCTTCCGGGGTTAGGTCATATTTTCGGCCATCGATATATGATTTGAATTTCACGCCGTCATTGGTCAATTGCACCAGGCTTTTTCCCGTCTTGCTCTTGTTCCCCGCCAAAGAAAAAACTTGAAAGCCACCACTATCTGTCAAAATCGGTTTTTCCCAATTCATGAACTGGTGCAAACCCCCAAATTTCTTGATCAACTCTTCACCGGGACGCAACATCAAGTGATAGGTATTGGACAATAAAATCGACGCATCCAATTTACGCATATCCTCGCCGGAAATATGCTTGATCGTACCCTGCGTCGCTACCGGCATAAAGAATGGCGTTTTGATTTCGCCATGCGCGGTATGCAAAACCCCCGTTCGAGCTTGATTCTTTTTTGATTTTTTTGTTATTTTGAACATTATTGTAAAACTTTATTTATTTCATAAAATTGCCCCTCACCCCGACCCTCTCCCACGGGGCGAGGGAGGATGTAAACTATTTTATTTTTACGAGCTTATAGAGTGTAAAATCATAATTCAATTTCTTTATTTCCTGCAATTGAAAACCAAACTTTACCAGTTTGCGAGTATTCAAATATTCGAAATCTTTTTCCGGAAAGGTAAAATTATAATAATACACCGGTAACGAATCAGATAGTTCTGAATATATCGTCACCATATTCGGATCGGTGAAGTCGCCTACTATTACCTTTCGCTCAGGAAAAACCAGCTTATCATGATACCTCGTAATCAAGACAGAATTGCTTTCTGTCAGTCTCATCAATTCTTGCCACTCCTCCCTCGTGCGTGTGCTTTTTTCATAAAGATAGACTAGGCCTTCTTCTGAGCCGGCCAACAAAAAATTCGCTGACCAGAAAAAGACGGCTACGATAATCATCGCACGCATCGCATTCGCAAAGAATTTTCGAGAGATATGAAAGTTGAAAAAGACATGGCCGGTGCGCTCTCGATTGGAAATGACCGCTCTGGCAATCCACCGAGTCACCTGGGTGATCAGATAAACAAAAAACGGAATCATGCCCAGATAAAAAGGCAGCCAATAGCGCGTATAAGAATTTCCGATCGTGTGGCTGCGTGGATCAGGATTGTCATAAAATGTCCAAGAACCATAATAAATGACTAGGATAAAAGAAATGGATAACCAGGAAAGTAAAAATACCCATTGCTCCTTTCGGCTCTTTTTGAACCTGGCTATAAACAACAATACTCCAGCCGAACCCAGCCAGAACAGCCAATCAAACATTTCTACGAAATAATACAAGAACATACGCGCACTCTGTCGCGGATGAATGCCGAAATAAAACAGAGTCTCCTTTATTTTTGATACGATGCCGGAATAATTCTCAAAACTGCCGCTGACCGTCGTCTTCACTATTTGCGCCCCCGAATCTTTCAGAGCTTGAATCGAACTGTTCATCTCGGAATAACCTCCGGACAAAGGCGAGCTATACAGGATGGAATTATAATAGAGAACCGGCAATAGCGCCACAAAAACAAATCCCAGAAAGACCGGTAATCTCCAAATCCCGATTTTTTTGATATTCAAAACCCAAATTATCAACAACATCGGCAAAATCCACATCAGCTCTGATGTTCTGGTGATGATACTGAGACCAAAAAATAATCCCGATAGCATCGCAAAAAACAGACCGAGCATTATCGTTTTCTTTTTTGAACCCTCGTAGCGCTCCACCATCTTGAAGCCGAAATACAGACCGATAATCAGAAAAACTGTGAACAAGACATTATGGAACATGCTTCGAATCGTGTAATAGACATAAGGCGGGAAAAAAGCCAGCAAGAACGTCGACATCAGGGCATTTTCCTTGTTGAATATTTTGCGCACGAGCAGATAAAAAAAGATCAGGCCGAATGAGGCGAAGAGCGGCGTCAAAAAAGGAATCACGCGATAAGAAAATACTTTCGCAATCGAGCCATAAACCAAAATGATTCCCAAAAAGCTCACCGGCTTGATATCGCCATGATCCGAACGGAAACTGCGCGGCCGCATGATATCACTGGCAATCAGATTGTAATTTTCTCGAATTATTAATTTATTTTCCTGCGCATAATATTTTGTAAAGACATAGTTCGCCGTCTCATCAGGCGATGTCCACTTCACAAAATCAAACCCCTCGCCTGTCGGCTTTTGAAACTCTTGAGTCTTGTAGTTAAAATAACTGGTCGTCAAAAAAAACAAGACCGCCAAAATAGCCAGTAAAACATAATGCAGTTTTTTTTTCAAAATATTCATTTGTTATTCTAAAGTGTTTCTTGTTTTTTGTATTTTTTTAAGCTAAAATAAACTTATGGAAAAACTTTTAAAATACAGTTTAATATTGATCTCCTTGATCATTTCTATCGGCGGTCTTATTTATAAAATATACGCCCTCAATAATATCGGTATTTTTTTGAATTTATTCCTTTCCACTCTTATTTTTTTTATTATAATAATATTAAACAAAAAAGTCAATTTCAAAAATGAACGACGGATCAATCTCTATTCGAGAAATTGGTTTATCCCCGCCGTCTATTTTTTCCTCGCGGTCGGCCTGATTCTTACACTCATCAAAAATTCAACTCCCAATTCCATAATCTCACCTTGGATAGAAATACCTGATTATTTTCACATACTTTATCTGCTCGCTACTCTCGCTCTACTTCTAAATATTGTCAAAAAAAACCACTTATCAACCTTGTTAATGACGATTCACTATATCATCACCTTTTCCGTAGCCGCCTTTGTTTACAAGTTGGGATATGGCTTTGATCCCTACATTCATGAAGCCACAATCAATCACATTATTCAAAATGGATTTATTGCCCCCAAAACATTTTATTATGCCGGCTACTATTCTCTGGTCATCGCCTTACACAAGATTTTTTTGATTCCCGTTTTCTTTTTGAATAAATTCATCGTCCCGATAATGGCTGGGCTTTTTTTACCGATAACTATCATCAGCACCCTAAAACATTGGCTCGACAACGAGCGCAAGATAAAATTCACCGCCTTCGCGTTGCTGATTTTGCCGTTCAACATCTTTATCTTATCCACGCCACAAAATCTCGCCTATCTATTCTTGCTGTTCGCGGTTCTACTAAGCCTAACCTGCAAAAATTATCTCGATCTAATACTCATCTACCTGCTCGCTTTCAGCGCCTTCATCATTCAGCCCATCGCGGGCATTCCCGCTCTCATCCTGGCTGCCTATTTGACTATATTTAATTTTGATAATGAATCCAAAAAAACATACCTTTACTCCGGATTGTTTCTCATATCATCATTTACGCTACCTCTCCTTTTTCTCACCTTGAACAAAAATAATCTGAATTTCAATCCTGTAACATTCAGCCAGCTTTTTAACTGGTCAAAGTTTGCCTTTATTATTCCTCAGCAACAAAATATCTGGCTCAATACTGTCTATCTGTTCGGCTTCAATTGGCGCTATCTGCTCATTAGTTTGACTATTGTGGGAACATATCTAGCCTGGAAAAACAAAAAAAACTTTCCTCATTACTTTATTTACAGCCTAATGCTATCCTCTTCGCTCATTTCTTATTTTTTTATACTCTTACAACCTTTTGAATTCTTAATAGATTATGAACGTAGCAGTTATGCTAATCGCTTATTGGTAGTTGCCGTCATTTTTGCCGTGCCAATGATTATTCTAACTTTCTACAAGATTGCCAGCGACATCATGCATCAAAACAAGGTCGTCAAGATAATTCTTACAAGCGCTCTATCCATCATCATTCTAATCAGTCTTTACAATTCTTATCCACGCTTTGATAATTATTTCAATTCTCACGGCACTTCCACCAGCCTTCACGATGTCAAAGCGGTGCAATGGATCAACAATGACGCCCAAGGCGACTATATCGTCCTCGCGAACCAGCAAGTCAGCGCCGCCGCCCTGCATGAATTTGAGTTCAAAAAATATTATGCGGTAAACAATGAAGACGTTTTTTATTATTCGATTCCGACCGGCGGGATTCTCTATGAGCATTATTTAAAAATGATTTACGAAAAACCGAGCAAAGAAAACGCCGACAAAGCCATGGATATTGTCGGCGCTCAGACACTATATTTTGTCTTGAATAAATATTGGTGGGCTTTTCCGAAAATTCTCGAAGAGGCAAAAAATGAAGCTGATTCTTTTGAGAATATTAATAATGAAGTTTATATTTTTCGATACTCGAAGTAATTATTTGAGACGGCTTTCTTGATAATTGAATACCGGGCCGGCGACAATGGATTTTTTGCCGGCAGCATCTTGATTTACCACCAACAATAACTTCACGCCGTCATTCGCTTCTCTGATTGAACCGTTCTCCTGACTAATGATAAAATAATTGCCATCGCCCTCCTTGGCAGAATAATTTTTTACAAACGAATTCATATATCGACAATCATCATCAGACAAAGCCGTGCCCTCGGCTTCTTTTTTTTCTATCTCGCGAAATGCCTTCAAGTCATCAGTCAAGGCACGCAATTTGAATGAAACGGCATTGGTATTTTTGGGCACTCCCAGCGCGTTGGTCATCTCGGTCAGCATCTCGCTTTTGGAAATCAATTCATTGATAAACTCGATATTCTGCTCGACAAAACTATATTTATTACAGACGCCACCGCTTAGACCGCCGACAACCGAATCCGTTTTTGCATCATAATGATTGACAAACTCATCGCCGACCAGATGAATATCCACCCAGCCACCGAGAGCCGTATTATAAGTCTTGGTAATTTCCCACAAAGGACTTTTTGCGTAAGCGGAAATATTTTTGGTTGCCAAGATAGTTCTATCGAGGTCCAAGGTCATCCAATAAATATTATTATTCCAAGCGTTGACATCGAACTTTGATATCTGTTGAAAAAGGTTATCATAAAGACCTTGATAAGCCACGTAATTATTCGTATTGCTCGTGAAATAAGAATAATCCTTGCTTACCGGTTTTAGGAGATTCAAAACATCCAAACCAAAACCGCTGCAACGATATGCACTGCGATTGGCTCCGCTGCATTCCGTCATCAGCTTATTTTCCAGATTGGCCGTTTTGACAAGCTCCGTTCCTGATAAATAATCGAATATATGACTATTCGGCCAAAAATAATCCTGCAACAAGCGCATGCCTAGATATTTTTTGGATTGCTGATTCCGAGGATAAGTCCCTTCGATATCAGAAAAGGCATAGTTCGACAACTCTTTCTGAATCTTGGACAAATCGCTTTGCAGATTGGCATTTTTATTCGAGAAGATATTTTCAACATTATAATCTTTGCCAAATACATCTGACAGAGTTTTGTTATAATTCAAAAAAGTCAGGTCTTGACGCAGACCGGAAAAGAAAGAAATATACTTGTAGATAATCGCCCACTTATTCTTCAATTCCAGGTCGTCATAGAGATCGCTCGATATCAGGCTCGCCGCACCGAGATTGATCCGCCAATCATCTGCATCCAAAAGACAATCAGGACACTCCGGCGATCTGTGGTACAGCGGAAATTCCGCCCGCATCCATTCCATCGCCAAAAAGAAATTATTCAATCGGGCATTAGATTTGTATTCGCCAGGCACAGCAAATCGGGAATAATCCTTATCGTAGAAAAAAATCGGCGACCGTTGCTTTCCCTGCGCCGCCAATATCAAAGCGACCTCTTTTTCCACCGTGCCATTCTTCAAATATTCCGGCAGATCAAATGCGTATTTTTTGACCTCTTGCGCATTGAATTTATTCTCATCAATCAGCTTGGCGCTGCTGATCTGTTTTGGTTTCGGTTCGAGCAATTTGAGGCCGGTGGCAAAGAAGGTCAGCTCCAATCGTGAAGATTCCAACAGGGCATTATTCCCCGCATCATCGGCGCTGGACAATGACCGATAGCGTGCCAAAGCGGTATTATACATCGACATATTCAACCCCCAAAGATTATCATAAAAAACCGACTTTTCAATATCCTTGTAGATGGATTTGATATTGTTCTGAAAATAATACAAAAGAAAATCATTGGTAATCATCATCGGCACATCCTGCTTGGCTAAATTTTGGTAGGCGCTCCAAAAATCATTCTTCTCGCCAGTCGCAGCTCGCATCATCGCAAAACCGTTTTTATTCAATTGATCGACTACATTGCTGTCTAGATTTATTTTGCGGGAAAAATCGTAAAAATTTGTCGTATCCGATTTGATATTGATAGGCAATCGGTATGACGAATCGATTTGTTTATAAGGAAAATTCTGCTTTCGATAAAAAGTGCCGAATGTAAGTTTTTCATTGGACGTCTCTGCGTCCGTCGCCGACGGAGTGCTGATGCTCGCCTGTTCTTTCACCTCAACCGGCAACTGGCTGGCCTTGGTCTCATTATTCTGCACAGTCGAATCAATCGGATTATGACTGCTTACTCTGGTCTGATATTTAAAAAACAAAAAGGCCGCCAGCGCCGTAAAGATTATAATCAAAATGATTACCAGCGCCGTTTTCGGCCCTCGCGGATTTTCCTCAGCCATATTATCGGGAACCTGCCGATTCGGTTGAAGAAATGAATTTATTCCATTGTCATTATCATTGAACATTGATAATATTATAGCACATTTTTAAATGCAAGAAAAATCTATTTCAGATATTTTTCCTTGTTGCGCAAATGCTCGTCATAGGTCTTGCTGAATACGGTTTCCCCGTTATCAAAACGACTCAAAAAGTAAACATAATCATTATCAATCGGATAAATCGCCGCTTTGATCGCATTCAGACTCGGATTACTGATCGGTCCCGGTGGCAATCCGCGATTCATATAGGTATTATAAGGTGAATCTATTTTCGTATCATCATAAGTATATTGCTTCTTGTTCACGCCCAATATAAAAGCCAAGGTCGCGCAGGATTCCAGGGCTTGACCATTCTCAATACGATTCCAAAAAATCCCCGACACCATCCGCTTGTCATCATAGCTCTTCACTTCTTTCTCAATCAAAGACGCCATCGTCACGATTTCATAAAGTGTCTTGCCTTGCTTCTTGATATCCGTCCGCATCTCCTCGGTCAATTTAGCATTAAAATTGCCGAGCATTTTCTTGACAATCGCTTCAAGTTTGGCATTCTCGTTTATTTTATAAGTATCCGGAAATAAATAACCTTCGAGCGTGGCATTCGTCGACAAATCAGTCAAAAAATCATAGTCAGCTTTCAAGTTGCCAATTTCAGATTTGGAATAGGCCAATAAATCGCCGGATTTGATGATATTTTCTTTGGTCAAATATGCGTCCATCTCCCGCGTCGTCCAGCCCTCGATGAATTTCACTTCTTTTTCCTTTCGGATTACCTTTCCACTCACCAAAGCATCGGCAATCTCCGCCATCGACATTTTCGCGCTCAACTCATACTCACCCGCCTGAAATTTTGTGCCTAGGTCATTATATTTGGCATAAATATTAAAGAAAAGGCTTGAGTTGATCAGCTTGGCACTTTGCAGATTAGCCGCAATCTGCCGTACTCCATCACCTTTTTGCACCACAAAAGCCAAATTCTCGCCACGTGTATCAAAAGGAGACGTGACAGCGTATTTGTAATTTAAGATCGCAATGACGGGAACGGCGATGATTATTAGGATTAGGTATTTTAGATATTTCATATTTTTGTCATTTCGTAGCGAAGCGGAGAAATCGCTTCGACTTCATTTTATTATTTAAACATATTTTTATTAACAACCCTCTATAAGCGATGTCTCATCCCGAGTCCTCGGGATTCGACATGACAAAACTTAAATTAAATGCCGCGCGCTTCTCCTTGATCCCCAGTCTCAATCTTTTTCCACAATATTCTCTTCTTGAACGCATTCCAAAAATAGAAAAATTCTTCGCTTCGTAATAACGATGCAAAAGCGGCGAAGACGAATAGGCCGATTATGCCGGAAATAAAACCTTGCAAGAACACGCCCCACAGCTTGTCCATATTCACATAAGCGGCAATCATGATTTTGGCACTCTGAATTGTCCAACCTGCAAAAACACCAGCAACCGCCAATTTCAAAATCGATTTGATTATTCTCGCTTCATCCAGATTTCCGCCCACTTCGCGTCGCAACATCACCCACAGCAGAACAAAGTTCAAAGTATTGGCAATGGAAAACGACAGCGCCAAGCTGGACACTTCACCGCTGCGGACAAAATACAGAGCGAGGATAATATTGGTAATCGCGCTGAAAATGCCGACGTAAAAAGGCGTTTTGGAATTGTGACGCGCATAAAAAACCCGCGCCAACAGCGGTAAAGCAGCCTGCGAAAAAAGCGAAAAGGCAAAAAATTTCAAAGTTTCAAAAGTCAGCACCGTATCGTTCCAATCAAAACTGCCAGAACCCAGAACGACGCGGACAATCTGCGCGCGCAAGGTCAAAAATAATACCATAGCCGGAATGATAAAGAACATGATCTGCCGAAAGACATTGGAAAAATTCTCCACCAATTTCTTTTCGTTGAAAGCGACAGCAGACAAGGTCGGAAAGGCGGCAATTGCCAAAGAAATGCCGAAGACGCCGATCGGAAAGGATTGTAAATTATTAGCAAAATTGAAAACCGCCAGCGAACCACTCGGCAAAATCGAGGCAATGATAGTTATCGATAATAATTCAACCTGAGAAATGCCCAAGCTCATTACACGCGGTACCATCATACGACCGATCTTGATAATATTTTTATCTTTAAAATCAAGGATCAGCTTATATTTGAAGCCCAATCGGAAAATAACCGGCAATTGCACCAGCATATGCAATAAAGAACCAAACACTACGCCCCAGGCCAAGCCATAAATCCCCCAAAGTGGCACCAGATAAACCGCACCCAATATGATGCCAAAATTATAAATAATCGGCGACAGTGAATAAACAAAAAAACGTTTGAACGACTGCAAGATTCCGCCCAGAACCGAAGAAATTCCCAAGAAGAAGGGCGACAAGAACATAATGCGCGTCAAGCTCGCCACCTGCATTTGTTTTTCAGGACTGAATCCAGGCGTAATTACCTTCATAATCCAAGGCGCAAAGATAATTCCAATTAACGAAATCCCGAAAATTGCAATCCCCAAAATATTCAAAATATTGCTCGACAACTCCCACACGTCCTTGTTGGGATTTTTAAAAATCAACTGATCCTTTTTGCATTCATGATCACGAATCAAGCCGGTAATAATCGGAATAAACCCAGCTGACAAAGCGCCCAATATTAAAAGATTAAAAATAAAATCCGGGATTCGAAAAGCGGCATAATAAACATCCAGTGTATCGCCCGCACCGAACTCAGCCGCCAAAATGCGGTCACGAAAAACGCCAAGAAAGCGACTAACCAAAGAAGACATCGCCACCAAAAGAGCTGCAATCATAATACTGTTAATTTGTCCGGAAAAAAGTTTTTTTATCACTTTATTGATTTATGTCTTTTTTTAAAAAAAGCCAAAGGCTTTTTGTATAGTCGGAAATTAAAATTCCTTAACATAAAAATAATTTTATCACTTTTATTGTATCATAATTCACAATCCCCTTCAATGTCAGATTAATATTTATTATTAGCGAAAATAAATCATAAATACCATTATTATTTCTCCAACCATTGACAAAAAACACAAAATATGCTAAGTTAATTTATAATTTTGGTTCTTTAGGTAACTCAACAACAAAAAAATCAAAGGAGAATGATTATGGAAGTATCAATTCTAGACTACATCATGGCCTTCATCGTCAACCACAGATTTGCAATCTTCCTCGTCGCCGCCTCGATTTTGTCATTCTACATCATTTATCTTGAGGCCTCTCACTACATGCTTAAGTGGCGAAACAGTTTCTTGGAAAAAGAAAACAGAAACATGCTGGCAATCAATGCCGAAGTCACGAGGCAACTCGAGGCCAGGGAGGAAACAATCGAAAAGATGGAGGTCGTCTGTTATGACCTTCAAGGTCTTCCCACTACTCCGGAACAGGAGTGGGCATAAAAGCTCAAACAAAACGGGATACAGTCCAGCACTGTATCCCGTAATTTTTTTTCAAATTCTCAATTAGTTCTAAATATCCTCGCTCTCTACCTCACTTCGACCCTCTTCCCCAATCCAGTTGAGGACAGGCTCTATCCAGGAGAGGGAGCTTGTTAATTAACCAACGAACTCGTATCCCCCAAAGCTTGGCCTAACTCTTTTGCCTTCAAAACGCGACGCATGATCTTGCCACTGCGAGTTTTTGGCAAGGTTGCCACGAATTCAATATCCTTAATCACGGCAATCGGTCCGATATTTTTGCGCACATGCTTGCGCAATTCCTGCTTCAAGTCGTCGGAACCGGTCACGCCTTGCTTCAAAATCACAAAAGCCTTGATAATTTCACCGCGCAATTCATCAGGGATGCCGATGACAGCGGCTTCAGCGACATTGTGATCTGACACAAAAGCACTTTCCACCTCAGCGGTGCCGATTCGATGTCCGGCAATCTTCAAGACATCATCAGTGCGTCCTTGAATATAGAAATAACCGTCTTTATCTTTGAAAGCCACGTCGCCGGCGAAGTAAACGCCTTTGACTTCGGACCAATAGGTCTTGATATATCTTTCCGGATTGTTAAAAATTGTGCGGATCATACTTGGCCATTGGTTACGAATCACCAAGAAGCCGCCGTGTCCTACTTTTACGGACTTGCCTTTTTTGTCCACCACGTCGGCAATGATGCCCGGGAAAGGCTTGCAAGCAGAGCCGGGTTTCAGGGTTGCAGAAGGCAACGGAGTGACCATATGCATACCGGTTTCTGTTTGCCACCAAGTATCCATAATCGGAATTCGTTTTTTGCCAATATTTTCATAATACCACTTCCACGCCTCGGGATTAATCGGCTCACCAACCGAACCCAAAATGCGTAAACTTGGCATCTTATATTTCTTTGTCCACTTGGTGCCGTAGCGCATCAAAGCCCGAATCAAGGTTGGTGCGGTATAAAACACATTCACACCATATTTCTCCACCATCGTCCAAAGACGATCCGGATTTGGCATGTCCGGCACACCTTCATATTGCAAAGTAGTCACGCCAGCCAACAACGGTCCGTAAACGATATAACTATGACCGGTAATCCAACCCGGATCAGCGGTACACCAGTATACTTCATCACCTTTCAAATCGAATACCCACTTGATAGTGCGTAAAACGCCCACTTGATAACCGCCCACCGCATGAATAATGCCTTTTGGCTTGGAGGTAGTACCAGAGGTGTACAACACAAACGCCGGATCTTCGGAATCCATCTGAGCGCATTTTGCTTCCATTGGCATGCCTTTGACAAAATCATCATACCAAACATCCATTTTCTTATTGAAAGGAACTTTTTTCTTATTATTTTTAACAACGATTACCTTCTTGATTGATTTACAAATCTTAACAGCTGCATCGACTGTTGTCTTTAAATCAATTACAGCCCCACGACGAAAAGAGCCGTCCGCAGTGATGATCAATTTTGCCTTCGCATCCTGGATACGATCAGCCAAAGCCATCGCCGAGAAACCGGCATAGACTACACTATGCATCGCACCGACGCGGGCGCAAGCCAGCATCGCAAAAGCAGTCTCCGGAATATTCGGCATATAGATTGCCACGCGGTCGCCTTTTTTCACGCCGGCTTTTCGCAAGGCGTTCGCCAATTTGCTCACTTCCTGTAATAATTGCAAATAAGTATATTTACGAGTCCGATTGGTCTCATCTTCCCACAAAATGGCA
>Ga0172371_10004841_pt1 | contig 20178 bp, 20 predicted proteins | sample Lak12m_FD_114543 | JGI IMG/M metagenome (GOLD analysis project Ga0172371, IMG submission 114543) | Freshwater microbial communities from Kabuno Bay, South-Kivu, Congo - kab_022012_12m | ecosystem: Environmental > Aquatic > Freshwater > Lake | place: Democratic Republic of the Congo: South-Kivu... | reverse complement strand
GGCGGCACCGAGGTCACCGAAGCCGACGCCATGAAGGCCGTGCGCTTCGCCCAGGAGCCCATCCGCCAGCTTTGCCAGCTGCAGGACGAGCTGCGCGAGGCGGCCGGCAAAGAGAAGTGGCCCTACGAGGAGCCCGAGGTCGACAAGGAGCTCTACGCCCGGATCGAAGGCATGTGCCGCTCCGACCTGGACCAGGCCAACCGCATCACCGACAAGCAGGAACGCTCCGAGCGCATCGAGCAGATACGCAATTCCGTGAAGAACGAGCTGGTCAACGAGGACTCGCCGGATGACTTCGCCCGCGAGGTCGTCTCGATCGCCAAGGCAATCGAGAAGGACGTCGTCAGGCAGAGCATCGCCGTCGAGAAGCGCCGCCCCGACGGGCGCGGCACCGAGGAAGTGCGCGAGATCACGGTCGAGGTCGGGGTCGCTCCGCGCACCCACGGCTCGGCGCTCTTCACCCGCGGCCAGACCCAGGCCATGACTCTGCTGACGCTGGGCGCGGTGGGCGACTATCAGCGCATCGACGGCCTCGGCCTGGAAGACAGCAAGCGTTACATCCATCATTACAACTTCCCGCCGTTCTCGGTGGGTGAGACCGGCTTCATGCGCGGCCCCAAGCGCCGCGACATTGGTCACGGGGCGCTGGCGGAGAAAGCGCTGCGGCCCATGATCCCCGACGAGGTCGAATTCCCGTATACCATCCGCCTGGTGAGCGAGATCCTGGAGAGCAACGGTTCCTCCTCGATGGCGAGCACCTGCGGCTCGACGCTGGCGCTCATGGACGCGGGCGTCAACATCAAGGCTCCCATCGGCGGCATCGCCTGCGGCCTGGTCGTGCGCTCCGAGTGCCGTTCGTGCGGTTTCGAGGGCGTCTTCCTGCGCCGCTGCGAAAAGTGCGGCTCCGATGACGTCGACGCCAACTACGTCGTGCTCACCGATATCGCCGGCATCGAGGACCACCTCGGCGACATGGACTTCAAGGTGACCGGCAGCAAGGACGGCATCACCGCCATCCAGATGGACCTGAAGATCAAGGAAGGCATCACCCCCGAGGTGCTGGAGGAGGCGCTCGAGCAGGCCAAGCGTGGCCGCCTGCACGTGCTGGGCAAGATGCTCGAGGTCATGCCCGAGCCGCGCGCCGAGCTCTCCGAGTTCGCGCCGCGCATCTTCTCCATCCAGATCAATCCTGACAAGATCGGCGCCCTCATCGGTAAGGGCGGCGAGACCATCCGCGGCCTGGTGGACGAGTTCGACTGCTCCATCGACGTGGAAGAGGACGGCACCGTCTTCATCTGCGCCCGCGACGGCGCCAGCGGCGAGGCCGTGATCCAGCGCATCAACGAGCTCACCAAGGATGTCGAGGCCGGCGATGTGTTCGTCGGCAAGGTGGTCAAGACCACCGACTTCGGCGCCTTCGTGGAGCTGAAGCGCGGCACTGACGGCCTGGTGCACATCTCCAACCTGGCCGAGGGCCGGGTCAACAAGGTCGAGGATGTAGTCAAGCGCGGCCAGATGGTCGAGGTCGAGGTCATCGAGGTAAAGGAAGACCGCGGCAAGCAGCGCATCGGCCTCAAGGTGGTTGACCTAAATCCAAAGGTATAACCTGAAACAGCTGGATGGCGGCGGACGGGTCGTCAGCGAGAAGCTGCCGTCCGTCCGCTCCATATCCCTGGGGTTCTGGATCGGGGCGGGTTCGCGTTACGAGCAGCCGGATGAGAGCGGCGTCAGCCACTTCATCGAGCATCTGCTGTTCAAGGGCGGCTCGCGCTTTGACGCGCAGGAGATAGCCCAGATCTTCGACGGCTTCGGCGGCGAGCTCAACGCCGCCACGGCGCGGGAGTACACCGTGGTGCACGCCCGTTTCGTCGACGCGCACCTGGAAGAGGCCTTCGAGGTCATGGCCGACATGGTCGTGCACCCCGTCTTCGCCGAGATCGACCTCGAGCGCGAGGTGGTGGTCGAGGAGATCGCCATGTACGAGGACTCACCCGGTGAGCTCATCACTGACTATCTGACCCAGGCGATCTTCGACGGGCACCCGCTGGGCAAGAGCGTGCTGGGCACGACACAGATCATCGGCGCCGTGACTCCCGAACAGATCCGGGCTTACCATGGCACACACTATACGCTGCCCAACATGGTGATCGCGGCGGCCGGCAATGTCGAGCAGGAACAGCTGGTTGAGTTGGCCGGCAAGCACCTGGCCGGCGGCAAGGGTGTTTTCACCGAGGTCGAGACGGCGCCGGCGCCCCGGAAGGCGGAGGCAGGCGCCTGTTTCTATGAGAAGGACACACAGCAGTACCACGTCTGCTTCGGCGGGCTGGGTCTGTCGCGGCATTCGGACAGGCGCTTCGCGCTATCCATTTTGGACGGCATCCTGGGAGGCTCGGCCAGCTCGCGCCTGTTCCAGGAAGTCAGGGATCGGCGGGGCCTGGCGTATTCGGTCTATTCCTTCGATGCGCTCTATTCCGACACCGGCCTGGTGGGCGTCTACTTCGGCTGCCGGGCCGACAGCGTCGCCGAGGTCACCGGCATCGTGGCCGCACAGCTGACTTCGATAATTGAAGACGGGGTCAGCGACGCGGAGCTTACGCGGGCCAAGGAGAACGCCAAGGGCCACGTGGTCCTGGGCATGGAGACGACCCATAACCGCATGAGCCGGCTGGGCAAGCTGGTCGTGACCGGCTCGGAAGTCCTGTCGCTGGATGATATCATCGCAAGAATAGACGCGGTCAGCGCCGAGGATGTGCAGATGCTGGCGGCCGAGCTCTATCAGCCCGGAGCGCTGACGGCGGTGGCCATCGGACCAGACCGCAAGGTTTTCGAGGCGGCGCTCGATGTGCTGGGCGGCAGGCGCGACCTGGAAGTTAAAGTGAGCTAGGAAATTCAGGGACGTACGTTTCCTATGTTTCCTAACTCGCGGAAGGTTTGCTGTTATTACTGGGGTTTTCATAAATCTGCTGAAGCCTGATTCAGAAAGTTAGGAAACATTGGAAACGTACGTCCCTCTAAAGACGGTTGAGGAGAAAGTCGCGGCCGGCGAGCGGCTCTCGTTCGAGGACGGCGTGGCGCTGCTGGAATCGCCGGATCTTCTGCGCGTGGGCGCCATGGCCGACATGGCCCGCCGGCATCTGGTCGGCGACGATGTCTTCTTCATCAACAACCGCCACATCAACCACACCAACGTCTGCGGCAACCGCTGCAAGTTCTGTGCCTTCAGCGCCGACGAAGGGGCCGATGACGCCTACACCATGACGCTGGACGAGGTGCTGACGCGGGCGCGCGAGTCGCTGGCCGACGGCATCACCGAGCTGCACATCGTCGGCGGCGAGCATCCTTCCCTTCCCTACGATTATTACGTGGAGATGATCCGGGCGCTGCACCAGCTCGACCCGCAGGTGCACCTGCAGGCGTTCACCGCTTCGGAGATAGCCTTCTTCGCCAAGCGAACGAACAGGAGCGAGGAAGAAGTATTGCTCGAGCTCAAGGAAGCCGGCCTGGGCAGCATGCCCGGCGGCGGCGCCGAGATCTTTTCCGACCGTGTGCGCGGCATCGTCTGCGACAAGAAGATTTCCGGCGAGAAATGGCTCGAGGTCATGCGCACCGCCCACGGTGTCGGCATCAAATCCAATGCGACGATGCTCTACGGGCACGTGGAGACTTTGGAGGAGCGCATCGATCACCTCATCCGCCTGCGCGAGCTGCAGGATGAGACCGGCGGTTTCGGCAGTTTCATCCCCCTTGCGTTCCATCCCGCCAACACCGACCTCGAAGAGCTGCCGGGCACCAGCGGCATCGAGGACCTGAAGATGCTGGCGGTCAGCCGCTTGATGCTCGACAACTTCCGCAACATCAAGGCTTTCTGGATCATGATCGGCATCAAGCTGGCGCAGATATCGCTGCATTTCGGGGTCAACGACATCGACGGCACCGTGGTCGAGGAGAAGATCACCCACGCCGCCGGCGCCGAGACCGAGGAGGCCATCGCCAAGGACGAGCTCATCCGGCTCATCCGCGATGCGGGCCGCGTGCCGGTCGAGCGAGACACTCTCTATAACGAGATGCGCAGGTATGAAGACTGAGAAAAATAGCGGGACCGGTAGGGAAACGGCATCGGCTGACGACGTTTACGACGCCACCATCAACATCGGGCATTTCGAATTCCTCAACGGCTATCCGCTCTACTACGGGTTAGAGAAGGGCGAGGGCTGGGGCTGTTTCAACCTGGTGCATGGCGTTCCCACTTACCTGAACGGCCTGCTGCTCGGCGGCAAGCTGGACATCAGTCCTATCTCCTCCATCGAATATGCGGCTAACTCCGACCGGCTGCTGCTCTTTCCGCGGCTTTCCATCACCGCCGACGGCGTCGTCGACAGCATCCGGCTTATCTCGCGCGTACCGTTCGCCGAGGTGCGCTCGGTGGCGCTGACCGGCCAGAGCGCCACATCCGTGGTGCTGTTGAAGATCCTGTTGGAGCAGAAGTACGGTGTCGAGGTGGAGTACTCGCGTCTTGAGACCAGTCCCACCGAGGCCTTGGAAGAGCACGACGGCGTGCTGCTCATCGGCGACCAGGCGCTCGAAGCCTGTTACCGCGGCGCCTGGGAACATTGCTACGACCTCGGCAGTGAATGGAAGGATTTCACGGGGATGCCGATGGTCTTCGCCCTCTGGGCGGTGACACGCGATTTCTTTGAACGGCGCCCCGACGAGACTTTCGAGGTGGAAGAGCGACTGCTCTACTCGGTGGAGTACTGCCGGGGCCATTGGGAGGAAGTGGTCGCCGCGGCGGCGAGGGCCTATCCCTTCGAGCCGGAGTTGCTGCGCTCCTATTTCGGCAAGCTGCGCTACGATTTCACGGATGATTACCGCCGGGGGCTCGAGGAATTCTACCGGCGGGCGGCCGAGATCGGGGAGATCGATTCGGCGCCCGAGCTGGAGTTCATCTCGTGATGATGACGATCGAACAGATTCTTGACAAAGCCGTCGGCGGCGAGCGCATAAGCGAGGAAGAGGCACTGGTGCTTCTGGAGAGCCGCGAGCTGATCGCCGTCGGCCAGGCCGCCGATGCTCAACGACGGCGGCTGCTGCCGGGCGACGACGTGACTTTCGTCATCGACCGCAACATCAATTACACCAACTTCTGTATCACCGGCTGTGACTTCTGTGCTTTCCACCGCCCGCTGGGTTCGGACGAGGGCTACCTGCTCAGCCGTGATGAGATGTTCCACAAGATAGACGAGACCATCGAGCTGGGCGGCACCGGCATCATGATGCAGGGCGGCCTGCATCCCAAACTCGACATCGACTATTACGAAGACCTGTTCGGCGCCATCAAGGAGCGCTACGACATCACCATCCATTCGCTCTCGCCGCCTGAGGTCTACCACATCAGCAAGGTGAGCCGGCTGCCGCTGGGCGAGACGCTGGCGCGGCTGCGCGCGGCCGGTCTTGATTCGCTGCCGGGCGGCGGCGCTGAGATCCTGGTCAACGATGTGCGCAAGCGCATGAGCCCCAAAAAAATCGACGCCGACACCTGGCTCGAGGTCATGCGCGCCGCCCACGAAGCGGGGCTCAAATCGACGGCCACGATGATGTTCGGTAGCGTGGAGTCGAAGGCCGACCGGGTCGAGCACCTGCGCCGCGTGCGTGAGCTGCAGGACCGGACCGGCGGCTTCCGCGCCTTCATCCCCTGGACCTTCCAGGAGGAGAATACGCAACTCGCCGGCACGAGTTCCTCTAGCGGCATCGATTACCTGATGACCATGGCCGTGAGCCGCATCTACCTCGACAGCGTGCCTTCGATCCAGGCCTCCTGGGTGACCCAGGGGCTCAAGGTGGCGCAGGTGTCGCTCGCGTTTGGCGCCAACGACATGGGCAGCACCATGATCGAGGAGAACGTGGTCGCCGCCGCCGGCGTCAGCTACCGTGTCGGCAAGGCCGAACTGGTGGCGGCCATCCGCGCCGCCGGCCGCCGTCCTGTGCAGCGAGACCACGCGTATAATCCGATCGATTATCCCTGAGGCATCCGGCCTGCCAGGCGTAGCTTCGGGGTTGTATATATCCGCCTAAGCGGATATATTGGGAGCATGAACTCTGTCACCCGGCTCTTCAAGGCACTCTCAGATGACACCCGTCTGCGCATCTTCGGACTGCTTCAGGAAGGAGAGCTTTGCGTCTGCGACCTGATGGCCGTGCTGGAGCTGCCGCAATCCACCGTGTCGCGGCACCTGGCTTATCTGCGCAACTCGGGCGTGGTCGCCGACAGGCGCGAAGGAGTCTGGATACACTACCGGCTCGCAGATGACCGTCTTCGCGGCGACGCGCTCACCCGCGATCTTCTGAGCCTTCTCGGCGCGAGGGTTGGCGGCCTTCCAGACGTGCGGCGCGATCGCGCCGTCTTGCGCAAACACCTTCAGACAAAAAAGAGCGCGGTCTGCCGATGACGGGGCCGCTGACAGTCCTCTTCCTCTGTACCGGCAACTCCGCCCGCAGCCAGATGGCCGAAGGCCTGGTGAACCAGGATTTCGCCGGCGAGGTCACGGCTGAGTCAGCGGGCCTTGAGCCGGCGGGTCTGAACCCGCTAGCCGTGCGGGCGATGGCGGAGATCGGCATCGACATAGGCGGGCAAAGGTCCAAACATCTGAGCGAATTCGAGGGCAGGTCTTTCGATTATGTCATTACGCTCTGCGATGACGCCGACGCGGGATGCCCCGCGTTTGCCGGCGCCACCAGACGGCTGCACATGGGCTTTCCGGACCCGGCCAGGGCTGTGGGCGCCGATGAAGAGAAGCTGGCCGTGTTCCGCCGCGTAAGGGACGATCTGCGGCGCAGCCTCGCGGACTACTTGTCCGCCGAGCTCCTCGAACAGGGGCAGGCGTAGCCATGGCTCAGTCGCAAAAGCAGGCTCATCAGGAGCCGAGGCCACGCATAGCCGGCCGGCTCTCTTTCCTCGACCGTTACCTGACCGTCTGGATCTTTACAGCCATGGCCGCCGGCGTCGCCTGCGGCTACCTTATCCCCGGAGTCGAGGACTTCATCAATTCCTTCTCGGTCGGCACGACCAACATCCCCATCGCCATCGGCCTCATCTTGATGATGTACCCGCCTTTTGCCAAAGTCCGTTACGAGGACATGCCTGACGTCTTCCGCAACCGGCGCGTTCTGGGGCTGTCGCTGGTGCAGAACTGGGTCGTGGGGCCGGTGCTCATGTTCGCGCTGGCGATCATCTTCCTGCACAACTATCCGGAATACATGGCCGGCCTGATCCTGATCGGCCTGGCCCGCTGCATCGCGATGGTGATCGTCTGGAACGAGCTGGCCCGCGGCGACACCGAGTATGCCGCCGGGCTCGTAGCCTTCAACAGCGTCTTCCAGGTGCTCTTCTACAGCGTCTACGCCTGGGTATTCATCACTATGCTGCCGCCGCTGTTCGGGCTCGAGGGCGCGGTGGTCGATGTGACCATCCCCGAGATCGCGCGCAGCGTCTTCATCTATCTGGGCCTGCCCTTCCTGGGTGGGATGCTGACGCGCTACATCGGCATCCGCCTCAAGGGCAAGGAGTGGTATCACCGTGAGTTCGTTCCGCGCATCAGTCCGATCACCCTGGTGGCGCTGCTGTTCACCATCGTAGTCATGTTCTCGCTCAAAGGCAGCCTCATCGTGCAGATCCCTCTGGATGTCGTGCGCATCGCCGTGCCGCTGGGCATTTATTTCGTGCTTATGTTCCTGGTCTCGTTCTACATGGGCCGTCGTATCGGCGCGGATTACAGCAAGACGACGACACTAGCCTTTACCGCCGCGAGCAACAACTTCGAGCTGGCCATCGCCGTGGCTGTGGGCGTCTTCGGGCTCAACTCCGGCGCGGCTTTCGCGGCGGTCATCGGGCCGCTTGTGGAGGTGCCGGTGATGATCGGCCTGGTCGGCGTGGCGCTGCGGTTCCAGCGGCGCTATTTCGGGGAAGCGCAGCAGACATGAACGTCACGGCTGACATGAGCATTTCGGCTGATAGGAGCATTTCAGCTGACAGGCGCGTCTCGGCAGACATCAGCCGGTCCGAGCGCTGGGAGCACTTCAAGTGCAGGGTCGGCAATTTCCGCGGTAAGTATCTCGTCGCTCCTGGTCTGTACGCCTTCGGGCAGCCAGGCGTGAACGACGACGTCCTCGTGAGCGCCAATTACAAGCTCAGCTTCGATGCGCTCAGAAGCGAACTGGGAGGAAGGAACTTCTGGATCCTGGTTCTCGACACGAAGGGCATCAATGTCTGGTGCGCGGCGGGGAAGGGGACATTCGGGACCGGAGAGCTGATCAGGCGGATCATGGCTGCTCGCCTTGATACAGTAGTGCGCCACCGGCGCATCATGCTTCCCCAACTCGGGGCGGTTGGGGTCAGCGCCAGCGAAGTCCGCAAGGCAACCGGGTTCAAAGTCATGTTCGGCCCCGTGCTCGCCAGGGACATTCCCGCTTACCTGGAAGCCGGATATAAAAAAACCAACGAGATGAGCACGGTGCGCTTTCCGATGAAGGACCGGCTTGTTCTGACCCCTATGGAGATCAATCCGGTCATGAAAAAATATCCCTGGTTCGCGGTTGGGACGCTGCTGCTGTTCGGACTCGAGCGGAGCGGGATCATTTTTTCCGACGCCTGGGAAGGCGGGCTGCCGTTTCTGATCCTCGGACTGGTCAGCATCATCGCTGGCGCGTTCATCACACCGGTGCTGCTTCCCTTCATCCCTTTCCGGTCTTTCGCGCTCAAAGGCTGGATAGCGGGGATGGTCGCGGTTTTTCTGGCATCGCTGCTGCCGGCGGTCGCTGATGTGCGGAGTAGCCTGTCACTGCTTGCGGTCACATTCATTCTCTTCCCGGCGTTGAGCTCCTACATAGCGCTTCAGTTCACCGGTTCTACCACGTTTACCGGCATGTCCGGAGTAAGGAAGGAACTCAAGATCGGCGTGCCGATCTATATCGGCACGGTCGCAGTTTCAGCGCTGCTACTGATCGTCTTCAAACTGGGGGAGTGGGGAGTCGTATGAAATATCTGGCAAACGTGGCGACGCTCGAATACGAGATCGAGAAATGCACCGGTTGCCGGCGATGTGTGGAAGTCTGCCCACAGCAGGTCTTCATCATGGAGGACAAACGCGCCCGTGTCGTCGACAGGGACCGCTGTATGGAGTGCGGCGCCTGCGCGCTCAATTGCGATTTTGGCGCTCTGAGGGTGAACTCTGGAGTCGGCTGCGCGGCGGCAATCATCACTGGCATGCTCACTGGCGGTGAACCCACCTGCGGCTGTGACAGCGACGACAGTTCCAGTAGCTGTTGTTAGCATCCGCCCCCTTTCTGTAATTTCATTTGACTTGCCTGAAAGTGGCTGTTAAAATTTTCACAAATATTGTTAAATGTTTCACAAGCTCGCTGGCCTGCCATGGCCCTTGTCGGTGAACCAGATTCATAAGGGGATCGGCGACGGCGAGTTTTCTGTATCTTTGGGGGATTGGGAAGGTGTACCCTTGAGCATCCGGGTTTCCGCAAGCGTAGCGGGCGGCGCCGAAGTCGTCGCCGATATCGAACGCCGCTCCGGCGAGCGCGTATCCGCCTGTTACCAGTGCGGCCGTTGCACCTCCACCTGTACCGGCGCCTTCGCTTTTGATTATCCGCCGCACCGCATCATGCGGCTGCTGCAGTTGGGCCAGGTCGACGAGGTGCTCAACTCCCGCACGGCGCAGCTCTGCTTCGATTGCATGACCTGTTCCACGCGCTGTCCCATGGGCATCGACGTCGCCAACGTCATCGAGCATGCCAAGATGATCGCCGACGAGCGTGGCATCGAGGGCGGCGAGAAGGACATCCGCCGCTTCCGGCTTGCCTTCCTGCAGAACGTCCGGCGTCACGGGCGGCTGCACGAGGCGCGGCTGCTCACTTGGTTCAATCTCAGCAGGCTCAAACCCTTCAACGATTTCGCGCTGGTCCCGGTGATATTGCGCCGCAAGAAAGTCCACATCGTGCCGCCGAAGATCAAGAACCGCGAAGAGATCCACCGGATCTTCCGGGAGGTCAATGGGAACGGAAAAAGCGGTGACGAGCGTCACGGTAATGAAATAAAAGCCGGAGGCGGCGCTGAGTGAACTCCTACGCCTATTTCCCCGGCTGCTCGCTGACGAGCTCGGCGGGCGAATATGACACTTCCTTCCGGTTGATCGCCGAGGCGCTCGGCATCGGCCTCGACGTGATCAATGACTGGAACTGTTGCGGGGCCTCGCCGGCGCCGCATCACTGGAGCGGCAACCTCGGGGTGCTCTTGCCGGCGCGCAACATGCACATCGCCGGCTATGCGCACGACGCCATGGTGGCGCCGTGCGCCGGCTGTTACAACCGCCACAAGAACGCGCAGTACGAGCTTGCGGGGAGTGAGGAGCTGCGCGAGCAGGCGGCGCGGGTTCTGCGCGAACCCGTGCGCTACGAGATCGAAATACTCAACCTGGTCGAGCTGCTCGTGCGGGAGGTCGAGCCGGACGAACTGGCTTCGCGCACGGAAGGCCGGCTCGAGGGACTGAACCTCGCCACCTATTACGGTTGCCTGATGACGCGGCCGGCCAAGATCATGAACTTTGACAACGCCCGCAATCCGGTGAGCATGAAGCCGCTGCTCAAGGCCACGGGCGCGGAGGCCGGGCATTTTCCGTTCAAGAGCGAGTGCTGCGGCTCCTACATGGGGCTGGCCAAGAAGGAGATCGTGCTGCGCGCCAGCCGCCGTATCATCGAGGTCGCCGAGGGCATGGGTTTCGACGCCATCGTCACCGCCTGCCCGCTCTGCCACCAGAACCTTGACTTGCGCCAGGGGCAGATCAACAAGGCCTTCGGTACCTCCATCGAGATGCCGATCCTCTACTTCTCGCAGGTGCTCGGGCTGGCGCTCGGGATGAGCGCCGACGACCTCGGCATCGATTCACACATGGTCAGCGCGCAGAAACTGCTGGGGAAGATTGGGCAAGGCGACAGGGCAGCGGACAAGTCAACAGAGGTGGCCTGAGTCATGCGCGTCGGCGTCTTCGTCTGCCAGTGCGGCACCAACATCGCCGCCACCGTCGATACCGAGAAGGTGGTCTCGGCGGCGCTGGCCATGCGCGATGTGCAGCACGCTGAGACCATCCAGTACACCTGCTCCGACCCGGGGCAGCGCGCCATCGTCGACGCCGTGCAGAAGAAGGGGCTCACGCGGGTCGTGATCGCCGCCTGTTCGCCGCGCATGCACGAGACCACCTTCAGGCGCACGGTCACCCGCGCCGGCATGAATCCCTACATGATGGAGATGGTGAACATCCGCGAGCACTGCTCCTGGATCCACTCCGATATCGACACCGCCACCGACAAGGCCATCGACCTGATGCGCATGGGCGTGGCGCGGGTGCGCGGGCAGGCGCCGCTCAATTCGACCACCGTGCCGGTTACCCGGCGGGTGCTGGTGATCGGCGGCGGCGTGGCCGGCATCCAGGCGGCGCTCGACATCGCCGACGCCGGGCTGCCGGTGACGCTGGTGGAGCGGGGGCCGAGCATCGGCGGCAACATGGCGCGGCTCGACAAGACTTTTCCGACGCTGGACTGTTCCTCGTGCATTTTGACGCCGCGCATGGTCGAGGCGAACCAGCATGAGGACATCGACCTCATGGTCAATTCAGAGGTCGACTCGGTGCGCGGCTACATAGGTAACTTTGAGGTCGACATCCGCCGCAAGGCCACCTGCGTGGACGAAGACAAATGCACCGGCTGCATGATCTGCCAGGAGAAATGCCCCGGCAAGGCGCCGGATGAGTTCAACGCCGGCGTGGGCGAGTCGAAGGCGATCAGCATCCCCTTCCCGCAGGCGGTGCCGATGGTCGCTGCCATCCGCAAGGAGCACTGCCGCCAGTTCATCAAGGGCAAGTGCGGTGTCTGCGAGAAGGTCTGCCCCGCGGACGCGATCGATTACGAACAGGAAGACACGATCGTGACCGAGAAGTTCGGCGCCATCGTGGTCGCCACCGGCTATCAGACTTATGACTGGCGCGAGGCGTATCCGGATTATGGCGGCGGGCAGTATCCCGACGTCATTACTTCCCTGCAATACGAACGGATGCTCTCCGCTTCAGGCCCGACCGGCGGGCACGTGAAGCGCCCTTCGGACGGGGAAGAACCGAAGCAGGTCGTTTTCATCTCCTGTGTGGGTTCGCGCGACGAGTCGGTGAGCCGGCCGCTCTGCTGCAGCGTCGGCTGCATGTACACAGCCAAGCAGGCCATCTTGACCAAGGAGCATATCCCGGATTCGCAATCCTATGTCTTCTATATAGACATACGCGCGGGTGGCAAGGGCTATGAAGAGTTCACCCGGCGGGCCCAGCGAGAGTTCGGCGCCATCTACCTGCGCGGCCGCGTGGGCAAGATCTATCCCAGCGGCGGCAAGCTGATCGTCATGGGGACCGACACGCTGTCGGGCGGGCCAGTCGAGGTCGAGGCCGACCTGGTAGTGCTGGCGACCGGGTTCGACTCGGCGCCGGGAGCCGCGAAGCTGGCGCAGAAGCTCAATGTCTCCTATGACCAGTACGGCTTCTTCTCCGAGAGCCATCCCAAGCTCAGGCCGGTGGAGACGACCACCGGCGGTATCTACCTGGCGGGAGCGTGCCAGGGGCCCAAGGACATCCCCGACTCGGTGGCGCAGGCCAGCGCCGCCGCGGCCAAGGTGATCGGACTGGTGTCGAGGGGCGAGCTGGAGACGAGCCCGATGGTCGCAGAGGTGAACCAGGCGCGCTGCACCGGCTGTTTCAAGTGCCGCGATGTGTGCCCCTACAGCGCCATCGAGGCGGTCGCGCTGCGCGACGGGCGCGAGGTCGCCGGCGTGATCGATTCGCTCTGCCAGGGCTGCGGTGTCTGCAACGTCGCCTGCCCGCCGGCGGTAATATCACTCAAAGGTTACACTGACAACCAGTTGATCGCCGAGACGCTGGAGCTCTTGAGGTGACCCGTGGCTGAGTTGAAACTCATAGGATTCCTCTGCAACTGGTGCTCGTACGCCGGCGCCGACATGGCGGGAACCGCGCGCCTCAAGCAGCCGGGCGAGCTGCGCATCATCCGTATGCCGTGTACCGGGCGGGTCGATCCGCTGCTGGTTTTGAAAGCTTTTCAGGAAGGGGCCGACGGCGTGCTGGTGAGCGGCTGCCATCCCGGGGACTGCCATTACAACGAGGGCAACTATTACGCGCGGCGCCGGCTGGAGCTGCTGGCGCGCATGCTGCCGGCTTTCGGTATCGAGCCGGAGCGCTTCGAGTACACCTGGGTAAGCGCCTCGGAAGGTGCGCGCTGGGCGCAGGTGGTAGATGATTTCACTACCAGGATCAGGATGCTGGGCATAGGCGATGAGCCAACAGTGGCCAAACAGCCTGATGATCAGCGAACTGGCGAAGAGCGAGCTGTCAATGAGTGACCTGGCGGCGAAAATCAGCGAAGCGCTTGCTGGTGCGGATCTGGTGCTGGGCTGGACCGCATCCGGCCCGGGGGGCGTCGCCGCGCCGGCGCGTTTTTACGAGCAGGCCGAGGCGCAACAGGCGGTCTTCGATTCGACCTGCGTCCACAACCTGGCGGTGCATCTGCCGCGTCTCAAGGAACGCCGGGTCGGGATAGTGGCCAAGCCCTGCGACGCGCGCGCGGTCAACCAGCTGATAGCAGAGCGAGAGATCGATCCGGGTCGGGTGAGCGTGATCGGCGTCGAGTGCCCGTCCATGGTGGACGTGAAAACCATCTGGCGCCGCTTCGGCTATGGCGCCCGCATCGAGGATGACGGCGAGCGACTGCTCGTTAACGGCGCCGAAGTCGAGCGAGGGAAATATACGCCGGCGAAGTGCGCGGATTGTGCGGATCGTGTACATCCGGCGGGCGAGCAATCGGCGGCTGTCGCCGATGTGACAGACGAAACCGCCGCCGATGAGCGGCAGCTACGCGAAAGATTCAACGCCATGAGCCCGGCCGAGCGCCGTGAGTTCTGGCGCGAACAGTACAGCCGCTGCATACGTTGCTATGCCTGCCGCGAAGCCTGCCCCATGTGTTACTGCCGCGATGTCTGTATCATGCAGTCAGACGAATCCCGCTGGACCGGTGGCGGCGTCAACGCCGGCGACGCGGAGATGATGCAGCTTATCCGCGTCAATCATCTCGCCGGCCGCTGCACCGGCTGCGGCGAGTGCGAGCGCGCCTGCCCGGCGGGTATTCCTCTCATGCTGCTCATGGAGGAACAGAACCGGGTGGTCGAGGAGCTTTTCGGCCATCGCGCCGGCGTTGATCCGGATGCCAGGCCGCCGCTGCTCAGCTTCAACGCCAACAATGATGGCTGGAGGAAAGCTTGATAAGGTGCAATAGATTTGACAGACGGAGCGCAAGGCCATGAGGTTCATAACCCGCGAGAAGATTCAGGACCTGCTTGAAGCGCTCGCCAGCGAGGCGGAGGTCTGGGCGCCGCGCGAGCTGAACGGATCCGGCGGCTCCATCATGTTCGAGCGCTGGCGCTCCGGCGACCCCATCGCCTTCGAAGGGGTCACGACGCTTTCGGCCAAGGACATGGTGCTGCCCCGCACCGAGAAACTCTTCGGTTTCAGGTATACGGCGGGCACCGGCAATCTGCTGGCCGAGGCCCTGGGGCAGAGCGCCGGCCAGCCGGCTAAGGAAAAGGGCGAACATCTGAGCATCGATCCGGCCGAACCCGTTGCTGAGAAAGTGCTCTTCGGCGTGCGCGCCTGCGATGCCAAGGCGCTCGACGTGCTCGACTCGCTTTTCAATCGCGCCGACGGTAGCGGCTACGAGGATCCCGGGTACCGTTCGAGACGCGCCGGACTCACAGTCATAACCATCGCGTGCACCAGCTGCGACGAGGCCTGTTTCTGTTCGTCCTTCGATAACGGCCCGGCCGAGAAGGCAGGCTCCGACCTCATCTTCTATCCCGTCGATACCGGTTTCCTGGTCGAGGCGGTAACGGTAAGAGGGGAGAAGATTCTTGCCAGAGACGAAGCGGCCAAAAGCGGACAGCTGTTCGAGGAATCAATGCTACAACCGCCGGCACTGGCCGAGACGGCCCGGGTGGAAGGAACCGCCGACATGGAAACGCTGCTGCCCGCCATCTTCGCCGACCTGGATTTCTGGGAACGCAGCACCGCGTCGTGCATATCCTGCGGTTTCTGCACCTACGGCTGCCCCACCTGCCACTGTTTCAACATCCACGACGAGATGCGCGGCGACCGCGAGGGCGAGCGCCTGCGCAGCTGGGACGCCTGCATGTTCCACATCTACACGCAGGAGGCTTCGGGTCACAACCCGCGGCCGACTCCGGCGCACCGCTACCGCAACCGCATCAATCACAAGTTCAGCTATTACCCGGAGAACCAGGGCCAGATACTCTGCACCGGCTGCGGCCGCTGCATCCGCGGCTGCCCCGCGGGGCTCGACATCAGGGAAGTCATGACCGCTGCCCTCGCGCATGCCCGCGGGCAGGGAAGCACATGAGCACCATCGCACAGGCAGGCAGGAAGGCGACCGACCCGCTGAGGCCGGAGCCCGCCACCGTCATCGAGGTCATCCCGGAAACGCCGAACATCAAGACTTTGCGAGTGGCTTTCGACGATCCCGCGGTGACGGAGGCTTTCAGTTTCCTGCCGGGACAGATCGGCCAGCTGAGCGTGCCCGGGGCCGGCGAGTCGACGTTCGCCATCTCCTCGGCGCCTTCACAGACCGACGTCTTCGAGTTCTCGGTGATGAAGGCCGGTGTTGTCACCAGCGCCATCCATGAACTGGGCGCCGGCGACCCGGTCGCTATCCGCGCACCGCTGGGCTGCGCTTTCCCGACCGACGAGTGGAAGGGCAGGAACATCGTGCTTGTCGCCGGGGGTATCGGCATGGCGCCGCTGCGCTCGCTGCTTTACCACCTGCTCGACAACCGCGCCGATTACGGCGGGCTCACGCTGATCTACGGCGCCCGGACCCCGGACGACCTCTGTTTCGCAAGCGACCGCGACGACTGGCGCCACCGCGCCGATCTTGATTTCACCGCCACCATCGACATGGCCTGCTCCATCTGGGACGGTTGTGTGGGGCTGGTGCCGACCGTACTCGAGGAGCGCGCGCCGTCGCCGGAGAACTCCGTTGCGGTAACCTGCGGCCCGCCGATCATGATACGCTACGCGCTCGAGAGTTTGGCCAGACTGGGCTTCCGGGAAGAACAGGTGTACACGACCCTGGAGCGGCGGATGAAATGCGGCATCGGAATCTGCGGCCGCTGTAACCTGGGTCCGAAATACGTCTGCACCGACGGTCCGGTCTTTTCCCTGGCGGAGCTGAACGGGCTGCCGGACGAGATGTGAGAGAATAACCGCCGGATGAAATCAAATCGTTGCGCCGTGGGGATGGCCGGCGTAGTGGGGAGGGAAGATGGAGATAGAATGGCTGGGCCACAGCTGCTTTCTGCTGTCCGCCAACAGCGGCGCCACGCTCGTCACCGACCCCTATGATTCCACTTCCTACCCTGGTTCACTGCTGTACCTGCCCCTCGATGAGCCACCGGTCATCGCCTCCGACACAGTCACCATCAGCCACGGGCATGCGGATCACGGTAACGCCGGCGCGATCGCCGGAAACCCGGAGGTCCTGCGCACGCCGGAGCTGCACCAGCTCAACGGTCTGAAGGTGCGCGGCGTCCGTACTTTCCACGATACCGAGCAGGGGGACAGCCGCGGCCCGAACATCGTTTTCATCATCGAAACCGACGGCCTGCGCATCTGCCACCTGGGCGATCTGGGACACGAGCTCACGGAGGAACAGATCGGCGAGATCGGACCGGTCGACGTGCTGTTCATCCCGGTAGGCGGTTTCTTCACCATCGACGCCGATGCCGCCACCAGAGTCTGGCGCCGGCTGCTGCCGGCGCTGACCATGCCGATGCACTACCGCAACGACAAATGCCATTTCAACATCGAGGGTGTGAGCCCGTTCATCGAGGGAAAATCGCCGGTCGAGACTCTCCGTTCCAGCCGGGTGACGGTGAACAAGGAAAACCTCCCTGCCAGCCCGAAAATAGTCGTGCTGCAGCACTCGCGATAGAATAGTCGCTGGTTCCCTGTTAGTGTTTCCTGGTTAATCTCTACTTACGGCGGTATCCCTGATTCCATTCATGATAATCCTGTTCGGCGCCGGCGCCATCACCGGCAGCTTCCTCAACGTGGTCATCTACCGGCTGCCGCGCCAACTCTCGATCGTGACTCCGGGCTCGCACTGCCCCAGATGTGAGCAGCCGGTCAAGTGGTACGACAACATCCCTATCGTCAGTTATATATTGCTGCGCGGTCAGTGCCGCCACTGCGGCCAGACGATCGCCCAGCGCTATCCGATGGTGGAGCTGCTGACGGCAGTCCTCTGGGTGGCATGCGGCGTCCGCTTCGGTCTCGACTGGCCGCTGCTGCCGGCGCTGCTGCTCGTGTCAGTGCTGGTGGCCATCTTCTACATCGATCTCGACCATTACATCATCCCCAACGTCATCGTGCTGCCGGCGGCGGCCATCGGCCTGGCGGCCAACATCGCCATCACGCCCGACCGCTGGCTGGAGCTGCTGGCCGCCGGGCTCATCAGCGCCGCCTTCTTCTTTGTCGTTGCGGTGACGGTTCCGGGAGGCATGGGCATGGGGGACGTGAAGCTGGCGGCCATGCTGGGATTCTTCCTCGGGCAGGCCGTGCTGGTGGCGCTCTTTCTTGGGTTCCTCCTGGGGGCGCTCACCGGTATCCTGTTGATGGCCGCGGGCGTCAAGAAACGCAAGAGCCGCATCCCATTCGGCCCCTTCCTGGCCGCCGGCGGCGTGATCGCGCTGCTGTACGGCGACAGGCTGCTGGAGCTCTGGACCAACCTGTTCCAGCAATGACCGGGGGACAGTGACGCGAGCCGAACCATGACCGAGAGATGAATCAGAAATGAGCCGATCGGGCCGGTTTTGAGGGCGGTACGGTTTTTTCTCCGGAATCGGCTATAATAGGAACAGATTTCCCCGGAGGTAAGTTCTTGAAGATCAAATCCTATTACTGGGCGATTATCGCGGCTGCCATTGTCGTCATACTTGCGATATTCGTTCCACTGTTAATTTTCCGCGACAGCGGCGACCAGTCCAATCCGCACGCCGGTCAGGATCTCAGCAATCTGCAGAACGAGCCGGCTGACTACGCGCCCCAGATAGCTGCCTACCAGGACCTGATAAATGCGAATCCTGGCGACGTCGCCGCCTACGCTGGGCTGGGGGACATCTACATGGAGTCGGGCAGATATTCCGAGGCTTCCGATGTTTACAACAAGGCCGTCGGACTGACTCCGAACGAGTCCACTTATTACGCCCGCTTGGCAGACGCCGAGTTCGCCCTGGGCCTGGTGGATATCTCACTGAGGGACCTGCAGAAGGGACTGGCGCTCAATCCCCAGGATCAGGAGATCCTGCTCTATATCGGTTCGATCTATTCCCAGACGGGCAGGCAGGCCGAAGCCATCCAGTACTGGCAGCAGGCCCTCGCCATCAATCCCGGCACCCGCTTCGGCCACGTGGCCCAGCAGCTCATCGCTGAGGAAAGCGGCGGCACGCAGACTACCCCCTAGCGTCACCCATAGTTAAACCCGCAGGGCCACTTCGCTTCAACATCCGGCAGCACTCCGACTGACCCCAAATTCATGCTTTTTTACAACCGCGGTGCGTTTGCGTCCATTCTGCAACGCAATATGCGGAAATTAATGGTTTTTCGCGAAAAAACTAGGGGGAATCCCCAAAAAAATTGCATGAAAAAGGTTGTTCCGTGGGGAATTGTGGTATAAAGTGGGGAAAATCTATGGAGCCCCGATGCCGGCATACGATTTTATTGGACATTACACACATTCTATTGATTCGAAAAACAGGGTCGCGATTCCTGCAAAGTACCGTTCCCAGATCAAGGACGGCAAGGTTTTCGTCACCAAGTTTCTTGACGGTTGCCTGGTCGTCTACCCGGCGGACGAGTGGGAGCAACTCAAAGAAGACAAGCTGATGAAACTGGATTCGATGGACAGCCGCGACGCGCGCGACAAGAAAAGAACGCTGCTGGGCTCGGCCTGCCCCTGCGACGTGGACAAGCAGGGGCGCATCGGTCTTACCGCCCGGCACCTGAAACAGGCCAACATCACCAAGGAGGTGGTCTTCACGGGGATGGGCAACTGCTTCGAGATCTGGGCTTCGAGCGAATGGGACGCCTGGGAGGAAGATTACAACCAACGGGAGAAGGCCGGGCAGTAAACAGGCGAAGGCGCCCGCTTTTCCACGGACAGGGAGAAGGGAAGTATGCAGTTGAATGGCAGCATACGTGGAGTACCGTCAAATGGTTCGGCGCATCTGCCGGTTCTGGCGGACGAGCTGCTGAACCTGCTGGACCCGCAGCCGGATGACACCATAATCGATTGCACCTTCGGCGCCGGCGGCCATGCCCGCAAAGTGGCGCGCGAGCTGTCGCAGGAGGCGCTCTTCATCGGCATCGACCGCGACCCGGTCGCCAAGCGTTACTTCGACCTGTTCGCGCAGTACCAGCCGTTCCGCTGCCGCTTCATCCACGGCAATTTCGCCGACGCCCTCGAGGACCTCAACCAGAACGGGTTCGAGGCGGACCTGATCTACCTGGACCTGGGCGTCTCCTCGATGCAGCTGGACCGGCCGGAGCGGGGTTTCTCCTACAGCTACAACGCGCCGCTGGACATGCGCATGGATCCCGCGGGCAAGATGACGGCGCGGCAGATGGTCAACGAGCTGCCGTACGCGGAGCTGGCCCGCATCTTCAAGACTTATGGGGAAGAGCGCTACGCGCGCCAGATCGCCCGCCGCATCTGCGACGAGCGCGACAGAAAACCTTTTGAGACCACCCTGCAGCTGGTGGACACGGTGAAGGCAGCGATCCCGACTCCCGCCCGATTTGGCGCGGGCCATCCGGCGCGGCGTGTGTTCCAGGCGCTGCGCATCGCCGTGAACGACGAGCTGGCCTCGCTCGAGCGCGGTCTGGAGAATGCGCTCTCGCTGCTGGCGCCAGGCGGCAGGCTGGCGGTCATCAGTTTCCATTCGCTGGAGGACCGAATCGTGAAACAGTTCTTCGCCGCGCGGCTGGGCAAGTGCACCTGTCC
>Ga0172371_10004840_pt1 | contig 20179 bp, 20 predicted proteins | sample Lak12m_FD_114543 | JGI IMG/M metagenome (GOLD analysis project Ga0172371, IMG submission 114543) | Freshwater microbial communities from Kabuno Bay, South-Kivu, Congo - kab_022012_12m | ecosystem: Environmental > Aquatic > Freshwater > Lake | place: Democratic Republic of the Congo: South-Kivu... | reverse complement strand
CTTTTGTTTGAATTTATTGCAATCAGGATATTTGATCTCGCAACATAATTCAGCATATCTGTTATTCCTGTATATAAACTTGTACCTGTAAAAATGTTTTTGTTATAGGCATTTATCATTTCCTGAACGCATAATTTTATAGTTGACTCATTTGTACCTTCAGGAAGTGCAGAACTGACAAGATTTTCAAGTCCATGCCCAATTATTTGTCTGCATTCATCTTTCGTAACAGCAGGATAGTTATGTAATAATAAAACTTCATTTAATGAACTATGCAATCCCGGCAATGAGTCTGTCAAGGTTCCATCAAGGTCAAAAATGACAGCCTTAACTGATCTTAGCAAAATCTTAGAATTTTTTTAGAATTTAAATCCAATGGTAGCAATAAAGCTTGTAGTACTTATGGCGTTACTAACTCCTTCTACATCTTTTTTTGATAATGCATAGGGAAGTTCAAACTCTTCAGTATATGAATTTTGCAAGCCAAAATCAAGATAATAATCTTTCTCACGTATTCCAAAGCCTACTGCCATTGTTTTCAATGACCTGTCGCCACCTTTTGGAATATACTCACTATTGAATGGTGTCGAATAGCTTGCCCAGCCTCCCCTTAATGCGAAAATACCTAATTTTAGTTCTGCACCAATTCGTAAATTGCTGGTTGCACGAAAATACTCCTGAATATTTTCATTTTCAAACGAAAATGAATAATCATTAGAAGTAAGATAAGCAGAAGTGTAATCCATATATTCATAATCTAATGAAATAAAGCCATAATTACCTGCAATAATGGCCATACTTAAGGTGGCTTTATATGGAGTTACTACGCTATATTCAAATGTTCCTTTTTGATTATGTATCTCATTATCCTGTGTGTCGAGTTCTGAAGTTAATTTATCAGTATAATCTTCTGACATACGAAAAAATGTTGGCGACTGTAAACTTAAGCCCAACCTAAGGTAATCAATGGGTTTATAAATTACTCCAAGACCTGCATTAAACCCTGAACCACTAATAGTAACATCATTTTCATGAGTCATTCCAAGATAATTGCTTTTACCTACACGATTGTTACTTTCAGTAAACTTGCTATTCTTATAATAATCAAGAAAAGGTATTCCAATTTTGACACCAAGATATAGTTTATTTGAATAATTAGCAGCAAATGCAAGATTCATATCGTATGCTGAGCCTGATGAGCGGAATAACTTACTTTGATCAATATCAATTATTCCAGAGGTATCTTCATCTAAGGCATTAATATATTCGCGATTATTTACAGGATTATCAATCAACCATGCATTATATGCCATAGAGGTTAAATAAGGAAGCTCTTTGGGAAGTTGTCCCTGAGCACTTTCTGTAAAATAATCAAGAATAGTATTGTTGTCGTTGTTACCAGAATAATTTTGCCTTGTTAGAAAACTATTTGACCGAGCTAATCCTAAACAAAAGGTCTGGCTCACCCAACCATTTTCTACTTCCTTACCATTAATTTTATTAATATCAGTAAATACAAGTCCTAATGAAGGAATTGTCAGTGCGCTCCTTCCTGCAAAAGAAGAATTTCCAAGATACGATGAATTTGTGGAAACATTAAGAAAGCCCGTAGAAAAGAAAAATTCTCCTTTTCGAAACAATCCTAATCCAGCAGGATTGATGCTGCTTGAAATGAAATTAGCGCCCACAGCACCATAAGCATTTGCTACACCAAAACTTCTTGCATCGGACTGAAAAATACTCTGAGAGTATTTTAAAACTTCCATATCATACTGAGAAAAGGCATAAGATATTCCAAAGAATAATAAAATAAACGATATTCCTAATTTTTTCATTGTATTGGTTTTAACGAGTGCGTGATGGTGTAATGGTTGAGTTGCTACCTGAAGTACGAGGGCTGGAAGTAGAGCTGCCTGAACTGGAATTGCTTCTTGACGGAGCAGAATAAGACGGACTACTGTTGCTATTATTTGAGTAATTTGACCTTGTACTGCTTTCAGTCCTTGGTGCGCTATGCTGAGGATTAGGGTGATTATTGTTCTGATTGTTATAGTTTGGGGTTTCAGTTTTAGGAGGTGTAGAATTAGGTTTAGGAGATTCATTCCTGTTATAATTCTGTGGAGGATTGCTCTCCCTTTGAGGATTGTTGTTCCTGTATTCATTTGCAGGAGGTGTATAACCTGGATTATTGTATTGCTGGTTATTATTGTTGTTCGGTTGTGGGCGGGTATAGTCAGGTCTTACAGTTTCATTGCTTTTAGACTGGTTATTGTTATCAGGTCTGGTATATTCCCTGCTTGAGTTATTGTTTGATGGTTGTGTTGTTTTTGGCGTATTTTGGTAATCTCTGTTATCATTTGTATTGGAAGGCTTGTCTGGCTGATTATTATTGTAATAGTTAGGATTATTCTGATTGGTTGCCGGGGTAGTCACCCTGTTATTATTACCTTCAGTCTTTGGAGGTTCATAAGCTTTTGGCTTTTGCACATTTGAACCGTTTTGAATTGTTTCTGTTCCGCTTTCCTTTGTGGTTGTTACTTTCGTATTGTTGCTTTCAGGGCCAACAGGACTTGAATAGTTACGATTACTTTCTTTTGTGAAGTTTCCATCTGTGGCATCTACTTTATCAGTTGTACTCTGAGCTGGTGCTGCGTATTTGTTTTCTGTTTTAACAGTTTTGTTAATATCATCTCCATTTCTGATAGCATCTGCTTTGTCAGCATCAATTGCTTTTCCATTTGTTATTACTTCAGGTCTGTTTGTTCCATTAGTTTCAGGATTTGCACTTATTGATTTATCAGGGCCTGGTCGTTCTGTTTCTTTTCTGGAACCAAAATATTCATCTGTATTGACATTTCTGTTTGAAACAAATGTACCAGTGCCTTGTCTGGGACCATGATAGTAGTCGTCATTTTTATTGACAGAACCTCCGCCATAATAGTAATCATCATAATAGCCATTCCAGTAACCATTCCAATAACCATGATGGTAACCATGAGAATAACTATTGTAATGATACCATGGATAATTATAATATGACCAATAAGGGGAGTAGTAATTGTAATAGTAAGGATATCTCCAATAGTCATAATAAAATGGGTCGTAGAAAAAACTATAACCATAATAACTATACCCCCATCCTCCGTAAAAGCTAAAACTCCAGTCATAGTAGTATGGATTGTACCAATAAGGATCATAATAAAATGGATGGAAGTAACTGAAAGATGAATAAGGTGAATAAAATCTTCTCATTCTGCTTGAATAACTGTATTCATAATCATAATAATCGTAGTCATCGTAAATATCTACATCGCCATAATAATTATTAGTGATATAAGTGTCACCATTATCATCCTTAAAGGTTTCAGTATCAGTATATGTATCAACTATTTTTGGTTCAGGTGTTGCCTGATACTGCTCAGCATCAGGTTTTTGCCCAGGTGCAACTACTACTTCATCGACCACCTCCACAGGTCTGTTTTTTGCGTTGAAATAAACATCGTCATAGGAACTCATTTTATTCAGGGAACTACAACCTGCAAACAAGCCGACCATCATGACACCAGAGATGAAGAATCTTATCTTTTTCATAACCAAAATTTTAAATGTTGATTCTTAATATTCAGTAACTTTGCAAATTAAAAAAGTCAAAAAGCATTCCAAATATACTATTAAATGGCATCTAAAATAACATCAAAAGAAGTTGATTATTCAAACTGGTATAACGATTTAGTAAAAGAAGCAAATCTGGCAGAGCACAGTGCTGTTAAAGGCTGTATGGTAATTAAACCTTATGGTTTTGCTATATGGGAAAAGATACAATCAGAATTGGACAGGCGTTTTAAAGAAAGTGGTCATCAAAATGCATATTTTCCACTTTTTGTGCCAAAATCATTTTTAAGCAGGGAGGCAGCCCATGTTGAAGGTTTTGCAAAAGAATGTGCTGTGGTTACACATTACAGGCTTAAAACATCTGAAAATGGAAAAGAAGTTATTGTTGACCCTGATGCTAAACTGGAAGAAGAACTTATTGTAAGGCCAACCTCAGAAACCATAATATGGAATACCTATAAAAATTGGATAAAATCGTATCGTGATTTGCCTCTTTTAATCAACCAATGGGCAAACATTGTCAGATGGGAAATGCGAACACGATTATTTTTACGCACCACAGAGTTTTTATGGCAGGAAGGACATACTGCACATGCAAGTCGCAAAGAAGCAATTGAAGAAACTAAACTGATACTTGATCTTTATGCTGATTTTGCAGAAAATTTTCTTGCAATTCCTGTACTAAAAGGTTTAAAAACTGCCAATGAACGTTTTGCAGGAGCAGACGACACTTATTGTATTGAAGCAATGATGCAGGATGGTAAAGCACTACAGGCAGGTACATCTCATTTTCTGGGACAAAATTTTGCAAAAGCCTTCGATGTTAAATTCCTTTCAAAAGATAGTAATCTTGAATATGTTTGGGCTACTTCCTGGGGCGTATCTACACGGCTGATAGGTGGACTTATTATGACACACTCTGACAACAATGGCCTTATTTTACCTCCTACTGTCGCACCAATTAAAGTAGTAATTGTGCCTATCTTTAAAACTGATGATGAAAAAGTAAAAGTTTTTGAATATGCTTCTAAATTTGAAAAACAATTGAAAGATGCAGGAATAACAGTAAAATTTGATAAGGATGAAAATAAAAAACCAGGATGGAAGTTTGCTGAATATGAATTGCAGGGAATTCCTGTGAGACTTGCCATCGGGCCTAAAGATGTGGAAAACAATCAAGTCGAAGTGTTTAGAAGAGACCTTATGCAAAAAGAACAATTTTCAGGACAGGATATTTCGAAATTTATTCAGAAACTAATGATTGACATCCAGAACAATATTTATAATAAAGCATTGGTTTATCGTGAAAAAAATACTTTTAATGCCAATAATTATGATGAGTTTAAAGAAATTATTAACACAAAAGGTGGATTCATATGGACTTACTGGGCTGGTTCTTCAGAAGATGAAACAAAGATTAAGGATGAAACAAAAGCCACCATACGCCTTATACCATTAAATACTGATTTTCCGGAAGGCAAATGTATGCTGACCGGTAAATTAACAAAACAACGTGTCGTTTTTGCAAGAGCATATTAAAAATTTAAAATTATGATTATAAAACCATTACCTGCAGAAAGTAAGATTTTAAACGCCCTGATTGATAAGGCAGAATTAAAGGCGAGTATTTATCATTATACAATTGATGCATTCAGGATGATTAAAAAAGAATTACAGGAAGTATCGACATGGATTAAGAGCAACATTGAGAAACAGAAAAAAAGAATCAATGTCAACTATACTGAACATGGCGAATTTGAACTGGAAATGAAGTTTGCTGGCGACACCTTATTTTTTATCATGCATACCAATGTTTTTACTTTTTCACCTGAACATTTTATTTTTAAAACCAATTATGTAAAAGAAGATCCCGATAGGGCATTTTGTGGCACTATCCTGATTTATAACTTTTTAAGCGACTCAATCAAATATAACAGGATGAACGATGAAGGTTATCTTTTAGGTAGAATATTTATTAATAAGGAAGGACATTATTTTATGCAGGGAAAAAGGCAATACAGTTTTCTTCACCGCGATTTCAGTTCTTTGTTGTTTACTGAAGATGCCGTTCGCGATATTGTAGAAATTGCAATTACACAGGCTGTGGAATTTGACCTTTATGTGCCACCTATTGAATCGTTGCAAACAATCACTTTAGGCGATAAAATTTCATTTATGGGGAGTCAGGCTATCCGAACCGGCAAACGTATGGGTTTTGATCTTGATCTTCATGAACCTGAAAGTGATTTGAATATGATTTTGGAGTAATGTTTTTTAGCATTTTTTTTTAATATGCAAATTCAGCCTATGCCCTGACATATATTTTAAAAGTATAATTAAACGGATTTGCTGTATCTTTTAAATGAAAATCCGATGAAATGAGTTTCCATATTTTTTCATCAATATCGGGGAAAAAAGTATCTCCTTTTTCGATAACAGTATGTATGACAGTAATATATAATTTATCTGCAATTTCAATCGCTTGTCGGTAAATATTTCCTCCACCAATGATGAAAAGTTCACTTTCATGATTGCTGTATGCAAAATCAATTGCATCATTGATAGAATTATATACAATGCAACCTTCTATTTTAAGGCCAGCCTGTTTAGATAAAATAATATTCGTACGATCTGGCAAAGGCTTACTAACTCCAAACTCATGAAATGTACGGTGACCCATAATTACATGATGATTTTTGGTAAGTTTATAGAAATAACGAAGGTCGGCAGGCATATACCATGGCATACCACGTTCTTTGCCTATTACATCATTTTCAGATATTGCCGCAACTAACGAAATAATCATTTGATTCTGTCAAGAATGATAAAAGAATAATTGTACTGATGTTTCTCGTCTATTTGATGATCTTCTCTGCTCAAAAATTTCCATTCATCCATTTTAATTTCAGGAAAGAAGGTATCTGCTTCAAACTCAGCATCCACTTTTGTAAGATACAATCTATCAGCATAAGGAAGAAACTGTTTATAAATCATGCCACCACCCATAATAAATGCTTCCTCTTCGGGTAAAATCAACTTTAAAGCTTCCGACAGTGATGAAACCAAAATACAACCTTCAAATTCATCACCTTTAATATCTGACAATACGATATTAACACGATTTGGCAGAGGTTTTTTAGGCAACGACAACCACGTGTTTCTACCCATAATCACTGTATGTCCTGAGGTCAACTCTTTGAACCTTTTTAAATCATTGGGTAAATGCCAAAGTAAATCATTGTTTTTACCGATGGCATTTTTTTTTGCTATGGCTACAATTATCGAAATCATTTTATATGGCTATTGGTGCTTTTATATGGGGATGAGCCTGATAATTTTTCAGTTCAAAATCTTCGTAGCAAAAATTATATATGCTATTAACATCAGGATTAATGGTCATTACGGGTAGTGAATAAGGTTGACGTGTCAGTTGAAGTTTTGCCTGTTCAATATGATTCAGGTATAAATGTGCATCTCCAAGAGTATGAATAAATTCACTGGCTTTCAATCCAGTAACTTGTGCTGTCATCATAGTTAATAATGCATAGGAGGCAATATTAAAAGGTACACCTAAAAAAACATCGGCACTACGTTGATAGAGCTGGCAGCTCAGCTTACCATTGGCAACATAAAACTGAAACATGGCATGGCAGGGTGTCAATGCCATTTCATCCAGTTGACCAACATTCCATGCATTTACAATGATTCTTCTGGAATCAGGATTTTTAATAATTGTATTAATACAATTGTCAATCTGATTAATGCTACCACCTTTATAGTCAGGCCATTTTATCCATTGTGCTCCATAAATCGGACCTAATTCTCCCTTTTCATTTTTCCATTCATCCCAGATACTTACTCCATTTTCATTCAAATACTTAACATTGGTATCACCTTTCAGAAACCATAGCAATTCATAAATGATTGATTTCAGGTGAAGTTTTTTTGTTGTAAGAAGAGGAAAACCATCTTCAAGGTTAAACCGCATTTGATAACCAAAAATACTGATAGTGCCTGTGCCTGTGCGGTCTGCTTTTTTAACACCATGATCAAGTATTTCTTTCACCAAATCAAGATACTGCTTCATCCTGATTATTTTTTCTTTTTAAAAATTTGTTGTGCAAAATTTCGTATTAAAACAAAAACGTCTTCCTCAGCCTCTAAAAATCCCATGTGGCCAATACCGTTTAATATTTCGAGTTTCACTTTTTTTGCATTTACAATCTGTTTTTTAACTTTTTCAAGCGGTATTCTTGTATCTTTATCACCAGCAATTACCATAGCAGGAACAAAAAGATTCTCTAAAGTTTTCACATGATCTTCTCTGTCTCGCATACCGGCTACTGCAGCAATTACTGCTTCAGGGCTCATTTTTTTTCCGATAGATCTCAACCAATCAATCTGTTTTTGAAACTGGTCAACTTTTTCAGCAGCAAACAAACCCGGATAAAAGGAGGTGATAAAAGAAAGATGATCATTTTTTATCAGTTCAATTACTCTGTTTCTGTTAGCTTTTTCCTCGTCAGAGTCTGCACCTGCCTGTGAGTGCAGCAAAATGATACCTTTTAAAAACTGAGAATATTTTGCTGCAAACGACATCGTTACATAACCACCCATTGAATGTCCTACAAGCAAACACTTGTTGACACCTAATATTTCAAGAATATTTCTTACCTCAGTAGCCATCAAATCCATAGTATGCACTTCGTCAAGCATCGAAGAATCGCCATGTCCGGGTAAATCTATGCAAATCACTCTGAAATTTTCACTTAACTTTTCAGCATAATGATTCCAGATTTCATTTGACTCGATGAAGCCATGTAAAAAAACGATTACATGCCCGTTTCCTTCGTCACTATAAAAAATTTCAGGTGCTTTTTTGTGCATTTATCTAAAATTTCAGCGTTTTATCTATAAATCGAAGGTATGCATTTACTTGCAAAAATTTGTTTATTTCACAACCTCAATTTCTGATTGAACATTAAATTAATTACATTTGTTAATTAAAATGCCGACAACAATATTCTGCGATGAAATTAAACAATTAGTTTTATCAATTTTGATAATTTTGCCATGATTTAATTTTCTATTAAAGTAACAATGAAGGGAGTTTTAACAACTTTGATGCAAAAATATGTTGACAGCATTAATAATAACTACGCCTTTATTTGCTATCGTCTTCCTAACAATCAGGAAATCATGACTGTTTCAGGGGTTTCCCGTTTTACAACAACGCAAGAGCTCAATGAAAACACCTTTATTATATGTCCCTTTACCAGCAGTCAAAAGGTTCTTGAAATTTCGAATAATATGCCCCTTCAGGGAATTAAACTGAACAATACTAAAAAATGGCATGTTAAGCATGTTGAATACCACGAAATAAATAAAAAAGACTATTTAAAATTGGTCAAAAAGGCTATTCATGAAATTTCGTGCAATCATTTAAGCAAAGTTGTTGTATCCCGGCAAATAAAAATCCACTTAAATACTGATTTTCAACCCATTGAATTTTTTCTAAAAATATGTTCAAAATATCCTAACGCTTTTGCTTTAATGTGTTCCACTCCGGAATATGGCACCTGGTTTGGAGCATCACCTGAGCTTTTAGTTTCATCAAATAATGGTCATTATGAAATTTTTTCATTGGCAGGAACTTTTGATGAAAGCAAAATGATTTTTTCAGAAAGTCAAAAAAGTAAAAATGAAAAAGAACAGGAAATAGTATCAAAATTTATAAGAGAAAAGTTATTGGCAAACAATCTTTCTTTTATTGAAACAGGGCCTGAAATTTTTTCTGCCGGTAACATTAGTCATCTTAAAACAGTATTCCACATAAACAATTTAGAAAAAAAAGATATTTGTTTTGCTTGCGAACTTCATCCCACTCCTGCAGTTTGTGGTTATCCCTTCAAAGAAGCTTATGAATTTATAATCAACAATGAAACAAACCAAAGGGAACTCTATGGAGGATTTTCCGGACCATATCATAGTGCAAATAATTACAACTTTTTTGTTAATTTGCGTTGCATGAAATTATTAGAAAATGAGGCAATTTTATATGCAGGAGGTGGAATTTTGGGCGAATCGGATCCTGAACTGGAATGGCAGGAAACAGAAAACAAGCTAAATACGCTCAGATCATTAATTAATTAATTGTAGATGAATGACCAGGCAAGTTTATACAATCGGTTGCTAAATGAACTGACAGAATTTCTTTCCTTTCAGGGAATAAAATATGCTGTTTTATGTCCGGGTTCACGTTCTGCACCATTAGCATTGGCCTTCATGCGAAATAATAAAATAAAACATTTTATTGTCAATGATGAACGTTCGGCAGGCTATATGGCATTGGGCCTTGCTTTAAACAACAAGTTTCCTGTAGTGTTGGTTTGTACTTCCGGTACAGCAGCACTCAATTTTTCCCCTTCTGTTGCAGAAGCTTTTAACCAGCATATTTCATTGATGGTGCTAACTGCTGATCGGCCTGAAGAAATGATTGGAATTGGTGAAAACCAAACAATTATTCAAAAAAATCTTTTTGAACCTAATGTTCATGCAAGTTTCAGGATGAATCTGCTTGATTATTATTTAAATGAATCTGGGTTCATTGAACATTTTACACCTGTTTTTAAAGAATGTTTGAAAGGACCGGTACACTTAAATCTGCCATTTTCTGAACCCTTTTATCCAAAAGAGAAAAATGATGGTACAAAAACAAAATCTTTTCAAAAAATTATTCCTGAAATACCATCTTTTAAATTGGATGAATCTTTTATTGATATTTTTAATCATTCTGAAAATATTATTATTTTACCCGGTTTGCAGGTTAAAAACGAACATCTTTTGGAAAACCTGAACAATTTTTCTGAAAAATTCAATATACCAGTTTTAAATGATATAACTTCAAACACCCAGTCGCTGAAACAATCAATTTTTCAGATTGACCACTGTCTATCAGTAAATAAAAAAAATGTAGATTTAAAACCCGATCTGCTGATAACTTTTGGCACTCACACAGTTTCCAGGAAGCTTATAAAATTCTTAACAGAAAATAAGGCTAAAAATCATTGGCATATCAGCTCATTTGGAGAAAAGATAAATACATTCCAATCATTAACCGAAACATTTTTTATCCCTCCTGCAGAATTTTTTAAGTTATTATATAACAATGAAAAATTGCACAATAAGAGCCTCCGTTATTTTAATTCGTGGAAGAGAGCTGAAGAAAATGCACAACCGATTTTTCATGAAAAGCTATTGACAGATATTGAATTGCAAGTCATGAAGTATATACTTGATTACCTGCCTGAAAACAGTATTCTTCACCTTGGAAACAGTTTATCCGTACGTCTTGCCAATGAAATTGGATTGTCACATAAACCAAATACCGAAGTCTATTCAAATCGTGGTACTTCAGGAATTGATGGATGTTTAAGTACTGCTATTGGATTTGCATTGGCATCTGAAAAACCTAATTTTATCGTCTTAGGTGATCAAAGTTTTCTATACGACCAAAATGCTTTATGGAACAAAGTGTTACCTCAAAATTTAAAAATTATTGTTATTAACAACAAAGGTGGTGGCATTTTTAAGCGGCTTGAAGGATCATCCGTTCAAGCTGAGCTTAATGAATATTTTGTTAATTATATACCTGTAAATATTGAAAAAATTGCCAATGCACACAGTATAGACTATTTTTCATTGAACTATCACACATTTAAGACCCAAAATCTGATAAATATTTACAACTTTTCGAAACTGGCTATCATAGAAGTAACCTTCTGACATAGCATATTTTCTATAATGGTTTAATTGATACAAATCACACATCCACTATTTTAAAATGAATTTAAATAAGAAATTATTTTCTTATATCTCTCTAAATATCAATAGATTATAATCAATATTCACTTGAGATTATTTTTAAAAAATGAATTTAAAAACATTTTTTTTTTGATAAATATCACCACATAAACAAAGTTAATTTTATAGTTTTGCCGCCTGATATAATTCATTTTAAAATTAAAGTAAATCTGTAAATGAGTTCGGAGTATTTAGTACTATTTTTCATTCTGGGTGTAGTGCTGGTAGGTGGAGCCATTGTATTTTCAGCAATAGTATCACCTAAATCAGCAAATAAAGCAAAGTTTGAACCTTACGAATGCGGTATCCCTACAGCAGGACCAGCATGGATACAGTTCAATGTTGGTTACTATCTTTTCGCAATTATTTATCTTGTTTTTGATGTAGAAACAGTATTTATTTTTCCATGGGGAGTAGTCATGCGTGATATTGGTGCCCGTGCATTTGTTGAAATCGTAATCTTTTTCTTTATTCTTGGTATCGGGCTTTTATACGCCTGGAAAAAAAGAGCATTAAAATGGGAATAAAAATTAAATCAATGAAATACGAAGAGTTTCAGGACAATGAAACTCTTGAACTTCTTAAAAAGACTGGCAATAATGTATTTCTTACTACAGTTGATAGTATCATTAACTGGGGTCGTTCCAATTCAATCTGGCCATTAACATTTGCTACCAGTTGCTGTGGAATAGAAATGATGGCTGCGGGTGCACCACGTCACGATTTTGCACGTTTTGGAGTAGAAGTATATCGTGCCACACCACGTCAGGCAGATGTAATTGTTGTTGCAGGAACAATTGTTCATAAAATGGCACCTGTATTAAAACGACTTTACGATCAGATGGCTGATCCTAAATATGTTATTGCCATGGGTGCCTGTGCTGTATCTGGCGGACCATTTTTTTATAATTCCTATTCTGTTGTACGAGGGGTAGATCACCTTATTCCTGTTGATGTATATATTCCCGGATGCCCTCCACGCCCTGAAGCATTATTATATGGTATTATACAACTACAACGTATTATTAAAGGTGAATCTCTTCGTGAAGTACGTAATCCTGATAAAAAATTTATTTAAAACAAGAATAAATGACTGAAGAACTCTTCAACATATTGAAATCACAATTTGAAAGTGTTGAAATTAAAGAAGGTAAAAATTATCCTGAATTTTATATTCCTGCCTCTGAACTTACTACTTTTTGCAAGTTTTTAAAAGATGATGATCGATTTTCTTTCGATTTTCTTTTTAATCTGACGGCAGTTGACTGGATTGAATATTTTAATTTGGTTTATCATTTAGAATCAACAAAAAACAACAAATGTATTGTTGTAAAATCCAAGGTCGAAGGCAGAGATAATGTATCAATTGACACAGTAAGTATGCTTTGGCCTGCTGCAGAATTTTTTGAAAGAGAAGTATTTGATCTCTTTGGGATAAATTTCAACAATCATCCTGATATGAGGAGGCTATTCCTTGAAGAAAACTGGAATGGTCATCCACTTAGGAAAGATTACATTGACGAAATCAACATAATTGAGCGCTGAAACCATGACCGAGGAAATAAAAGAAATATTATTTACCGAGCACGAGGAATACATGATTAATATGGGTCCTCAACATCCTTCAACACATGGCGTGTTGCGGTTTGAAGTATTCCTGAAAGGAGAGGTGGTAACACGGTTAGTTCCACACTGTGGTTATATTCACCGTGGTATTGAAAAGATGTGTGAAAAAGACACATATCCTCAAATTATACATCTCACCGACAGGATGGATTATTTTTCAGCCCACATGAACAATGAAGCAGTTTGTTTGTGTGTTGAAAATGCCTTACAGGTTGAGGTACCTGAACGAGTAAAATATATTAGAACTATACTTGCCGAACTTGGTCGTTTAGCATCTCACCAGCTATGGTGGTGTGCATTTGGTATGGACCTTGGCGCTTTAACCACATTTTTTTATGGTTTGCGTGATCGTGAAAAAATTCTTGATATTTTTGAAGAATCATTTGGCTCAAGGTTGTTGCACAGCTTTATTACACCAGGTGGTTTAATGCATGATGTCCATCCTAATTTTCAAAACAGGATAAAAGAATTTATTAAATATTTTCGTAAAAAATTGCCTGAATATGACCAACTCCTTACAGGAAATATAATTTTCCAAAACAGAACAAAAGGTATTGGCCAGCTATCAAAAGAAGATGCTATTGCTTATGGGATTACAGGGCCTTCAGGCAGAGGTTCAGGATTCAGTTGCGATATTCGCAAAAAATATCCATACAGTGCTTATCCTTATGTTCAGTTTGAAGAAAAACTTTCTGAAGTTGGTGATACTTTTTCAAGATATAAATTAAGAATTGACGAAATGTGGGAGTCAATGAAAATCATTGAACAATTGGTTGACAATATTCCTGAAGGAGACTACACTGCTAAAATGAAAGCAGTTTTAAGATTACCGGAAGGAGAATATTTTCAAAAAGTAGAAACTGCCCGAGGTGAGTTAGGTGTTTATATTGTTAGCGATGGCAACAAATATCCGTATCGGATAAAGTTCAGAACACCAAACTTTTCCAATTTGTTTATCATGAACAAACTGGCAAGTGGAGGTAAAATAGCTGACCTTGTTGCAATTAGTGGTTCACTTGATCTTATAATTCCTGACATTGACAGATAAAAAAAATCTATGACATCTGTAATATATGACTTTACGCCCTTGACACAATCAATAGATCAATTTTTAACAAAAAATTTATCTCAGGGTTGGGCATTAACAATTGAACTTGTTATAATTGGGCTTGTATTTCTGCTTTTTTATGCAGTAATTGGTTTATATTTAGTTTTGGCCGAAAGAAGAGTCTGTGCCTTTATGCAAAACAGGCTTGGGCCAAACCGTGTCGGACCTGGCGGCTTTTTTCAGACAATAGCCGACCTTATTAAGCTTTTATTAAAAGAGCTAATTCCTATCCGCAGAGCTGATAAATTCCTATTTAATCTTGCTCCATTTATTGTTATTATTGCATCTTTTATGGCCATTGCTGCTATACCTTTTGCAAAAGGACTTCATGCAATTGATTTTAATATTGGTATTTTCTATGTTATTGCAGTATCATCATTAGGTGTAGTTGGCATACTGATAGCAGGATGGTCGAGCAACAGCAAATATTCATTAATAGGTGCAATGCGTAGTGGAGCACAAATTGTCAGTTACGAGTTATCTGTTGGGTTATCCTTACTGACCATAGTGATTTTTGCCGGCAGCATGCAGCTTTCAGAAGTAATACAATCGCAGGCTGATGGCTGGTGGATATGGAAAGGACATATTCCAGCTGTTGTAGCATTTTTAGTATTTATGATAGCCAGCACTGCAGAAACAAACCGTGGCCCATTCGATCTTGCCGAAGCCGAATCGGAACTTACTGCTGGTTTTCATACAGAATATTCAGGTATCAAGTTCGCCTTCTTTTTTCTTGCAGAATATATGAACATGTTTATTGTGGCATCTTTTGCTGCTACAATGTTTTTTGGCGGGTGGATGCCCTTACATATTGGTGGTTGGGATACTTTTAATCATATAATGGATTATATTCCTCCTATTATCTGGTACTTTGGTAAAACAGCATTAATGATTTATTTAATTATGTGGTTTAAATGGACTTTTCCACGTTTAAGGATAGATCAGTTGCTGACATTGGAATGGAAGTACCTGTTACCAATAAATTTGGTAAATATTTTAATTGTTGCATTTATTTCCTGGAAACATTGGCATTTTTAAGAGATGGAAATTATTACATACATAACCGACATTTTCAAAGGACTAAAGTCGCTTTGGAAAGGCATGATGATAACCGGGTATTATTTTGTTCATCCGAAAGAAATTGTGACTCAACGTTACCCTGAAAACAGAAAAACACTTGTCATGTTTGAGCGTTTTAAGGGAGAGGTTACCATGCCACACGATGAAAATAATCAGCATTCGTGCACCGGATGTGGTATTTGTGAAACAAACTGCCCAAACGGTAGTATTGAAATTATCACCCGCAAAGAAGTGAACGAGAGTGGCAAATTGGAAAGGGTAATCGAAAAACACATTTATCATTTATCGATGTGTACATTTTGCGAATTATGTATCAAAACATGTCCTTCCAATGCACTTGCATGGGGTAATGAATTTGAACATGCAGTATTTGACAGGCACAAACTGACAAAAGTTTTAAATAAGCCCGGTTCAAGCTTAAAAAAAGAACCAAAAGAAAAAAAATTAGAGGAAGTTAAAAATTAATTCTACGATGGGATTAACAACTAATATTTGGATGTTTTTGCTGTTTTCAGCAATAATCATCGTCTTTTCATTTTTCACAATTTTTAGCAGAAGGATATTGCGTGCAGCTGTTTCTTTGCTTTTTGTCCTGGTATCTACTGCAGGGCTTTATTTTATGATGGATTATCAGTTTATGGCAGGGGTTCAGCTTACATTGTATGCAGGTGGTATTGTCGTACTTATTATTTTCTCAATTTTACTTACCAGTACTATCAATCAGAAATTTGAAAAACCTTCATCAAAATATTTAATTCTTGGTGGCATTACTGCTGTATTTGGTGCAGGTATTAGTATTTACACTATACTAAATCATCCATTCAGTACTTCTACAGAATCAGAGATTCCAAGCACTATGAAAGAAATTGGTGTCCAACTGTTAAATACCGGAGTCAATGGTTATGCATTGCCATTTGAAGTTATTAGTATTCTTTTACTTGCTGCTATGATTGCAGCCATTGTTATTGCAAAAAAAATTATTTAAAAATCAGACATGAATACATTAGTTCCATTGAGTTTTTTCCTGATTGTAAGCACTATCATGTTCTTTGTTGGTATTTGGGGATTTATTATCAGGAGAAACCTAATCACCATTTTAATGTCAGTGGAGTTGATATTAAATGCAGTGAACCTGAATTTTGTTGTTTTTAACAGGATATTGTTTCCAGGTCATTTTCAGGGAATGTTTTTCTCATTATTTATTGTGGCAATTGCTGCCGCAGAAGCATCAGTTGCAATAGCCATTATTATTAACATTTACAGACGATTTTCAACTATTGAAGTTGATAATGTCAGCGAAATGAAGAATTAAAATTGAATAATTAAGTATGAACATCTACAGTTTATCCCCCCTTGTTTTACTCATACCAGTAATCATGTTTTTATTTATAGGATTGCTGGGTATGCGGTTTAAACCTGTTGTATCAGGAATTTTAGGTAGTTTGGGACTTGGAATAGTTTTTATTCTATCATTATTAATTGCCTATCAATACTTTTTTATTGATGGATTAACAGATGGCATTTATCAGCCAATTATTGCTGCTAACTATCAATGGTTGCAGTTTACCGATACACTTATAATCAGTATGGGTGTACTGCTTGATCCTATATCAGTAATGATGCTTATTGTAATATCCACAGTTTCGTTGATGGTACATATTTATAGCATAGGATATATGCATGGTGAAAAGGGGTTTGAAAGATTCTTTGCCTTTTTATCACTTTTTTCATTCTCAATGTTAGGTCTTGTTTTAGCAACCAATATTTTCCAGATGTATATTTTCTGGGAACTTGTTGGTGTTTCATCGTTTTTGTTAATCGGATTTTATTATCAAAAGCCATCGGCTGTAGCTGCATCAAAAAAAGCGTTTATTGTTACACGATTTGCTGATCTTGGATTTTTAGCTGGTATTCTTATTCTTTCTTATATAAATGGTACATTTGACTTTTTAACACTCACCAGTCCGGAAGGAATTGAAATAACCAAACATTCCGGTTTAACATTTCTTGGATTCTCAGCTGCTACCTGGGCTATGATGCTAATTTTTATGGGTGGTGCAGGAAAATCTGCAATGTTTCCATTGCACATCTGGCTTCCTGATGCTATGGAAGGCCCGACTCCTGTGTCAGCCCTGATTCATGCAGCTACGATGGTTGTTGCCGGTGTTTACCTGGTTGCAAGAATGTTTCCTGTTTATTATTTTACCAATCCTAATACACTAAATGCCATTGCATATATAGGTGGATTTACTTCACTTTTTGCAGCAGTAATAGCATGTACACAATATGATATTAAACGTATTTTAGCCTTCTCAACACTTTCTCAGATAGGTTATATGATTCTGGCTCTGGGTGTTTCAGGTTATGGTGGTGAACATGGCCTTGGATATATGTCATCCATGTTTCATCTTTTTACACATGCAATGTTTAAAGCCTTGCTATTTCTTGGTGCAGGTGCTATCATTCATGCTGTCCACTCCAATGTGATGAATGAAATGGGTGGGCTACGAAAATATTTACCTGTTACACACCTTACTTTCCTGATTGCATGTATTACTATTGCAGGGGTGCCTGGCTTTTCTGCTTTCTTTAGTAAAGATGAAATTCTGACCGCAGCATTTCATCACGATAAGATATTGTTTTATGTTGAACTTTTTGTTGCCGGCTTAACAGCATTTTATATGTTTCGCTTATATTTTGTAGTGTTTTGGGGAGAAGACAGGCATTATCATCATAAACCACACGAAGCACCTTTGACCATGTCGATTCCACTTATTTTTCTCGCTATCGCTTCGGTGCTTGCCGGTTATATTCATTTTGGAAATTTTGTGTCTTCCGACAGAATGCCTTTTCATTCTGAAATTCAATGGAATATTGCCTCACAGTCAATTATTGTTGGTGTTATTGGCATAGTCATCGCATTTTTACTTTACCGAAAAGTTAATAATGTACCTGATCATTTGGTAAAAGCACTTGGAGGATTTCATAAAACAGTATTTCATAAGTTTTATATCGATGAAATTTATCTTTTTGTTACCAAGAAGATCATTTTTAATTATATTTCACGTCCTGTTGCATGGTTCGACAGGCATATTGTTGATGGAACAATGAATGGAATTGCCTGGATAACAGAATATACATCTTACAGAATTAAAGGCTTCCAATCAGGGCAATTACAACAATATGCACTTGTTTTTGTGTCAGGTGCTGTTTTTCTTGCATTAATCTTTTTATACTATTTCTTTGGATAATTAAAATAGAGATTCATGAATATTCTGAATTTATTTGTCATCATACCGGTATTAACAATCATTGCAATATTGTTTACCAAAAACTTAAAAGGCGCCAGGATTGTGTCGGTTATTGGTATGGGAATCCAATTGATTGCTGCCATATACCTTGTTATTGATTTTACACAATTGCGAAACGCAGGTGTTACTGATGAGATTTTATATGTCTCAGATTATATTTGGTTTCCTTCATTAAATATTCATTATCTGATCGGTGCTGATGGAGTGGCTGTATCAATGATACTTTTAACAGCAATCGTTGTTTTTGCAGGTATTTTTGCCTCGTGGGAAATGCATGACCTGCCCAGGGAGTTCTTTATTTCACTGATTTTATTGGCTACAGGCGTTTTTGGATTTTTTATCTCGCTTGACTTGTTTACTTTATTTCTGTTTTATGAAGTTGCTGTGATTCCAATGTATCTTTTAATAGGAATATGGGGAAGCGGTCCAAAAGAATATTCAGCCATGAAACTTACATTAATGCTTATGGGTGGTTCTGCCATACTTTTAGTAGGCCTTTTTGGTTTATATTTTAATTCAGCCGGACCAGATGGACAACTCACTTTCAGTATTCCTGCCATTGCCGAACTGGATATTCCAAAAAATATTCAAATGTTCTTCTTTCCTTTCCTTTTTGTGGGTTTTGGTGTTCTTGGTGCATTATTCCCGTTTCACACATGGTCCCCTGATGGTCATGCTTCTGCACCTACGGCAGTTTCAATGCTTCATGCAGGTGTATTGATGAAACTTGGAGGTTATGGATGCTTTAAAATCGCCATGTATCTTCTTCCTGAGGCTGCTGATGAAATGGCCTGGATATTTATCATTCTTACAACGATAAGTGTCGTTTATGGAGCTTTTGGTGCTGTTTGGCAAAAAGACTTAAAATATATCAATGCTTATTCTTCAGTTTCACACTGCGGGCTGGTACTCTTTGCATTACTGATGATGAACAAAACTTCTATGAATGGTGCAATTATACAAATGATTTCTCACGGACTGATGACAGCATTATTCTTTGCCCTGATTGGAATGATTTACGGAAGAACACATACGCGTATGATTAACGAAATGAGTGGCCTGATGAAAGTTATACCATTCATTGCTGTAGTATATGTGATTGCCGGCCTTGCATCACTCGGATTACCGGGTTTAAGTGGTTTTGTTGCCGAAATGACAATTTTTGTTGGTGCTTTTCAGCATCCTGATTTATTTCACAGGGTTGTTACTATCATTGCCACAACATCAATTGTAGTTACAGCAGTGTATATCTTGCGTGTTGTAGGACAGTTTTTATTAGGACAAATCAAAGATCCTCATCATGAACAGTTGACCGATGCTAAATGGTGGGAAAAACTGAGCCTTATCTCATTACTTTTACCAATTGCCGGTATTGGAATTTTACCTTTATGGCTGTCAACCAATATTTTTGATGGCCTGAAGCCTGTTATTGAACAATTTAGTATGCTTTTACCTTAAATATTAAAGAAAATGAATTTTACTGACTTTTTGTTGATGCGTCATGAGTTGCTATTATCAGCACTGATCATCATAGCTTTGCTTTTTGAGATATTTGCCGGAAAAATTGCAAGAAAATCAG
>Ga0172371_10004839_pt1 | contig 20179 bp, 16 predicted proteins | sample Lak12m_FD_114543 | JGI IMG/M metagenome (GOLD analysis project Ga0172371, IMG submission 114543) | Freshwater microbial communities from Kabuno Bay, South-Kivu, Congo - kab_022012_12m | ecosystem: Environmental > Aquatic > Freshwater > Lake | place: Democratic Republic of the Congo: South-Kivu... | reverse complement strand
CCTGGGAGGCCGAAGTCATAGCAGATACAGAGACAATCCAACGTTTTTCACAAACGGTCTTCCTCGATTGGGGGACCTTCCCCGGTGGCTATGGATGGATGTTCCCCAAAAATGATCATTTTTCTGTTGGAATCGGGGGCCCTGGCAGTCTTTCGAAATGGATGATCCCCTATTACCATAAATTTCTGAAATATCTGAGCTCCGAAACGGGTCAATGGATGGTGAATGATGGAAATTCTATGAAAGATATGGCTTCATTCATAACCTTAAACGGTAAGCCTGCAACTTTTTCCATTAAATCCTGGCCAATCCCGGTACGGGTAAAGAAAAGCAGCTTTCACAGGGATCGTATACTGGTGACCGGCGATGCCGCAGGGTTGTCGGATCCACTCACCGGTGAAGGTATCTATTATGCAATCCGTAGTGGCATCCTGGCTGCCCAGGCTTGTGAGAAATTCCTGAAGGGTAAGACCGTTTCTTTACAGTCTTATACCGACAGTGTGAATGAGGAGCTGATGACCGAGCTTCTGGAGGCAAACCGGATCAAACATATTTTCAATACGGTGCCCTTGAAAATACATAACTTCGTTCGCAACAACGACCGCGTCTGGATGGTATTTGGTAAAATTCTCCGTGGCGAACGTGTGTACACGGATGTATACCGGGGATTTGGGAAATGGAAATTCCTTTGGGGAATGGCTTGCATGGTGTCAAAGTGGATATCGGTATGGAGAGAAAGAAAATTGAAATGGATAAAGTTGTTCTGATCACAGGAGCTGCAAATGGCTTGGGAAGAGCATTGACGGAAACATATCTGTCGCATGATTGGCGGGTCATCGCAACCGATATTGATGTTAATGGACTTCTAACCTTGCCTACCTGTCAGGCTGGCAGGGCTGTCCAAAAAAAACTATTGACCCTGCCAATGAATATAACTTCAGATGAATCGGTTCACCACGCTTTTGCAGAAATTGAAAATGAAAAAATAATCCTTGACCTGATCATTAACAATGCCGGTATTGACTGCTATTTCCCATTGACCGAAACTCCGGTCGATGACTTTAAGCATATTTTTGAAGTAAATCTTTTCGGGGGTTACCGGGTCAACCAGGTTTTCCTGCCTCTCTTGAAAAAACCCGGTGGACGGATCATTCATATCAGCAGTGAAAGCATTAACCTTACCATTCCCTTCATGCCTTACCCCCTGACTAAAAAAGCAGTAGAGGGTTATGCAAAAGTTATCCGGCAGGAAATGAATTTTCTAGGTGTTGATGTGGTTCTGATCAGACCGGGCGCAATTGAAACTCAATTGTTAGGCAAAGTAAGAAGTCTGCAGTCGGCAGTCAGCAGCTTGCCTGCCAGACAGGCAGGTCAGCAATTAATTGAACCATTCAAAAAATTTGCTGAGGGTGCGTCAAAAGAAATAGGGAAAACGATTACTCCTGAAAAGGCCGCGTCATTCATCTATCACATTTCCACTATACGGAATCCCTTCGCCGTGTACCGGATCAACAATATGACTAAATTGAGAATTGCTGCCATCCTGCCCTTCTGGCTTACAGAGTTACTGGTAAAGAAACGATTAAAGAAATAAAATCCCTTAAATTAATCGACGTTTTTATGTAAAAAGGAATTCTCGCTTTTAATTTCGATAGATTTATCCGGATTCTCAGATAAACTGTAACGGGGTACATGTGATTCGGAAGAGGGAGGTACATCATTCAATTCCACATTTCTTCTTTTATAGGCGGGAATACTTTCCAGTTCCTGCAGATTCGCTTCGATGGGTGTATGTGTTTTCAGCTTCTCGCTCATGGCACGGAGTTTCATTACTCTTTCATTTCCTTTTTTATTGACATCGGGATAATCAGGCTGGTCAGGCACTTCAGGAGGCGTTGCAGGATCCGGTGTAACACACCTTTGTGATTCGGGTTCTTCAATAGACCCTATGGGTTGAAAATCATGAACCAGGATTTCCATGGGTTCAGGTTTGACCTCCGGTTCAATTCTTTCGACAACAAATTCAAAGGTACGTAAAGGGATTTCTACAGTCTCCGACACCGGGTCGGGTTCGATAGTTGCAGGCTCAGGCTTGGAAGAGATGATCTTGATCTCTTCCTGCTCTTCCAGCAACTCCGGGAAGATTGGGTCCTGCGGTGGTTCAACGATGCGTTTTTCAACTTTAGGAGCAGAAGTTTCTCCGTAAAGTGGATGGATCGTTACATTCTTGGGTCTGTTTGGATCTTTCTCCTGGTGCTCCTTATCAAATCCTGTGGCAATAATGGTTACACTGATTTTATCATCAAGCGATTCATCAAAACCGTTACCCCAGATTACTTCAGCCGAAGATTTGGTTCTGTTCTGGATATAATCGGTAATCTCGGTGACTTCATCCATCGTAATCTCCTCTTTTCCGGAAGAGATATATAATAACAGATTCTGGGCTCCTTCAATGTCGTTGTTGTCAAGTAAAGGAGAACTGAGGGCTTCTTCAACTGCCTGTTGAGCACGGGTTTGTCCGTTAGCCACTCCGGTTCCCATTAGAGCCACCCCACTGTCTTTCATGACCGTCTTGACATCTTCAAAGTCAACATTGATGTAACCCGCAACCGTAATAATTTCTGCGATGCCCTTGGCAGCAGTCGTCAGAACATTATCTGCACGGTTAAAAGCTTCCGAAAGGGGTAAATCGCCGCATAGCTCACGCAGCTTGTCATTACTGATGATTAGAAGAGCATCTACCTGCTGCTTGAGCTGTTGGATGCCATCTTCTGCATACTGACGGCGTTTTCTGCCCTCAAAGGCAAAGGGTATCGTTACGATTTCCACGGTGAGGATGTTCAATTCCTTGGAAATCTGTGCGATAACAGGGGCAGCGCCGGTTCCTGTACCACCACCCAGACCCGCAGTTATGAAAAGCATCTTGGTGCCTTTTTCAAGCACTGACCGTATATCATCGGTATTCTCAAGCGCTGCATTACGGCCAACGGAGGGTACCGCACCGGCTCCCAGTCCACTGGTTAGGTTCGCCCCAAGCTGAATCCTGGTGGGAACAGGACTTGACTCCATAGCCTGGGCATCAGTATTACAGATAATGAAATCGACCCCTCTGATTCCCTGCCGGTACATGTGGTTCACAGCATTACTGCCTCCACCGCCGACACCAATAACCTTAATGATAGAGGATTGGTTCTTAGGCAGATCAAACTTTAACAAATCGGGCATGATGATCGGTTTTAGATTCGTTTAAAATTATAGAGAAAGATTTCAATAAAAGTTTTCATTTTGTTTTTTTTATCAACAGAATGATTGTTAATAGTGGGTTTACTCAACATCATCCTCTTCAAAGATGGCTTTTATCTTGGCGAGGAATATATCCGGGAATCGTTTTCCTTGTCGTGTCACATCTTTGACCTTTTTCTCTTTGACCTTTCTTGTCTTTGTTCCGGTCATAACTGATGCCTCAACCTCAACGGGTTCTTCAACCTTGAATTTGGCCCGTTCTTTTTCATATCGGCCGACTCCTTCAATGACCAGGCCGATACCGGTCGCATACATGGGGCTGGCCATCTCTGTTGGTACATCGCTTGCCAGGTGTTCGTTGGGATAACCTATACGGGTGTCGAGACCCGTCAAAAATTCCGAAAGCTGTGCCACATGCTTTAACAGGGCACCGCCACCGGTCAGCACAATACCCCCGATGAGTTTCTTTTCGTACCCTGAATTTTTAATTTCATAATAAATGTGTTCAATGATCTCTTCCATCCGTGCCTGAATGATAGAAGCCAGGTTTTTAAGACTGATTTCCTTGGGCGTCCTACCTCTTAAACCGGGAATAGCTACGATCTCTTCATCACGGTTTTCACGGGCAAGCGCCGAACCAAATTTCATTTTCAGCTCCTCTGCATGTTTCTTGATGATGGAACACCCCTCTTTGACATCTTCCGTGATAATATCGCCACCAAGAGGAATAACAGAGGTATGACGGATGATCCCTTCATGGAAGATGGCAATGTCGGAAGTTCCCCCACCAATATCCACCAACACGACACCTGCTTCCTTTTCCTCCTCGCTCAATACGGCTTCAGCGGAAGCAATCGGTTCGAGGATAAGTTCCACTACTTCAAGCCCTGCTTTCCTGACACATTTGTAAATATTCTTGGCGGCAGCAGTCTGTCCGATAATGATGTGAAAATTGGCATTCAGCGAACTTCCATTCATCCCCTTTGGCTGGCGGATGCCATGTTCCCCGTCGATACTGAATTCTTGTGGAATGACATCCAGAATTTCCTCTCCGGGATTCATGTTCAGGTTGTACATGCTGTTACATAGCTTATCCACATCCTCCTGGCTGATCTCTATTTCCTTGTCATCCCTGATCATGCTACCACGGTGCTGAAGGCTTTTAATATGTTGCCCGGCGATGCCGACATTTATGTATTTGATATCAACACCCGATTTGACTGATGCCTCCGCAACGGCTTCCTTGATGGACTGCACCGTATTTTCAATGTTTGCAACTACTCCCCGCTTAACACCAATAGAAGGGACCTTCCCATATCCAAGGATTTCGATTTTCCCGTGTTCATTTTTCCGGCCAACAATGACCGCAATTTTGGTTGTGCCGATATCGAGACCGACAATAATTCCTGAGTTCTTCATATGTAAATTATAGTTTTGAACAAACCACTTGATTTTTATATTTTATATTGATTATCTGATATTTATTCCATCCTATTTCATTGAGGCCTTTGGTATAAAAGATAAAGAGCTTTTTCAGTTTTCCTTCCATGTCCTCTGTATCACCAAGCAATACAACATGATTTCCTTTCCGTGGAATAAGCTCCACCTCTTGCCATTCGTTAACATAGATCTGGTCGATGGCTGTCCTGAAGTATGGATCTCCCGTTAGAAAAACTGCCAATTTAAACAATCCGGTAAGCAATGAATCCTGCCGGTTCGGATCATCAGAAAGAGATACCCGGAGCCTTGTATTTTTAATAAAGGAGTCTTTGATAAAACCATTTGCGACCAATACGTGTGCCGGGTAATTTGAATTCAGGGGCAGGGGATTTCCATCGCGGTCGAGATAAAACCCTTCCTGGTATTGGTTGACAATGCGTAGAATCGGTTCACGTTGCGATATATCGATATTCAGATACCCTTCATTTGTTTCATATACGTCTACATTGCTGACATATGCCTGCGTCCGGATGAGGTTTGCGATGGCCGCGGTATTGATTATACCCAACGGTTTTCCTTTCAATTCCCCCCTGCTTTTCCTCAGAAGGGAATCAATGTCTGAAATGGTAATCAGTTTATCTGCTTTGCCATAGGTAATGTTAATTGAGATTTTTCTGACCGGTCGGTCAGATTGCTCTATATTAATAAAACCAAGAAGAACCACCACCCCTGCCAGGAGAAGGATCCACATCGTTATTTTCAGGAACTTTATGATTCTCTTCATCGGTTTAAATGGTAAAAGCTTTTATAATCGGATCGACCAACAAATCAATATCCCCGGCTCCAAGTGTTAACAAAACTTCGGGCCTGTGATCAGTCAATTCTTTTAGAATATCTTTTTTCTGAACAAGCTTTTTCTTTGTTAACCGGATCTTATCCAGAAGCAATTTAGAATTAACACCCGCAATCGGTTTTTCGCGTGCAGGATAAATTTCGAGGAGAATCAATTCATCAACCAGCTCGAGACTCCTTGCAAATTCTTCGGCCAGATCGCTGGTACGTGAAAAAAGATGTGGTTGGAAAACAGCAGTCACCCTTTTACCCGGATACATCTCCTTTACCGCCATAATACATGCTTTTATCTCTTCCGGGTGATGAGCATAATCGTCGATGTATATAAAATCTTTACGGCATATTTGAAAATCAAACCTGCGCTTGACACCGTGATAACTTTTCACTGCCTTTATGAGCAGGGTTTTACTGATTCCGAGCAAGTATCCGACAGCCAACGCGGCAATGGCATTTTCGAGGTTAAACATCCCCGGAACTCCAAGGGTGAAATTGGTGATGATTTCCGTGGGTGTATTAAAATCAAAATGAATCAGACCATCTTTCAATCGAATATTTTTTGCAAAAAAAGTCGCCTCCTGATTTAATGCATAAGAATAATTATAATAAAAATGATGATGGACAGGTTTTACCGGGATGTTAATTTTCATAACGAGGGAACCTCGTTCCCGGATCTTTGAAGTAAAATCAGCGAATGTATTTTTCAGAATTTCATAATTCTCGTAAATATCCAGATGATCGGGATCGGCAGAGGTGATGACTGCAATATCTGGATTGAGTTGCAGGAAAGACTTATCGTATTCATCGGCTTCAACGACGCAATAAACAGGCTGATGAAAAGAAGAATTTTTTCCACCGAGGCTTGGACGCCATTCTGATGACTCTGTTGATTTATAGATTAAGAAATTTGTTTCATAATTTTTCGAAATACCTCCCAGGAAAGCCAGGTGGTTCATCCTGGCGGAGCGGAGAAAATGAGCAATCATAGCCGAAGTAGTCGTCTTTCCATGTGTTCCGGCAACAGCAATCGTTTTGAAATTCGCGGCAATTATTCCCAGAACTTCAGCCCGCTTTTTCATGGGGATCCTGGTCTTGACGAAATACTGGAATTCTTCATTTTCTTCAGGAATCGCGGGCGTATAAATAACCAGGTCGATATTTTTCGAAACCTGTTTTATATCATCGTCAAAATGAATTTTTATTCCTTCACTTATCAGTTGATCGGTAAGCAAGGTTTGGGTTCGATCATAGCCCGATACATTTACACCCCGCAGGGCAAAATACCTTGCAAGGGCACTCATCCCGATCCCACCGATCCCTAAAAAATAAACCCTTTTCAAAGCGCTAATGTCCATCCATCGATCCTCCTTTCTCCGGATTTCCAAACCGGATATCCTCCCTCTTATTATACTTGATTAGCTTCAAGATCTCTTCGGAAATTTTATCGGCAGCATCCGGAATAGCCAACTTCTGAATATTCTGTCGCAATTCCTGTTGCAAATCCTGGTCGGAAAGAAGTTCTTCGATTTTAATTCCAAGCATATCTTCCGCTTCAGAATCCCTTACCATCAGTGCTGCCTTCCTTACAACCAGAGCTTCGGCATTCTTGGTCTGATGGTCTTCAGACACGTTGGGTGAAGGGACCAGGACCACCGGCTTACCGGCCATACAGAGTTCTGAGATGGCAATAGCCCCTGCCCGGGAAACAATCAGATCCGCGACTAAATAAGCAAGATCCATACGGTCGATGAATGGGAAAAGTCGGCAGTCGGCAGTCGGCAGTCGGCAGTCTTTTGCGGATAGCTCCGTTTTAATTGCTTCAAAATAGTTTTTTCCGGTTTGCCAGATCAATTGTATGTTTTGCACTCCGGTTCTTTTCTCAATCCAGTATTTTATTGCTTTGTTGATTGTTCCTGCTCCCAGGCTGCCACCAATGACAAGTACGATTTTGCCTCCTTCCTGGAGACCAAAATACTCCAGCCCTTGCTTTTCTTTCCCTTTCAGGTTTACGAGATCCTGACGGATTGGATTCCCGGTTATGACCAGTTTTTCCTTTGGAAAATATTTATCAAGACCTGGATATGCAACACAGATCTTATCTGCTTTTTTCCCAAGAAGCCGGTTGGTGATCCCTGGAAATGAATTCTGTTCCTGGATAAGCGTCGGGATCCCTTTTCCAGCGGACACACTTAAGGTGGGACCACTTGCATACCCTCCGACACCGACCACTACATCAGGTTTAAAACCGGAAATTATAGAACGGGCTTTTAACAAACTTCCAATCAGTTTAAATGGGAAACTCAGATTTTTAAAAGTTAATTTTCGCTGAAATCCACTGACGGTAAGTCCCACGATGCGATAACCTGCGGCAGGAACCTTATCCATTTCCAACCGTCCTTTTGCGCCGATAAACAGGATATCAATCTCCCTGACCTTTGCCTTTAAGGAATTGGCAATGGCAATCGAGGGGAAAACATGTCCCCCGGTTCCTCCTCCGCTGATGATGACCCTGATCATTGACTATGCTCTGAAAGGAACCGATAATGCCGGATTTCCCGGCTCAACCAGGATATCCACTTCGGTCCCGTTTTTAGTTTCTATTTCAATTCTTCTGCTGACACTTAAAATAATTCCGATGGAAATACTTGTAAACCAGATCGATGTCCCTCCCATGCTAACCAGAGGTAAGGTTTGCCCGGTGACAGGAAACAAGTTTACTGCCACGGCCATATTGATCATCGCCTGGAATACCAGACTAAACCCGATTCCAAGGCAAAGCAGGGAGCCGAAGTTCCCCTGACACTTTGCCGCAATACGGATCACTCTGTAAAACAAGATCAGGTAAAGCAGCATCACAAAACCACCTCCGATCAAACCATATTCTTCAATGATAATAGCAAAAATAAAATCGGAATAAGGATGAGGCAGAAAGTTTCGTTGAGTGCTTTTCCCTGGAGATTTCCCCATCAAACCTCCGGAGACAATTGCGATTTTGGCCTGGTCCACCTGGTAAGTTGCATCAGAGTCCGCTTCCTTCTGATTGATGAAATGATCGACCCGGCTCACCCAGGTTGTTCCGCGTGGGAAAAGTTTTGGAAAAATTATTGAAAGGGTGAAAATCAAACCAATTCCTACGAGACCCACACCGATAAGAGAGAAAATATATTTAAGACTGATTCGGCCAATGAACATAAGTACCAGACAAGTCACAAAAAGAATGGCTGCCGTGGAAAAGTTAGCCGGCAGAATAAGCACGGTCACGGCCGCCACAGGAAGGATTACCGGAAGAAATCCTTGTTTGAAATCCCTGACCAATTCCTGTTTTTTACTCAACACCCTGGCAAGGTACATAATGAGAATAAGTTTGGCGACATCAGAGCTTTGAAAGGTGAGGTTGATGATCGGAACGGTAAGCCATCGGTTTGCTTCATTAAGGTTAGTACCCGACACAAGAGTAACGATCAACAATGGGAAAGTTAACCAAAGGCCAATCTGTGAGATTCTTGAATAATAGGTGTATTTTATCAGGTGTGTAAAGTACATCAGCACCAACCCTAGGATCAGGATCATGAAATGTTTAATCAGATAGTATTCGGTATTGCCATGTTGTTTTTTATAGGCAAGGGTTCCGGTGGAGCTGTATACCGCAAGGAGTGAAAATATCGATAGGATGATCACCACAATCCAGATTACTTTATCTCCTTTAATATTTTTAAAAAATTTCAGCATTTCAGATAGAACTACAATTTTTTAACTGAATTGCGGAATGCTTTTCCGCGATCTTCATAATTTTCGAAAAGGTCAAAACTGGCGCTGGCTGGTGAAAGGAGTGCCACATCACCTTTCTCCCCAAAATAATAAGCCGCCTGCAGCGCTTCATCCATGGATATAACATCCACCATTGGGATTTCCAGGTTACCGAACGTCTTGTGAAGATTTCTATTGTCGAGACCAAGACAAATGATTGCCTTGACTTTTTGAGTTACGAGTTCCATCAGTGTCGAATAATTATTCCCCCGGTCGATCCCACCGGCAATCCAGATAACCGGTTTGCTCATACTTTCCATGGCGAACCAGGTTGAATTGATGTTCGAGGACCGGGAATCATTGATGAATTCAATACCATGGATGTTGGCCACATGCTCCAAACGGTGTTCCGTGTGCTGGAAATCACATAGACTTTCCTTGATAAATTCCTTGCGGATGTCGCGGATTCGTGGAGCAACTGTTGCGGCCAGGGTGTCATACACCGTAGAGTTTCCCTGTAGGGCTAAAGCTTCTAATGTCATAGGCTTGGGGTCTATCCCCAGGTTAAAACCTGGGATTCTTATCTTAGTTTAAGTGTTACGATTGTTAATACTGCCAACATGATACCGACGATGAGAAAGCGCATTACAATTTTCGATTCATGATAGCCAAGTTTTTGAAAATGATGATGAAGGGGCGACATCCGGAAGATCCTGCGTCCCTCTCCATACTTACGTTTTGTATATTTGAACCAACTCACCTGCATAACCACCGAAAGGGTTTCTGCAAGGAATATCCCGCAAAAAATGGGGATCAGAATCTCTTTCCGGATCATTATCGCAAATACCGCGATGATGCCACCAAGCGCCAGACTGCCGGTATCTCCCATGAAAACTTGGGCAGGATAAGAGTTGTACCACATGAAGCCAATACATGCCCCTACAAAGGCGCTGACATAAATTGCCAGTTCACCGGTATTGGGAATGTACATAATGTTCAGGTAATTGGCAAATACAATATTTCCTGATACGTAAGCAAGAACGCCGAGGGTTACTCCGACAATTGCTGAGGTTCCCGTCGCCAGGCCATCCAAACCATCGGTCAGGTTAGCTCCATTGGATACGGCGATAATGATAAAGATCACTATTGGAAGGAATACCAGCCAGGTCCATTTACTGGCGCCTTCTCCCATCCATGAGATCAGACTGCTGTAATCAAATTCGTTGTTTTTAACGAATGGAATCGTAGTTTTTGTGGATTTGATCGAAACTTTAGAAAAGATCTTTGTCTTTTCCTGGAGAGTAGAGCCCTCCACGTTAAAAATTTCCGTAGAAGGAACATAGGCCGATTGGATCACCTTCTCGCGGATTACAATATTCTCATTGAAATACATGGTGAAACCCACCAGCAACCCAAGCCCGATCTGACCCATGATCTTTAGTTTTCCCGGCAATCCTTTTTTATCCTTCGTGAATACCTTGATATAATCATCAAGGAAACCGATCAGACCAAGCCAGACTGTTGCAATCAGCACGATTACGATGTAAATATTATGCAGTTTTGCAAACAATATGGTCGGTACCAGGATGGCCGCCAGGATGATCAACCCACCCATCGTCGGAGTGCCTTGCTTCTGCTGCTGTCCGTCAAGTCCCAGATCACGGACCGTCTCACCAACCTGTTTTTTCTTAAGATAATTGATTAACCGTTTACCGATGATCATGGAAATAAAAAGGGAAATGATAAGGGCAGCGGCTGCACGGAATGAAATGTATTGAAACACTCCGGCTCCAGGGAAATTGAAGACTTTGTGCAGGTAGATGAATAGATAATATAACATAGGCTATCTTTTTTTATTTTTGCGGACTGACCGATGTTCCGGACTCATATCCGGTTCCAGATAGTACCTGTTTTATTATTTCCTTATCATCGAAATGATATCGCTTTCCCTTTATCTCCTGGTAATTTTCATGTCCTTTCCCGGCTACAAGTAGAATATCACCGGATTTCGCCAGTGCACAGGCAGTTTTGATTGCTTCGAGTCTGTTCACAATCACCAGGACTTTGTTAGCCTGGTGCATTTCTACTCCCTTTCTCATGTCTTCCAGGATCGCTTCCGGTTCTTCATTCCGCGGATTATCGGAAGTAAGGATCACCCGATCACTGAGGTTACATGCAATCGTGGCCATTATCGGTCTTTTGGCGGCATCACGATTACCCCCTGCACCCACTACCGTGATTAGCTGTTCATTGTGTGTACGGATCGAATTGATTGTTTCCAGCACATTCTGCATCGCATCCGGTGTATGAGCATAATCGACAATCGCGGTGATATCATTTTTGGACCGTATAGGATTAAACCTTCCCTCAACGGGTTCCATACAACTAAGATGGGTCAACACTTCGGTCCCATTCTGCCCGAGAAGCAAAGCCGTTGCATAAACTACAAGCAGGTTATAAGCATTGAACTTCCCGATAAGTTTGAACCACACATCCTGCCCGTCAAAATTGAGATGTAGCCCCTGGAACAGGTTTTCTACAATCCTGCAACGGAAATCAGCCATCGACTGAAGACTATATGTTTGACTGGTCGCACGGGTGTTCTGGAGCATCACCATCCCGTTCGTATCATCTTTATTTACCAGAGCAAAGGCATGAAGGGGTAAATGATCAAAAAACCCCTTCTTTGCCTTCAGATAAGCATCAAAAGTTTCATGGTAATCCAGGTGATCATGAGTCAGATTCGTGAAAATTCCTCCACTGAAGATCAGACCGGCGATCCGGTGCTGATCAATGGCATGGGAAGAAACTTCCATAAAACAAAATGAACATTTCGCTTCTGCCATTTGGCTGAGCAGTTCGTTAAGCTGCACCGGATCAGGAGTAGTATGCGTCGATGGAATTATAGTCTCATTTATCCTATTTTGAATAGTGGAAATCAGACCAACGCCGTAACCGAGATCAAGAAAAAGACGATGGAGCAAGGTAACCGTAGTGGTCTTTCCATTAGTCCCGGTTACGCCGATAATTTTCATCCTGGCTGACGGATTATCATAGAACGCAGAAGCAACTTCGCCCAAGGTTTTCCTGCTGTCATTCGTCACCAGGTAGCAAATGCCCTTCTGCAGAATTTTTGGTAAGGATTCACAAACGACTGCCACAGCTCCCTTCTCAATGGCAGTTGCTATAAACAGGTGACCATCGGAGGAAGTGCCTTTTATGGCAAAGAAAAGTGTACCCGGCTCGACCTTTCGTGAATCAAAGTGAAGTTTATGAATTGGAATTTCAAGCTGACCAAAAGTCCTGATCACACCCGATTCTTGTAATATTTCACTCAGCAGTTTCATGCCTGGACTTTTGGTTTTTCTTTAACAATCAGCTGCAGATCAAGAACGACCGGAGTCCCTTTGGTTATGAGGTATCCAGGTGGGATGGATTGGCGTACGACCGTCCCTTTCCCATTTACCAGAACATTCAATCCCTGTTGCTCCAGGAGATACATGGCATCTTTCAATCCCAGTCCTGTTACATCAGGCATAAAACCCCTGGTGACATTTTTTGGTATATTGTAATGCATGTATCCCAACGTATTCGAACCAGTATCTTTCGGAAGCGGGATGAGGATATCCGGACGGTGGGAGTAAAGCTTGTCGGAAATCTCCCGAAAGACAGGCGCGGAAATGGCCCCCCCGTAATATTTTCCTTTTTTGGGATTCACGATGACTACCATGCAGGTATATTTAGGATCATCCGCGGGGAAATATCCCACAAATGATCCTTTGTATTTCACCTGTTTGGTATCCTGGCGGTAGCCTTTGTTGTTATGGGCGATCTGGGCAGTCCCGGTCTTCCCGGCTATCTTATATACCGGGGTTCTTATATTTACTGCAGTTCCTTTTTCAACAACGCCTTGGAGCATGGTCTGTATCTTCCGTATAGTAGAAGGGGAAGCAACCTTCGGGTTAATGATGACCGGGGAGAACCGTTCCACCACTATCCCGTTTTTCCAGATCTCCTTAACAAATAATGGTTTTACCATTACCCCGTCGTTGGCAATTGAATTATACAGGGTGATAAGATGGATTGGTGCCAATGCCACTTCATAACCGATCGACATCCATGGCAATGACAAAGACGACCAATACCGGCTCTTGGTATTTTTGATGTAAGGCTTACCTTCACCACTGATCTGAAGGTTCAGGGGCCGGTTGATGCCGAGACGGTAAAGTCCGTCAATATATTTTTGCGGGGAATCTGCATAAGCGGTGTAGATCATTTTTGAGGTTCCCACATTGGAAGATTTTTCAAAGACCTGCTCGGCGGTAATAGTACCGTAACCACCTTTATGCGAATCCTCCATTTTCCTTCCTGAGTACAGCGTCATGCCATTCCCGGTGTTGACCGGAGTAGAGAGATCGACCTTCCCGTCTTCTAGTGCCACCAGGAATGAGGCAAGTTTAAAGGTCGACCCTGGTTCGGCACAATCCTGAATGGCATAGTTAAGTATCTCGTCATATTTACCGTCTTTAGTACGGCCCAGATTTACAATGGCCTTCACATACCCTGTCTTCACCTCCATCAGGATTACACAACCATAATCGGCACTGTCGGTGATCAACTCCTTGCGGAGCGCACATTCTGCAAAGTCTTGCATATTAACATCAAGGGTCGTGATAATGTCGGCGCCATTCTGAGGCTCCACCTGATTATCCGGGTCAACAGGCATCCACGAACCTCCGCCGACACGTCGTTTCAGACATTGGCCGTTGATACCCTGAAGATATTGTGAAAAAGAACCTTCCAGTCCAAGATATATCCTGTTAACAGAGGCTTCGTTTTCATAGCCGATGGTTCGTCTCGCCAGCGACTTATAAGGTAATTCACGACGATATTGCGGAACGATGATCAAACCTCCCATATACTTCCCTCTCCGGAAGATGGGAAACTTGCGCATCTTTTCGAGGTCGGGGTAGGTCACATCCCGTTGGATAAGGAGAAAACGGTCTTTGTTCCTGCGCCCTTCCCAGAGCATATCTTTATATTCTGAAACCGTGCGGTCTTTAAAAAGTTGAGAGAGACAGATCGACAGGGAATCGACATTACGGTTAAAAACCCGGTCGGTAATGGAATCAGTAACAACATCCATCCGTACATCGAAAATAGGGACAGAGACGGCCAGCAGCGTTCCATCATCGGCACAGATATTCCCCCTGATGGCATCCACTTCGAACATGCATAATTCCTGCTTCTTAGCCATTTCAGTTAATTCCGATTTTTCAAAAGACTGAATAAAAACCGCCCGTCCGATAATGATCAGCCCGAACAGGAAAATACCCAGGTATACCAGGTAAACGCGAAGAAGTATGTCTTTTTTAATATCTTTCACCGTTCTTACTTTATCTTTTCTTGCTTTTTCCCCGAATAAAGGATCTTGTAAGGTGGAAGGGCGGTCTCTTTCAACCCATATATCTGGGCTCTCTTGCTGATCTCCGATTGCCTGCTTTGAAACATAAGCGCCGATTTGGTTGTAATGAACTTGTACCGCAACTCTTTCAATTCGGCTTTTGTATGTTCGATCTCCTTAAATGTCTTTTCTGCATAATAGGTGTTTCCGATGTAAAGAATAGCCAGGATCGTTAGGAAAAGGAGGTATGGAAGATTACCGACAACCCATTCGCGGGAAAGGTAATCACCACCAAGAAATTCCTGGACCCGTTTTCTTCCCTTCCTAGGTTTTTTAACTCCTTCAGCCTGGAGTATTGGTTCTCCCGCGGTAGCAGCGCTTTCCTTTGTCTTTAACTGTTCTTCCATCATCCCAGTTTTTCTGCATAACGTAAGCGCGCACTGCGCGACCTGCTGTTTTCCATAATTTCCTTTTCCGCCGGTACAATTGCTTTCCGCGAAATAACCTTAAGCGGGGTAAGCACATTTCCGTAAAAATCTTTCCTGATCTCTCCATCAAAGTTCCCGGACCTGAAGAAGTTTTTAACCAATTTGTCTTCCAGCGAATGATAGGATATCACCACCAATCTTCCACCGGGTTTGAGAGCATCGGAAGCCTGCTGAAGAAATTCTTTCAGCGCTGCAATCTCCTGGTTCACTTCAATCCTTAGAGCCTGGAAAACCTGGGCCAGGTACTTGTTTTCTTTCCCTCTTACTGCACAGGGACTGGCAATCTCCTTCAATTGCTCCGTGGTTTCAATAATTCTTTCCTTCCGTATTTTTACGATCAGCGAAGCAAGCCGGCCGGCATTGCGTATATCGCCATAATTCCAGAACAATGTCGTAAGCTCGTCTTCAGAATATTTATTTACGATCTTCTTTGCGCTTTGAGTTTTCCTCCGATCCATTCGCATATCAAGGATCCCATCGAGGCGAGTTGAGAAACCACGTTCGGGTCGATCGATCTGGTGGGAGGAAATTCCAAGGTCGGCTAAGATTCCGTCGACCGGGTAGAGCTTATATAACTTAAGAAGATTCCGCAGATAACGAAAATTATTATTGATCATGATCAGTCGTGGATCATCGATTTTATTCTTAATGGCTTCCTCATCCTGATCAAAAGCAACCAACTTACCTCCGGATAAGGTTTCCAGTATTGCTTTCGAGTGACCGCCTCCCCCGAAAGTGGCATCGACATATATGCCCCCTGGCTGGATAGCTAAGGCTTCAATGGTTTCATTGAGCAGTACACTCCTATGGTACATCGTCAATTGCTTGGCTTCTTTCCTGCTTTCCCATTACTTCCTCGGCCAGCTGTGCAAAATCTTCGGGCTCATTCGAAAGCAACTGCCGATATTTCTCTTTATTCCATATTTCAATCCGATCGGAATAGGCAAATAGGATGATCTCTTTTTCGATCCCTGCATAACCCAGCAATGACTTTGGTAATAACAACCTGTTCTGACTGTCGAGGGTCAATTCGGTAGCCCCGTTGTAGAAGAGCCTGACGAAATTGCGGTTCTTCTGAACATACAAGTTGAGTTTATTGATCTGCTCAGTGGTGTCCTTCCAAACATTCATCGGATAGAGTACCAGGCAACCCTCGAAACCACGGTTTATAACAAAACGGTCTTGTGCATCCTGGGATATCTGCTTCTTTAACCCGGATGGCAGGATTAACCGGCTTTTCTCGTCAACCTTGCATTCAAATTCGCCGATGAGATTCGTTTTTGACACTAATTCTTTTTTTCGAGTGTAAATATAAACATATTTCTCCACTTTCCTCCACCTTCCTCCACTTGTTAATAACTTTTTTTAATGAAGGATAATATTTCCATGAGCTGAAACAGATAACTAAGTGATAATCAAATAGAAATCTAAAAATTGAAACTTCAATTTACCCGGATTGCTTTATTCGAGTAGAAACCAGTAAGTCACTAAGTGTCCCGGTAATAATTTAAAGAATGATAAACTGAATAGAAAAGATTATATTCAGAGATGACGGATGATAAGCTTTTGCGCAGAAAAACCGCAACGTATATGATACACCCCTGCTGGAAGTTTTGATACGGAAATTGTGATCCTGTCATGGAAAGGAAGTTCAATAATATTGCGTCCGAACAGATCAAGAATCTTAATTTTCTCAAATCCCAACAACCGACCTGCCTGTCCGGCAGGCAGGCTGCCGACTACCGGCTGAATTTCTGCTGTTACAAAATCATCAGCAGGGTTCGGATAAACTTTGATCAACATTGGATTTTCGGATTTCCCCTCAAGGATCCCGGGGGTGATCGTACCACTGAAATATCTTAATCCTCCGGAAAAATTTCCAGTGATCAGGTCGAACAAGTTTGAACTGCTCAGGTGACCCAATGTTGCCGTTGACCGCCAGCCATCAGTAAACGTATTGGGTTTACTGCCGATCAGATAAAATAGGGAATCTGATTCTTTGAATTTTCCCCCGAGGTTGTCATCGATCTGGGTGAAATTATAAATTTTTCCCTCTTCCGAACCGGCAACCAGATGGGTTGTCCAGGAATTATCACGGAAAAAGAAAGGAGTACTGAAACCATCATAAGAAATATTATAGTTGGTTACGTTGACCCCGCCAAGCGTGTCAGTTTCAAGCTGGAATACAGGGAGAGAAGCCGTACCGTTATTTCTGAAATACGCCAGTTTGCCATTTCTCCCTCCGAGGATCAGATCAAGCAACCCATCTTTATTCAAGTCAAAAAGTTGAGGGGTAATAAAAACATCTCCATGTATATGTTGGTAATTATATTGTGGAGGCCCGAATTCAGGAACATCACCTATAAATCCTTTATTCTCAAAATAGATCAAGGTACTATCTGAATTTCCTATGATCAATTCCGGTTTTCCATCCGAATTGATATCCCCGAAGGCAGGAAACACTGCCTGCCGATGAAGGTTAGAGATACCTGCCAGATCATCGGTGATTTTCCTGAACATAGGAGAGGTCGCATTCCCTTCATTTTTGAAATAGGCGATCCTTGCAGTAAACGATGAATGCAAAACCGCCTGGTAATACCAGGAAGAATCGTAAAATCCATAGTTTCCAATAAAAAGATCCAGCAATCCATCCCCGTCAAAGTCGTAAAGAACCGGGTAAGAAATCGATCCAAAATCCAGCATTTCTCCCTGTAGAAACCTGTCTGTATGAAATTCAAAGACCGGATCTGAGTTACTCCCGGTATTCTTGTACATCCAAACACTTTTTGCATTTTCTGAGATATAGAAATTCGGATCGAACGGGGAAACCAGCAATTCATTTACTTCATCGTTATCGAGATCAAGAAATGAGGCCGATGGGAAAGAAAACAGTTTCACCGGGCGCGAATTTGAAGGGAAAGCTGTATCGACTGCTGTCATAAAGGCACTGTCACGACTTCCCCCATTGGTCAGGGCGATTAAGTTGGGATAATCCACATCTCCCAGGATGAGATCCTTCACGCCATCTTTATTCAGGTCGATTGCAAGCATGGTGGAACCCGTATGCCGTGGTTCTCCCTCCGTTTTTTCCTGGTTATAGGATAGGAATGGCAAATCTACCTGCAGATTGTTAATTGTCTCAATGGATAATGCTTTGTAAGGACAAACAGCATTGAGGGTGATCTGATTTCCACCTTCACTTTCTTTGAACTTCCCCCAACAGTGATCGGTCAGGCGATAATCGAGACTATCGCAGTTACCGAACCTTTCCATGGACAGGTTTTTATGGTACTCAACATAAGATCCGAGGCCAAAGAAAGTCAGAATATCCAGATCGCCGTCGCCATCGATATCAGCAATAGCAGGATAATCAACAGAAGTCACCAGGATACCGATATAACTAGTGTAATAAAATGATTTCAGCATATCGGTTACCAATTTGAACTTGAGAGCAGTATCCGAAATATTTTTATATACCCTGATACCTCCAGATGAGAAGGTAAAGAGATCCTCCTTCCCGTCGCAGTTGTAGTCGGCGGTGATAACCCAGTCATGAAGTTCCGGAAGCTTTGTAGCATATTCAGGCGTAAAAACATAATCGATGGTGTTTGGGATTCCTCGGTTGATAAAGGTAAGTTTACGGTTTCCAAACCGGTCAAAGACCAGTAGGTCCATTATCCCATCGGCGTTTAGATCAATAGCACAGAATTGGCAGGAATTCAATCCCCCGGCCCATGCATATTTTAGGGGTTCTGTTAATATATTCTGACCAGAAACTGGCAATGAAGAATGAAGAATTAAGGATGAGGAATTAAGAATCAATAATAAAACTTTGATAATGACCTGATGACTTGATGACATAATAACTCTGTTACCAATGACCATTTTACAAAATTACCGAAACATTCGTTACCTTTGGTGCAAAGAAGAGAGGTATGCCAAGGATTCTAGTCATCGATGATGAAAAAAACATTCGAAACACATTAAAGGAGATCCTTGAGTACGAAAAATATACTGTCGATGATGCCGCAGACGGATCAGAAGGGTTACGGTTACTGAAGGAAAACAAATATGACGCCATTCTCTGTGACATCAAAATGCCGAAAATGGATGGAATTGAGGTACTTACCCAAATACATGGAGCCGCCGATATTCCTGTTATCATGATCTCGGGTCATGGCACCATCGATACTGCCGTTGAAGCCATAAAGAAGGGAGCATTTGATTATATCTCCAAACCACTTGACCTGAACCGTTTACTGATCACCCTTCGGAATGCTCTCGACAAACGGGACCTTATTATTGAAACCAGGCAACTACGGCAAAAACTAAGCGGGGTTTATGAGATGGTTGGTGAGTCGGAAGCGATCCGTCAGGTAAAGGAGATGATCGGTAAGGTTGCCGGAACCGATGCCAGGGTACTAATCACCGGTGAAAACGGAACCGGGAAAGAGCTCGTTGCTCGCCACCTGCATGCTTTAAGTCGCCGTGCTGAAGGACCCTTTATAGAGGTCAACTGTGCTGCCATCCCTGCCGAACTTATTGAGAGTAACCTCTTTGGTCATGAAAAGGGCTCCTTTACCTCAGCGATCAACAGCATAAAGGTGATTTTGAACAGGCCAACGGAGGAACCATTTTCCTTGACGAAATCGGTGATATGAGTCTTTCGGCACAGTCGAAGGTGTTACGAACTTTACAGGAGAACAAGATCTTCAGGGTGGGCGGTGAAAAGGAGATTCCAGTTGATGTACGTATCATCGCAGCCACCAATAAAAACCTAAAAGAGGAAATCCTGAAAAAAACCTTCCGTGAGGATCTTTATCATCGGTTAAGTGTTATTATCATTGATGTTCCCCCACTGAGAGAGCGGCTTGAAGATATCCCGTTACTTGTTAGCCATTTTATAACCGAATTTTGTCAAACGATGGGAAGAGCCGTACCCGGAATCACTCAAGATTCTCTTTTGGAATTAAAAAACCATTCATGGAGTGGCAACATCAGAGAACTG
>Ga0172371_10004837_pt1 | contig 20183 bp, 11 predicted proteins | sample Lak12m_FD_114543 | JGI IMG/M metagenome (GOLD analysis project Ga0172371, IMG submission 114543) | Freshwater microbial communities from Kabuno Bay, South-Kivu, Congo - kab_022012_12m | ecosystem: Environmental > Aquatic > Freshwater > Lake | place: Democratic Republic of the Congo: South-Kivu... | reverse complement strand
CTCGGGGTTCTGGTCGAAGCTACTGACGCGGATGTAGCCGATGCGCTGGCCCTTCATGGATCCTCACAGCGAAGTGTCGGGATGAACTCTGTGACCCATCGGGCTCAGCGTCGGGAAATGCACGAAACGGCCCCAAACCGACGCTTACCGGACCATGCGCCCGACGTCCGTTTGAAGTATACCCTAACCCGACACATCCCTTAGCGTGTGATTCGGTCCGTTTCGTGAGGTGACCCCTACTCGACCGAGTACACGCTTGGATCGGGCGGTCCGCCGCTCCAGTTCGGAGAGCCGTTGCAGCGCGCGCATCCCGACCTGACGCCTCCACAAGCCGGCGGAGAAGACCATGCTGTCCATCAAGGTCGTTGACGACGGACAGTACTACACCACGCTGGCCGAGCAGGACGCGAGCCGGTACTACCTGACCGACGCCGATGCCCATGGAGTCTGGTTCGGCCGGTGCGCGGAGCGTCTCGGCCTTCAGGGCCCGGTCGACCGTTCGGCGTTTCAACGCCTTCTCGAGGGCCACCACCCGGAGACGGGCGCGCCGCTCGTGCGGAATGCCGGTAAGCCGGACCGGAGGAAGGGCATCGATCTCACGTTCTCTCTCTCGGGGAAGACGTGCGATGCGCTCTGGGCCGTTGCGGACGCCCCGGTTCGCGCGGCCGTCGAGCAGGCGCACGACGAGTCCGTACGGTTCGCGCTCGACTATCTGCAGGAGAATCTCGGCAGGACTCGCACCGGCCACGGCGGACACGCAATGCAGCCCGCCGGCACCGCCATCGCGGTGTTTCGTCACGGCAGCAGTCGCGCCGGCGACCCGCAGCTGCACTCGCACTGCGTCCTGACGAACGTCGGCATGCGGGAGGAAGGTACCACCGGCACTCTGTACACCCTCCCGATCTTCCCGGCGAAGATGATGCTCGGCGCTCTCTACCGGGCGGAACTCGCCGCGCAGCTCACCCGGCGCCTGGGCGTCGTCACACGCCGCGAGAGGTCGTGGTTCGAGATAGAGGGGGTGCCCAAGGCGCTCTGCGAGGCGTTCTCGACCCGGCGAAGGGAGATCCTGGCCAGCCTGGGGACCCGGCGGGCGAGTGCGCGCGCCAACGAGATGGCCACTCTGACGACCCGGCCCGCGAAGAAGGACATGGCGCTGGAGGATCTGCGGGCCACGTGGCGCGCCGTCGGCGAGGCGCACGGGTTCGGCCAGCGGCAGGTGCGCCGGTGCCTCAACCGCGTATGGCGGGCCACCAACCGTCCCGTGGATGCCGACAAGGTGGTTACGAAGGCGTTGGCCCGTCTGACCGACGCGCAGAGCCACTTCTCGGAGCGGGACCTGATCCGGGTCGCCGCCGAAGCGGCCCAGGGGACCAGCCTCGGCGCCCGTCCCGTGCTCGATGCGGTCCGGGATAGGCTGGAGCGCGACCCCGGCATCGTCAAGCTCGGCGGGCGGCCAGGCGCGGAACGTTACACGACCCGAAAGATGCTCGACCTCGAACGCGCGATGCTCCATGCGATGCGGGTCAGTGGGACCGTGACGCGCCACGTTGTCAGCGAGAGGCGCGTGCGGCGAGTGCTGAAGGCGCACCGATCGCTGTCCGCGGAGCAGGTCGCCGCAGTCCGATACCTGACGCGCGATCCGGGAGCGGTGCAGGCCATGATCGGGCTCGCAGGCACCGGGAAAACGTCGACGCTGCGGGCGTGCCGCCAGGCGTGGGAGAGGGCGGGCCTGACCGTGTATGGGGCCGCCCTCAGCGGCAAGGCCGCGAGAGGCTTGCAGGATGGCGCGGGAATCAAGAGCGAGACCATCGCCAGCCTACTTCGGAGCCTGGAGCCAGGGCGGATCCGATTCCGCACGTTTCACGGCAAGCGCTTCCGCTCCTTCCATGCGATGCTGAAGTACGCCGAGAAGGTCCGCAAGCCGTGGATTCGCCTGAACCGAAAGAGCGTGGTCGTGATCGACGAAGCGAGTATGGTCGATACCATCACGATGGCGAAGCTCGTCCGGAAGGTGCGGCAAGCGCGCGCCAAGCTGGTCCTGGTCGGCGATCCCGCGCAGCTGCAGCCCATCGGCCCCGGCGGGCCCCTGTACTCATTCGTCCGGCGCTGCGGCGCTGCACGGCTGGAGCAGGTACAGCGTCAGGACGAGGCGTGGGCCCGCGGCGCCGTCCAGTCTCTGTCGCAAGGCCGCGCCGGCGAAGCCCTGGCGGAGTACTCCCGTCGCGGTCTAGTGGTGGTGGCGGACGACCAAGATCGCGCTATGGAGGCGCTGCTCTCGCACTGGCGGGAGCGCCCGTCCGCGCAGCTCGAAGACACGCTGATCCTCACAAGCACCCGGGACGAGGCGAGTGAACTGTACCGGCGAGCGCAGCAGATCCGCGCGAGGCGAGGCGACCTCGGCGCCGCCCGGATCCGGGTCGATGGCCAGGCGTTCCACGCCGGCGACCGTGTGCTGTTTACCCGGAACTCGCGGACCTACGACGTGAAGAACGGGACGCTGGGCACCGTTCTCAGTGTGTCGGGGAGACTGGATCTGCGCCCACCGATCCTTCGCCCCGGCATGAAGGTGCTGCTGGACGACGGGAGGCGGATCACGATCGATACCGGGCATTACCCGCATGTAATCCTCGGCTATGCGATGACTACCCACAAGGCCCAGGGCGTCACGGTCCGCGATGCCTATGTCCTCGCCGGCGGTCCCATGCTGGACATGCACCTCGCTTACGTGCAGGCATCCCGGGCGCACGCCGAGACGCGCTTCTATGTGGACCGGGCCGAGGCCGGCGAGGACCTGCGTAACCTGGCGCGCGCGATGAGCCGGCCGAGGCATAAGGACCTGGCGGTCGACATCCTGATCCCCATTCCCACCCCGGCGCCGGCAGCGGCGCCGCCTCGCCCCATCGAGTCGCCGGACCAGGAAAGGAGTCGCTGAACAATGGCTCGCTTCGGGCTCTACCTGACCTTCGTGTTCCTGTCCGCCATCGGCGCCGCGGCGGCGGGATGGGCCCTCGGTCTCTACCTGTGGCAGGAGAGCGAGAGCGCGGCCCCGATCGCGTCGACGGTCGCGGGCGTCTACGTGTTCTTCTTCACGGCCTTCCACGTCACGCTGCGCCCGACTGCCCGTGACCTCGGCGCCTTTCTCCTGCGGTTTGTGATGCTGCACACCGTTGCCCTCGGCGTGCCGTTCGGCGTTGCCTTCATCGCCGACGCGGTCGCACCGAACCTGCCGGAGTGGGCCCGTTGGCTTGCCTTCGGCCTGGCCTTCATCGCAAGCGCGTTCGGGTGCTATGCACTGCTGTTCGACGCATCGGCGGTCGGCACGTGGGAACGCGGAATCCGCCTCGTGCAGTTCAGAACGGCCCGCGACCGAGCGAACGCGGCACGCGGCACCGCGGATGCCGGACTGTCCTGGGGCGGCGTGCGCCTCCCGTCGGAGACCGCGACAAGCCACTTCCTCTGCCTCGGCACGACGCGCAGCGGCAAGACGCTGACCCTGCGCATGCTCATGCAGGATGCGCTGACCGCCATCCAGCCGGGCAGCGACCATCGGGCCCTTGTCTACGATGCCAAGCAGGATATGCTGCCGATGCTCGCCGGCATGGGTCTCACTTGCGAGATAGTGAACCTTAACCCGTTCGACAAACGCTGCGCCGCGTGGGACATCGCGGCCGACGTCACCTCTCCCGCAGCCGCCTACCAGGTCGCGAGCATCTTCATCCCGCCGGAGACGAACAGCTCCCAGCCGTTCTTCAGCGAAGCGGCACGCAACTTGTTCGCCGGCGCAATGATATCCCTGATGCAGGAGTCTCCCGGCTCGTGGGATCTGCGCGACGTTCTGCAGATACTAGGATCGCCGGCGTCCCTACGCTCCGTTCTCGGAGCAACGCCCGAGACTCGACACCAGCTGATGTACCTGCACGAGGCGCGCACCGCGATGGATATCATGGCAACCATCGACACTAAGACGGGTCCGCTGCGTCCTGTCGCGGCGACCTGGCAGCGCGCGGAGACGAAGCTCCGCCTGCGCGAGTGGCTGGACGGAGAGTTTATAGTGGCGCTTTCAGGGGACGAGACGAGTCGAGCGTCGATCGACGCACTCAACAGGGTGATCTTCCAGCGCGCTACGGAACTTATCCTGTCCGAGGATGACTCTGCCACCAGACGCACCTGGGTGTTCCTGGACGAGGCGCGTGCAGCAGGAAAGCTCGAGTTGCACACGCTCATGAACAAGGGGGGTTCCAAGGGCGCTGCTGTTGTACTGGCCGGGCAGGACACCGAGGGACTGCGCGACGTGTACGGCGATGCCCGTTCACGGGAGCTTCTGGCGCAGGCGTCGCACAAGGCGATCTTCCGATTGGAGAGCCCGGAAGCCGCGAAGTGGGCTTCGGACCTCGTCGGCCACTACGACGCCGTCGAGTTGCACACCAGCGACAGCTGGGGTTACGGCCCGGGCGGCACGACCCGGACGATCGCGTTCGCGGAGCAATACGTCAAGCGGGAAGCCGTCCTCCCGGCCCAGTTCATGTCGCTTCCGTTGACCAACCGAGCAAACGGGCTCACCGGATACTACCTCTCGCCGGTTACCGGCGTCTTCCGGTCTACTCTCTCGGCAGAGGAACTCGACCACCGCCTGAGCCCGCCGGATGTGCTTGTCAAGGGCATCGAGCCACGCCCGGAGTCCGACCAGTACCTCGGCGAGTGGGGCGATGCCGACTGGACGCGCCTCGGGCTGACGAAGCCGCCGGATCCACCGGCGTCGGGACCTGTGAAGCGCGGCTCGAATGCGCCGAAACGGCGTGAACCACGAACGCAGGACCTGTGACGCCGAGCGTGAACGGCCCGGGCCAGTTGACGCGGCTGGCGGGCGCACAGTCATTCAGCAGGTCGCATCGCTGTCAATTGCTGGGCAATGAAGGCCGCCTGTCGTCGGGTGGATGAGGGCCTCTCTGAGGCGCGAGCGGTTGACCTGGTTGTTGTCGCGAAGCTCCGAGCCGGTCGTCTCCTGCGGTGGAATTCGTTGCCGGTTGCTCTGGCCCGTGATGGAAGGCCAGTGTGATGGGTGGGATGGTCGAGCATCCGGCACGGCCGCCCCGTCGCTTCCGATGGCACGCACATCACCGGAGACCCGGCGAGCCTACGGACTCCAGAGCGCCGATATCGGCACCGCGTGAATGTTCGCCGCGAACGGAACTGACGAACCGCCGGCGAAGAGGACCACGCCCCGATGGAACCGGTCGCCCAGACGCTCAGAGAGGTAGCGGAGCCCTGCCGTATCGCCCGAGGTCACCGTGGCGGAGGCCTTCACCTCGACACCCACAATCCGGCCGCCTGGGCCCTCGAGGACAATGTCCACTTCATGGCGCGCGTCGTCGCGGTAATGGTGGACCTCGGGCCGCGTCCGGCTCCATGCCGCGTCCTTGCGCAACTCGATGGCGACCAGGTTCTCGACAAGCGGTCCCAGCATCGCCCCTGACCGCAGCCGGTCGGCGTCGAGCCCGAGCACGGCACAGGTCAGGCCCGTGTCACTGATCGCCACCTTCGGCGCCTTGACGACACGAGACCCCAGGTTCGCGCTCCACGATGGGACGGGCATCCAGAGGCCCACCGCCTGCAGGAGCGCGAGGTACCGGTTCAGGGTGGCGTACGGCATCCCCAGCGACCTCGCCAAATCGGACGCGTTCATCAGCCCGGCGGTGCGCGAAGCCAGCAGGCCGAGCAGCCTGGGGATCGCCGTTAAGCCCGCGATATCCGAGAGGTCCCGCACATCGCGCTGCGTAACGGTGGCCACGTAGTCTCGGAACCATGCGGTGCGCCGATCGGGCTCCCAGCCCAGAGGCTCGGGATACCCTCCCTTCACGATCCTGTCGGTCAGGTCGTCCACGCTCAGACGATCGCCTGCCCCGAACGGCTCGTCTGCGAACAGCCGGTCGCAGACGCTGCCGGCGTTGCCCGCAATCTCTCGCAGCGACAGAGGCCACAGCGCGAGGAGCTCCATGCGGCCAACGAGGGCGTCCGCCGCCTCGGGCACGGCGAGCGCGTGTGCCGAGCCCGTCAGGAGGAATCGGCCCGGTGCGCGTCTGCGGTCGACCTCCGCCTTGATCGCCCGGAACAGGGCCGGAGCGCGCTGAACCTCGTCGAGCACCACGCGCTCGGGCAGCCCGGCCACGAAGCCCTCCGGATCGCTGCGCGCGGCGTCGAGCGCCGCCAGCGAATCGAGGGTCACATAGTCGTAGCCCGGGATCGAGCGGGCCAGCGTGGTCTTGCCCGACTGCCGCGGGCCTGTGATCAGGACGACGGGTCGGTCTACCAGGGCTTGAGCCAGCCGTCCGGAAAGCAGTCGAGGGATCATGGAAGGATTCTACCTCTGCGCGGATAGAATCTAGTCACGACATGGATAATCCCTATGATGTCGGCCCGAAACGCCTGTTCGCGGTCGAATGGACGCACCCGAGTCGTGCGCCGCGGCCGGATCCGGGCAACCGGGAAACCGCGAGCTCCAACACCGTGCGCAGCGACGGGGTGGCTGTGACACTCTGAAGTTCCGCCGGCATCCCGCGTCAGGTGTCGTTGGCACTCGTCAGCCGGTCCCATCTGCCGCCGTGCACCATGAGAACGGCTCAAGACGAGGTGCGAACACGTGCGCCTACAGCTTCACGTAGTCGACGGCGTTGTCGTCGAGGTTCTCCTTGGTGCGCCAGTAGCGTTCGGTGGTCCTGGGGTCGGCGTGGCCAGCGGCCATCTGCACCTTGTGCAGCGGGGCGCCGGCATCGAGCGCCAGCGTGATGAACGTGTGCCGGGTGGAGTGGGGAGTGATGTTCGCCTGCAGGCCCGCCGCCCGTGCGCGCCGCACAACGATGAACCAGATGGCCTTGTCCGCGAGCGGTTTCTGTCCTCGTTCTCTTACATTATATATAGCGGCCTCCTTGCGGCCCTCTTTCCGCAGGCCGCAGAAGAGCGGCGTGGACGGCATCTCCTCCCGCAGCCGCCGTGGGGCCTCGCGCCAGGCCTCGATGTCGCGATAGCAGTCGACCGGAATCTTCATGAGCCGCTCCTTCGCGCCCTTGCTCAGAACACGCAGGGTCTTGTGCCCCTGCTGCTCGCCGAGCGCTCCGACCGTCGCCGACAGGACGTCCATTCGTCGAAGGCCGGTGCGAAGCATCAGAGAGAGCATCGCCAGGTCCCGCAGACCCAGCAGCGTGCTCACGTCGATGGCCGCGAGGATGTATTGCGCCTGCTGACGCGTGAGCCCAATCGTCTTGCTCTCGTCGCTCACCTTGAAGCCGCGGACGCGCGAGGCAGGATTGGCCATGATAAGACCGCGCTCGAAGGCCTCCAGAAAGAACTGACGCACGACGGAGATCTTGCGCGAGACCGTTGCCGGCCTGCTCTTCGGGTGCGGAGGCAAGCCGGGGATCGGCTCGCCCGTGAGCCACGAGCGGTAGGCGTGTAGATGGTCCCGGGTGACGCCGGCGAGCGTCATATGCCACGCCTCCAGCGCAGTCAGGAGTTCGGCCAGATCGCTGGCGTAGGCCCGCCGCGTGCGCGGCGAGAGCTGCCCGGCCACCAGGGCATCCGCCAGGGCATCCGGGTCGACGGGCGTCCCGGGGCGTGCCTCTGGGACGACGCCAGTGGTAGGGGAGGGGACCAGAGCCATGCGCTCGTCGAAGTCTCCGGATGCCATGGTCTCCTCCGGTGCACCGATGTCCTCTTGCGTCACGCGAAGGCTCCTATGCCGCGTCCAGATCGAGCGCCATCTGGGCCGGCGCCGCGACCTGCCCTTCTGCTATGCTGGAAGCTGCACGCTCTGCGCTCTCCTCGCGCCCATCGAGAGAGTAGGGGAACAGACCGACCAGATCGGCCTGCCGCCAGATGGTCGGCAGCTCCCGCTCAATGCCGGTCTTAGCCGGGCATTGGGCCCGGAAAGCGCAGACGCGGCAGGAGGCGCCCTCGCACGCCGACCAGGAACGCTCGGAGCGGACGGCCGCGGCGGTCTCGGACACCCAGTCCGCGGTCTCGTCCATCTGGGCCCTGGACCGTGTGGACACCTGCTCGACGCCGTGGCGCAGATAGTAGAGACGCAGGTCTTCCGGCGCGACCCCGAGCGCCTCGTAGACAAGAAGATGGTAGAAGGAGAGCTGGCGGCTTCCTGCCGCGGCGTTGCCCTCGGGGAGCTCGCGGTCGAGCTTGTAGTCGATGAGGGAGTAGCCGCCGCGTTCGGTGAAGTCGAGGCGATCTACCGTTCCGACGAGAACATGCGGTCCGAACGGCGCCTTCAGCGTCCGCTCCAGGTATGCCGGCACCCGGGTACTGACCTGCTCTCGCGCGTGGTAGCGCCGGAGAATCTCGGCGCCCTCCTTGTATGCCGTCCTCTCGCGTATGCCCGGGTCCTCGTGGGCGCCCATGACCTCATCGAAGGCGCCCAGCAGCTCATCGAGGCGTACCGTGCCATCGCGTTTCGAGAAGAGGTGGTACTGCCCGAGGGCCGCGTGAAGCTGCCGGCCGAACGCGAGTGCGCGCAGAGGCGGACGGGGCAGACGCTCAATATACGCCATCCGGTACTTCAGACGGCACTCTCCGAAGGTCCTGAGCTTGGTGTAAGAGAGCTGCACGGGATACGTCCCTTCCTCCGTGATTGGACACCAGGTTGTGCAGATGGCAAACCGCCGGAATGCCTTGCGCTTTCGCCATGGCGACCACGGGGCCGATCCGAAGCCCGCGGGCTGGATGTCCGGCGGCGGCATGCGCTCTACCGCCCAGGCTGTCGTCGCGCAAGGCGGTCCCTTTCGTGCGGGCTCCTGTGGCCAAGGTGGGCCCCGGAAGTCTCGGGAACGTCCCCGCAGCCAGGTTCGCCGTCCGTGGATTCGAGTCCTCTATTCGCAGCCGATAATGTCCGTTATCGGTAGTGAATGACGGACGCGCCAGCGAACCGGCGGGGCACCCGGCCAGTTCCGTCCATCGGCGGTGGAGTCCTACACCATCCGCTTCCGGCTCGACCTGAAGGCGCTCGGGATCGCGGAAACCGCGCGGGCCTGGGATGTCGAGCTGAGGGCCGACCGCGTCAAGGCCGCGCATCCCCGGTCGGCCGGGACGCCGGCCCAGCAGGCCCAGCTGAAACGCCTTGCCCCCGGGTTGTTCGAGCTGACCATGCCGCATCACGACTTTGCGTTGATCATGGTGGAGTAGTGGGGGGCCGGAGCGTCCTGCTCCGGCGAGAGAGAATCGACAACAACCGGAGCAAAATGCTCCAACCACACCAGGTAGAACCTGAAATGAAGAAGAAATATGCCATCGCCATGCTCCCCCTGGCCGCCTCATGCGCCGCCAGCCTGGCCGCCGAATCGCTCTGGCTGCCCAGCATCCTCTCGGAGAACATGGTGCTGCAGCGGGAGATGACGGTACCCGTCTGGGGCCGGGCCAGACCCGGGGCTCCGGTCATAGGCTCTCCGCAACCGTAGAGCCCCACCGGCGGCTTTTGGGTCCGCGTCTGCGTCGGCCGGCTGCTTGGCGGCGATAGCGCGGTTCGGCCAGCGGTTGGGCGGCGGCCTGTGTACTCGCCTGCAAGACATCAGGCCCGCCCGTGCTCAAGGAACCTCCACGTGTCTGATCTTGTCGATCTTTGCCTTCGGCTTCCGGTTTGGCGAGTTCCGGCCGGGGTCGCCGCGTAGGTCTATCGCATCGACGCCGATCGCGGCGACGTTGAAACCCTTCACCTTGATGCGGCCATTCTGCACCTTGAACGCGTCGACGTTGATGCGGCCGTTGCCCTGGCACACGAACTTCAGCGTGTGATCCCCGGCCGGCAGACCGGTCGCTCTGTAGACGACCTGCTGGGCGCCGCTGCCCTTCAGGCTGACTGACTTCGCGGGTCCGTTGTCGAGCGTGACCATGACGTTCCCGAAATCCGCGCCCTTCTCCGCGATGTACTCGATCCCGGTTCCGCTGAACGTCAATCGGCACATGTCGCCGGCCGCATCGGTGTGGTTCCAGTCGTTGTTGAAGGCGCCCGGCCTTCCCACCTCGTGCTGCCATCCGTGAAAGAAGATCCCGCTGTCGTCGTCGTTGGTCCAGGTCTTGTCATGGGTGATCCTGAATGCGTAGACCTTAATGTCTGCAATGGCGGGTTCCGTCTTCGGGAGCCTGACGGTGAGCGCGGTAACGTCCTGGGCAAAGGTGCACGAGATCGGCCGAGGGCCAGCCAGCAGCTCGACCTTGCTCACGGCGCCGATGGTGCCGTTACCTCTCCTGCAGCCCGGCAGCACCAGCTTCCTCCCCGGCCATCTGGGAGCGAACGCATAGACGCGGCCGAGTGTCCTCGTATAGTAGACCTTGTCTTCGCCGATCGTATCGCACATAACGGCATAGGGCCGCGTCGAGTAGATGCCTTCGCCGTTGATCTTGAGCCACTTCCCGATCTTCTTGAAGATTGGCAGGGCTTCGGTATACATGTCGCCCTGCGCGCGGATCGGGATGCCCACCACGAGGTTGCCGTTGGCCGCCGAACACCGCACCAGCAACTGCATGAGGCTGGTGGGGTCGCTGTGATAGCCCAGCGGATTCGAGGCATCGAAATGCCACGGCCCCATGCTGTTCAGGCATTGCCAGGGATAGGGCTGGATCTGCTCGGTAGAGGCGTCTTCCCAGACGGTCATGATGGATGCATTGGCCTCTTTGGGGGAGATGCCGTTGATGCTCAAGGCGCCCGACTTCCCCGCGGCGGCCATCTTGTTGAAATAGTTCGCCGTCAACTGCAGCGCCATCGTGTCGCCGAGGCCAAGGTAGACGTTTCCCAGATCGCCCGCGTACTTGATCGTGTCGTCAAACCAGAGGATGTCCGGCTTGTACTTGGTGATGAGGTCGTCGACTCTCCACAGGAACTGCTGCGAGAAAGGATGGGCGACGTCCGCCTTGAACTCCTCCGTGGCGTAGTTGGTGTGCACCGGACCGTTGAGGTCCACGGGGTCCAGGCCCTCCCACCATTTACCCACCCCATCAGCCTTGGTCAGCCAGCCGTCCATCTTTTTGCCGTTCTCGTCGAGGCCGTACCTCACCGGCATGAACTCTCCCCATGTTCGCGCCGGGGTCGTGTGAATAGACACCCCTACAGGGAGTCCGTATCTCCTGGCGGCCGCGGCCCAGGTGCCCACGACATCCTTCTTCGGGCCGACATTCATCGAGTTCCATGGTTGATAGCGGGAGTCCCAGCAGTCGAAGTTGTCGTGGTGATTGCCAAGGGCCCAGAAGTACCTGGCGCCGGAGGCCACGCACAGCTTCATCACCGCGTTCGGGTCCCATTTGTCGCATTTCCAGAGGTTGCAGATGTCTTTGTAACCATACTCGTTCAGGTTGCCGAACTTGTCGACCGTCCACTTGAACTGGTTGGCGCCAGGCGTGTACATGTGCATGGCAAACCAATCGCCGCCCTCCGGAACGGTCTGCGGATCCCAGTGCGCCCAGTAGCCAAACTTCACGTCGCGGTACCAGTGCGGCGTCCGGTACTTCGTCACCGATGTCCAGGTCGTCCGATACGGCCCAGTGGCAGGCTTGAAGGTCGGCAGGTTCCAGATGTCCGGTCTGGCTCCCGGCTCCGCGGCAGGGCTGCTCATCCCCAGCGACAGCGCAGTCAGGATCGTCGCGATGTTCGCGCACTTCCTCAAGGCTTCATCTTCCTTCCTGGTCGCCATTTCAACGAACCCGCGGACATCGTCTACTCCCCTGCCATCAGCCGCACCGGCCCCAGCAGTCCCGACGGGAGCAGCGGCGACTGCGCACCGTACGGGTCAGACGTGCTGAACGTGTAGCGGCCGGTTCTGAACTCCTCCCCGCCAAGGAACCCCCCTGGCGATCTTACGGTATGCGCATTCGCGTCGGCGGGCTGCTTGTCGCCGATCATGCGGTTCGGCCAACGGTTGGCTACCTGTATCTCGAGCTGATTCGCGCCGGCCTGGATGGCGCCGGTAACCTCAATCCGCCACGGCGCACACCAGACCACGCCGAGGTCCTTGCCGTTCAGCTTCACACGGGCCATGTCGTGGACGGTGCCGAGGTCCAGATAGGTTCTGCCTCCCGGCGCCCGGGCGACCCTCAACGTGGTGCGGTACTTTGCGATGCCGGAGTAGTATCTGATCCCCGGCTCCGGCCGCTTCGTCCAATCCTGCAGGGTGTCGAAGACGACCTTCTCCGGCCCACCCCACTTCGGGTCGAACGCGACGGCCCACGGGCCTGAGACCTGCTGGCCGCTTCTCGGCCTCGGGAAGTTGCTCGCGACCGCCGCCGCGGACTTGCCGTCCCTGCCGCTGAACACGACGAAGAAGCTCTGGTGGGCATCGAACTCCATGGGAATGCGGGTCACGCCGCCCTTGCGTTCGAACCTGGGCAATGGCCGTGTTTCGCCGGTAACCGGGTCCCAGAGCTGCGGGCTGCCCCGGCCGACCCGGAAACGGCAGTCCGCCTTGATCGGAGCGTCGGTCCGATTGGCTACGAAGTAGATGTCCCGATCGCGCGTGCGCCGGTGGGTGTAGCGCACGGGACCGGTTGCGGCGAAATCATCCACCACGCCCATCGACTTCAGGATCGCGGCTGTCAGCTCGTAGTCAGGATAGAGCGGCGGAAGGACCTGGTGGTCCCCGGTGCGGTTCCAGGGCGACATGGAGATTGGGCCAAGAACCAGAGCGTCCTTCCATCCACCCGGGTTCGCCGCCGCCTGCTGCCAGCCAGGCCCGGCGGTGATCCCGGAAGACCACCTCCCATCGGTTCTCACGACGTCGCGGGAACCGTCCCTGTAGGTCACGTCAATGGCCCCGATCCATCCGGCGGGACTGGGTTCTCCGCCGCCGTTTGTGACGGCGACAGCGATCACGTTGTCACCCGTCCGCAGGAAGCGCTCAATGGGCGTCGTGACCGTCACGGCCCAGTTGTCGCCTTGGCTGACCTTCTTTCCGTTGATCCAGAGGGTGAACTCATTGTCCGCGATCACCGCGGCAGTGGCGGACTCCAGGACCTTCTGCCCGTCCACATGGAGGATCCGCTTGAAGCAGCGCGTGCCCACCGGTGCGCTCTGGGCGGGATTCCCCTCAAGATACCAAATCCACTCGCTCTCTGTGATCGAACTGCGTTGAATGGCCTGAGGCAATGGCGACAATTCGCCGCCCCAGTTGATGACGCCTTTGCCATAGGCACGTTTCGTTGCTGTCCGTGGCGCGGCCAGGCCGCCCCAGAGGTCCCTGGCCAGCTTCTGCACTTCAGTGTCGCAGGCGGGATAGCCGGTGAGGCTCGGCGATTTGACCGGCGGATTGCCGACGACCGTGGCGCCCGCCCTGACGAGAGCGCGGATCTTCCTCAACAGGGCCGGCGTCATCGTCTCGACCTGGGGGAGGACCAGCAATCGGTACGACGTTCCGCCGGGGAAGGTGATCAACCCATCTTTCACCTTGGCCCTGGCCACTAGGATCCTGGGCGAGCAGCCGTCGAAGCCATAGCCTCTCTTGTCCGGCAGCGCGCCGCCCCCCCGCAGCGCGCTGGGCGGCGCCTGGAAGACATGCGGCGCGCCTTCGGGGGTCAGGTAGAGCACGTCCGACACCGTGACGCCCTGCCGAAGCAGATGCGAGCAGCGCGTCAGGTAGCGGTGGTATGCGGACACCATCGGCCACCAGGTCTGGTTCCGGTGCCAGTGCACGCCGTAGGGGCCGAAGGACATGCCGGGCTTGTAGGCGTCTCCGAGGGTCTGGTGCGCCCAGGTATGGAACACGAAGCGGTTGATGCCCACGCAGAACGCCCAGTCGCCCTGGTTCTTGAGCGACCACGGATAGGCCTCCAGATTGCCTTCGGAGGTGAACGCTTCAGCTGAGACGATCGGCCGCCCCATGACATGCGCAACCGAGGCTGCCTCGAAACAGCTATAGGACGAGTCCAGGCCTGTGTTCCAGAACTCCGCCATGGGCACATCGGCCACCGCGCCCAGATCGAGGTCGCCGGCGGGGTTCATGTCGTACGGTTCGATGGAGAGCGAGAGGCCCCGTTCGCGGCCATATCGCTTCACCGTGCTGGCATGCTTCTCGATCACCAGTTCGTGACCGGTCAGGCGCAGGTCCCACAGGAACCGCTCCGACTTCTCGAGGCTCTCCACCGCCCTCCCGGTGTACGTCAGCAGCCACGGCCGGGCATCGTAGCCGCGCCGCTTCCGGAACTCGTCAATGAACACGGGCGTCCAGTTCTGCGCGCCGGATTCCCAGCTGTCCATGTGCAGCGTCGTCAGGCCATGCGCCCCGGCGCGCTTCCCGATCTTCCGGAGCAGAGCGCCGACATACTGGTCGAGGTGAAACTCCGTGGCCGCGGCGTCGAACTTGTCGCACTCCAGGCCCGCGGCCGCCTGAGGCGCAGGCCGGGTGTCCGCGCCTGTCACCCGACGTCCCATGCGGACGATGGTCCAGTCACCGGCCGGGACGGTCCAGTCGAGCGCTCCGTCGGGCCTGAGCCGCTGCGTAAGGTCCACGATCTCATTCGGCGCGATGACCGCCGCAGGCCCCGGCTCGGCGGCGCGCGCAGTGGTCGGCAGGTAGGGCTTCACGCCGGGCATGCTCGAGATCGGACTCCTCTCGTAGAGCGCCTTCTCGTTGATGTCCTCGATGACCGGCCTGCGGCTCGGGAAGGCGAGGACGGCCACATCCATGTAGAACGGGTCGGCCCTTCCGTGCCACGCCGTCGAACGCTGCTCCGGTATGGGCAGCGTCGCCGAGTACTGCCGCGGCCCTCTGACATCCACCGTGCTGAAGACGAGGTGCTGCATCGCCTGCTCCGGCTTCACCCACGGCCCGCCGCTGCCGCACCAACCGGGCCCGATGCCGAGCGTGACATCCATGCCCAGCCGCTCCGCGTCGCGGACGGACTGTACAAACGCATCCTGCCACGGCCCGGTCATCCACCGGACCGGCCCCTTGGGCAGGCCCAGATCCACTTCCAGAAAGACCAGGTTGCCGAGCCCGGCCGCCTTCATGGCCTCCAGGTCGGCGGTCATCTCCTTGCGATTCAGGTTGCCGTCCAGGAAGTACCAGTAGACCCCGGGGCGTGCGGAGTCGGGCGGCCTGGAGAAGCTCCGTTCCAGATCGCCCGCTGCCGCCGCATGGCCACACACGGCATACGAGACCAGGGCCAACACGGCACCGCGCATCAGGATTGCTGCTCTGTTCGGGCTCATCTGCCTCCCTCCCTGGGAACCAGAGAACGTCTGTTCGCTCATCACGTAGGTGGACGATCCGCCATCACCTGAAGCAGAAACCAACTCGCCTGTTTGCGATGTCCCAGACGTGCGCCTGGATGAAGAAGTAGACGCTGTTGCCGAGGTTCAGCCGGTTGGTCGGGGTCTCGGGTCCTTCACCCCACGGGATGCCTGCCGTCCAGTCGCCCACGATCACCCCATTGGGAACGTAGCGCCCCTTGGGATACCGGACGGTCCACCGGTAGGAAGTGGTCTGTCCTGAACTGCCCGTGAACGAGACCTTCACGGTGACGCCGTCGCCGGCCACTCGGCATTTGTCTTTGCTGTACCACGAGGGCCCGTTGTCGGTGAAGAAACGCTGGTAGGGCTCCTTACGGTGCGGGTCGTCCTTCCCCAGACGGAGGGTCAGGTCTGGTGCGCCGGTGTCGATGGTGGCAATCTGGTTCGGTACGACAATGTCGCGGATGCGCTTGCCGTTCACCTTTGGGAAACTGAGCCTCAGCGTCCAGCCGGGGAGGTTGACGACCTGAAGCTCGGTCTGCCCGACAAACCACGGGGTGTAGTTGTGCCAGTTGAGCTTTCCGAGCACGGATGGGTCGAAGCCGATCTTCAGGTAGGCCCGAAGGCCGTCCCAGCCTGTCACGATGTCTCCGGATTGACCCTCACACACGATCCCATAGATGAAGCCGTTCTTGCAGTACTTCCTCGCCAGCGCATACGTGAACGCCTCCGGGACCGGGTAGGCGCCCATGATCGCGCCGTTCCATGGCGCCGTCGAGTCCGCCGGCAGGTCGCTTCCATCCTCGTTCTTCATGGCGTAGAAGACATAGTCGTCGATGACATTGGTAGTCTTGCCGTCACGGCTGACCATGCCGATCTGCCCTGTGACCTTGTCTGCCCTGGTCCCCCAGCAGTCCCTGACGTCCTTCTCAAGGATGGTGATCCTGGACCGGTCGAGACATCCATACGGCAGGCAGAGCTGTGAGCTGCCCGTATCAAAGTTGACCTCATACGATTCGGGGCCGCGAATGGCGCTGCCGGTGAGCGAAGCCACGAACATGTTCTTCCGGTGCTTGGCGTCCCGCAGGGGAATCGCGTCGGCAGTATGGATAATCGGGCCCCTCCTGTCTGCCGGCTTCTGCGTCGGCCCGGCCTCGGTCGAGTCCGTGCCCCACGGTCTGGGGGCGTACGCTATCGCCTGGGCACCTCCGGCAAGGCTAAGGCCGGCGATCGCGGCCGACGTCGCAACCGTCCGTACAGCCAGTGCTATGGTCATTCGGTCCTCCTGAACGGCTCGCGGATCGCGGCCTCGGGCCAGCTTGTCTACCGCATTCGCGCCGCACGGGCGCCGGTCCTCAGCCTGACCGTACGCGACGCGCGCAGCGTCACCGGACCCAGCAGCCCGGCCGGCAACAAGGCGGCGTTGCTGTCTACTGTCTGGGCGGTCAGGAAGGTCAGCCGCTTCTCTGCCGGCAGCCCGGCATCACCGACCAGTCGGTTGTTCCAGGTGTTCACCACCTCGATCTCGATCGTGTTGCGGCCGGGTTTCACGGCGGCCGTGACGTCCACCTGCCATGGCGCAAGCCAGAGAGTGGTGAGCTCACGTCCGTTGACGCGTACAGTCGCCAGGTTGCGGACGTCGCCCAGGTCCAGCGTCAGCCTCGAGCCCGCCGTACCGATCCAGGCGGCCGGCGTCTGGAACGTCGACCGGTAGGTGACTCGGCCCGAGTAGTACCGGATGGCAGACTCCGTGCGCCTGGACCAGTCCTCGAGCGCCTCGAACGTGACCTTGCCGGGGCCGCCCCACCTGGGATCGAAGCTCACCTGCCACGGCCCGGCGATCGCAATCGGCTTCGGAAGCGGAGCAACCTCGGCGCGGAGCTTCCGGCCGGCGGCGGTCGTCAGCACGTACTGGCCCGGTTCCGCGGCATCGAGCAAGAGGCGTCCGGCAGCGTCACGATGCACGCGAACCGGGCTGCCGGAGGCCGAGCCGGTGAGAGTGATCGTGTCGGGATCCTGGCCGGTCGCCCTGAGCGCCTGACCCCGGTTCCGGTAGTCCAGAACCAGCGTCTTGACGACGCCGTAGGCCGGATCGTCGCCTTCCGCCAGGCGGCCCACGTGCAGCACGGACTCGCCTGAATCGACCAGTGCCTGCACCTTGGCTCGCACGTCGCGCGTGCGGCTCGCGTCGCCCGGGACACCGTACATCGCCCTCTCGATGGTGATCGCCGGTCGCGCGGCGACGAACGGGACCACAGATCTGCCGTTGCGAGTGACGGCCGTCACAGGATCGAACGCTGCCTTGTCTGGCCGGAAGACGACGAACACCGAAGCGTTCGGACCGAGCGAGAGCGGCAGGCGCACCGCAGCGCCGGCCTGGTGGAAGACGGCCGGCCGCTCGATTCGGCCGGAGTCGGGCCACCAGAGCTCAGGCATCCTGCCGGCCGCCCGGAACCCCGCCACGGTGGTCACCGGAGCGGCATCGGGCTTGGCGACGAAGTAGATCTCGGTAGAGCCCTGGCGGCGGTGTTTGAAGCGCAGCTTGGCCGGGCTCACGAAGTCGGGTCCTGATCCGAGCCCCGCCAGGACCTCACCAAGGTTCCGGCCCCAGACCACGCGCCCCTTGCCCAGCCTGTGCTCCCCGGATGGGCGCTCCGGCGCGCTTCCCCAGACTTCGCGGGCGAGCTGGCGCACCTCTTCGTCGCACTTCGGGAAACCCTCCAGGCTCGGCGAGCGCGACGGCGGCCTGCCGACGACTGTGGCGCCGGCCTTCACCAGATCGTGGATCCGCCGCAGCAGTTGCGGGCGCATGGTGGCGGAATTGGGCAGGACCAGGACGCGATAGGTGACCCCGTGCGGCAGCGTCAGCACGCCGTCCCGCACCGTGAGGTCCTTCTGGATGACCTCGGCGTTGATGAAGTCGAAATCAACTCCAGGCGGCAGTTCCGGGCTGAGTAGCCCCGTCATCTTCGGGGCGTCCTCGGTGATGAAGTAGGCCACGTCGGCCACCGGTTGGCCGGCCTGCAGCATCACGCTGCACCGGCGCAGGTACTCGATCCAGGCCTTCGACTGCTCGAACCACGTGTTGTGCCGGTTGAACTCGGTGCCGAACCCGGCATTAATGCCGGGCCTCTTGCCCTCCCAGGGCTGGTGGATGTTCACGTGGAGCACGAACTGGTTGATGCCCTCGCAGAGCGCCCAGTCACCCCTCGCCTTGAGGTCGCCAGGCGCATTGCGGAAGGCGGGGCCGCCGGTGAAGGCCTCCGCCCACACCACGGGCTTTCCATAGGTGTGGGCCGCCGAGGCTGCATCGCGAAGCTCCACAGAGCCCAGCCCGCCATCCACCCAGAACTCGCCGCCGATCTCGTCGCCGGCGCCCCCGTACTGCAGGAACTCGGCCGGGAACCCCCAGTGACCGTAGTTCTCCAGCCACATCGTCAACCCGTGCTCGCGGCACAGGTCGCGCAAGCCGCCGACGTAGTCGCGCGCCACCCGGTCGGCCACCAGCCGCCGCAAGTCCCACAGGAACCGGTCCGACTGATCCGCGCTGCCGACGACGCGTCCCGCCAGAACGGGCAGCCACGGCAGCGGATCGTAGCCATACCGCGGCCGGAAGTCCTCGGCGAAGCCGTCGGTCCAGTTCTGGGGGCCCGTCTCGTAGCTGTCGGCCACGACGTGCGTCAGCGCCTTCCGGTCCGCCGCAGGCATTCGCTTCAGCAGGACGCCGAGGTAGGCGTCGAAGTGCGCCTTGAGCGCGGCGCGGTTCATCTTGTCCACTTCCAGACCCGTCGCTTCGGGTGGGGCCGGTGCATTCTGAGTGCCGGTCGGCACCAGCGCAGCGCAGAGCACAACCCAGTCGCCTGCGGGGACATCCCAGTTGAGCGTGGCGCTGCCTCCGAGGCGGATGGTTCCGCCATCCGTGCCCGCAGCCTGGCGTGGCTCCCCGTTCAGCGTGTAGTCGACCGTCAGCGTCTTCACGACCCCGAATGCGGGGTCCCCGCTCGCGGTGATCTTGTCGACCGGGAACGAAAGGGCGCCGCCATCGACCATCGTCTGGACGACCGCGCGCACGTCGCGGGTTCGCGAGGCATCGCCGGGTACCCCGTACGTTGCCCTCTGCACCACGGTGCTCGAAGGCGAAGGTCGCGACACACGGTCGCTGAGGTTCAGGATCGACCCGGGAGTGACCATTGTCGCCGCCGAGTCCGGCTCTGTGGGAGGCGGCCAGGTGTAGTAGTCGAACGGAGGCAGGGGATCCTGGAACACCTTCAGAAGCGACTTCTCCGCGGCGCGCTCCACGCGCGCCGCCGGCGAGAGAAGGACCTCGCCGAGGGTGCACGCTGAGGACAGCCTCAGCTGAAAGAAGCGAGCCGTCGTGGCGGGGAACGACTCCACCACCGGGGCGAGAGGCGCCGGCCCGACACTGACCGCGAGGTTGTACCGGGAGATGGTGAAGTGCTTGACCGTGCGGAAGGCCTCGCCATCGTCCGACGCGAGCAGCTCCGCCGAGACGTTCACGGGTTGGACCGGGCTCACCGAGATGCTCCTGGCCGTGAACGGGGCGGCCGCCTCGAAGCGCACGAGGTCCGGGGTGCGCGCCGTGATGGGCGCGACCATGCCCTCGCCTTCGGGTACAGGGAACGCCATCACGGCGATCGTCTGGCCCTCGCTCGAAGCCGCCGGCAGTTCGCCCGAGAACGTCCGTGGGCCTCGCAGACGCAGTTCGGTCACGGCGACGTAGCGCATCGCCTGGTTGGGCTTCACCCACGGCCCGCCCGACTGGCTCCAGCCCGGCGAGTTGAACAAGCCGATGTCCACGCCGAGTCGGCCACCTTCGCGGATGGCGTGTTCGATGTGACCCCACCACTCCTCGGTGAACGCCCTGGCTCCGGTGCCCGCGGGGGTGCCGGCCTGTCCGCTGATGATGCCGATGCAGCCTTGGCCGATGCCGACGCGTTTCATCGCCTCGAGG
>Ga0172371_10004836_pt1 | contig 20183 bp, 20 predicted proteins | sample Lak12m_FD_114543 | JGI IMG/M metagenome (GOLD analysis project Ga0172371, IMG submission 114543) | Freshwater microbial communities from Kabuno Bay, South-Kivu, Congo - kab_022012_12m | ecosystem: Environmental > Aquatic > Freshwater > Lake | place: Democratic Republic of the Congo: South-Kivu... | reverse complement strand
CCGCTCATGCCATGGTTGGCCATGGCCGCCTGCGCGATCATTTTGTACGGATTGCTACGGCTTTTAAGCCGTCAAACGGTCATCGACAAGTCCTATCGACGTCAAAAATGAAAAATGCCGAATTTATATGTGGCATTTATTTTATGGCGGATGTATCATTATCGCGTAGGCTCAATAACCTACAGTCGCAATATTAAGAAAGGTTTAGGTTTCGATGAAAGGTTCAGTCAAGATGTTCAACAAAGAAAAGGGCTTTGGCTTCATTCACACCGAAGATGGCAAAGACATTTTCTTCCACTACAGCGAACTCGTCATGGACGGGTATAAAACCGCTGTCATCGGCGAACAATTAGAGTTCGATGTTGAAGAAACAGATCGTGGTCCCCGGGCTACGAAGATTAAGAAGATTTAATATCTCACTTAACCAAAAAAAGAAAGTCGCTCCGGCGACTTTTTTCTAATCATCCCATATAATCAAATTTGATATGGCACTCAAAGCGGGCATCGTCGGTCTGCCGAATGTCGGGAAGTCGACATTGTTTAACGCATTGGCCAAAGCCAACGTCGAGGCCGCCAATTACCCGTTCGCGACGATCAAGCCGAATACCGGCGTCGTCGCCGTCCCCGACGAGCGGCTCGAACGGCTGACGGCCATCTTCAAGCCCGAACGGAAAATCGCAGCGACAATCGAGTTCTTCGATATCGCCGGACTCGTCAAGGGCGCCAGCAAGGGCGAAGGGCTCGGCAACCAGTTTCTCGGCCACATCCGCGAATGCGAAGCCATCGTCGAAGTCGTCCGCTGTTTCCAAGACGGCGACATCATCCACGTCGAGGAGACCGTCGACGCCCGGCGCGACATGGAAACGATCGATCTCGAACTCGTGATGGCCGATCTTGATTCGGTTACCCGGCGCAAGGACAAAAGCGCCGTTAAGGCGCGCACCGGCAAAGACGCCCAAAGCGTCTTCGAATACGAAACGCTACTTAAATTCGAGCATCAGTTGCAAACAGGCGTTCCGGCGCGAGCGATGACTCTCACGGATCCCGAATACCAATTCGGTTACGGCGAGCTGCACTTGCTCACGTTGAAACCGCTGATTTTCATCGGCAACATCAGCGAAAGCGACCTGGCCAATCCCGATGCCAATCCCCATTTCCGCGACGTCGTCGCCTATGCCGAGCGGCACAACGCCTTGGCGTTACCGATTTCGTGCGCCATCGAGGCGCAAATCGCCCAACTCGACGAAGGCGAGCAGCAGGATTTCCTCGCATCGTACGGATTAACTACTTCCGGGCTTGACCGCTTGGTCCACGCCACGTACCGCCTTTTGAAACTGGCAACCTTTTTCACCGTCGGGGCCGACGAATGCCGTGCCTGGACGTTCCGTTTGGGCATGAAGGCGCCCCAATGCGCCGGCATCATCCACTCCGATTTCGAGCGGGGATTCATTAAGGCCGAAGTCTATCATTATGATGATATAATCAACTATGGGAGCGAACTTGCCATCAAAGACGCCGGCCGACTCCGGCTCGAAGGCAAGGAATATCGGGTCGCTGACGGCGACGTGATATTCTTCAAGTTCAACGTATAGCATGTATCGCATCGGTTACAGCCGCGACATCCACCGCCTGGTACCCAATCGCCCGCTCATCATCGGGGGCATCGCCATTTCGCATGACCTCGGGTTCGAAGCCCATTCCGACGGCGACATCGTCTTGCACGCGATTACCGAGGCTTTGTTCGGGGCGTTGGCCTTGGGCGATCTCGGGACCCATTTCCCGAACGACGATCCCCAATACCGCGACCGGCCTTCGTCGTACTTCGTCACTTACGCCAACAACCTCGTCAAAGAGCACGGCTATCACATCTGCAACATCGATGTCTCGATCACGCTCGAAACCCCGAAGTTGCGTCCGTACATCGCCCTTATCGTCAAAAACATCGCCCAATTGCTGCAACTGCAAGCAAACCAAGTCTCGGTCAAGGCCGGCACCAACGAAGGCTTGGGATACCTCGGAACCGGTAAAGCGGCCGAAGCCACCTGCGTCGTCCTGATCGAACAGACGGCGCCGAACTAAAGCGTAAACAAACAAAATCATGGATATCATTACATCACTTAAACACAATATCAAAGACGCGGCTGCTCGCCTAAACCTTGAGTTGACCGACGCGGACATCGTCATCGAGATCAGCAAGGATGCCGATCACGGCGATTTCGCCACGAACGTCGCGTTGCAGGTGGCGAAAACCCGGCGGGAAAACCCGCGGGCCTTGGCCGCTTCCATCGTCGAACAGATGGACAAAAGCCAATTTGAAAAAATCGAAATCGCCGGTCCGGGGTTCATCAATTTTTTCATGAAAGCCGCGGTCTTGGCCCACATCATCAATGATGTCATCAGCGCCGACGGCGATTACGGCGCTTGCGACCATGGGCGGGGGACGACCGTCAACGTCGAGTTCGTGTCCGCCAACCCGACGGGTTCGCTCCACCTCGGCCACGCGCGGGGAGCCGCTCTCGGCGACGGGATTGCCCGTTTGCTGGACAAAGTCGGTTATCGCGTCACGCGTGAATTTTACGTCAATGACGCCGGCGCCCAAATCGACAACCTCGCCAAATCGATCTACGCCCGCTATCTCCAATCGTTCGGCCAATCCGCGGAACTCCCGCCGGACGGCTACCACGGCGGCGACATCGTCGCCATCGCCGATGAAATCAAGGCGAGCCATGGTTCGCGTTTCCTCGACCATGTCGATCTCGCGTTCTTCAAAAACGAAGGGATACGACGTCAGTTGGAACGGATTAGGGACGATCTGGCGTTCTTCCGCGTCAAGTTTGACGTTTTCTCGTATGAGACGGCCATCCGCGACACCAATCTCTTAACGGAGATCGAAACGCGCCTCGCCCCGTACATGTACGAACAAGACGGCGCCACTTTTTTGAAGACGACGGCGTTTGGCGACGACAAAGACCGCGTCATCGTCAAAAGCGACGGCAGTTACACTTATTTTTGGCCGGACATCGCTTACCATCTCGACAAACTGACGCGCGGCCACCGCTATCTGATCGACATTCTGGGAGCCGACCACCACGGCTATATCTCGCGGATGGTCGCCGCCTTGGCGATGCTTGGATATCCAAAGGATACGTTGACAATTGAAATCCTGCAGCTCGTGCGGCTACTCAAGGACGGTCAGGAAATGCGCATGTCCAAACGGACGGGCGTCGGTGTTACCTTGCGCGAACTGTGCGAGGACGTCGGCGTCGACGCCGCCCGCTATTTCTTCGTGGCCCGCGCGGCGAGCACGCACCTCGACTTCGACATGGACTTGGCCAAGAGCGCCAGCAGCGCCAATCCCGTCTATTACGCCCAATATGCGCATGCCCGTCTATGCAGCCTGCTGGCGGCCGGCGCCGAGTTGGGACTCGATCCGTCGGGAGACGGACTGACGACGCCCGAGGAAAAACAACTGTTGCGCCACATCGGCCAGTTTCCGAGTGAGGTGCTCGACGCGGCTTTGACGAAAGCACCGTACAAAATTACGAATTATGTTCAAAAACTTGCAACTTATACCCATAGTTTTTATACTATATGTCGTGTCATTGATAAAGAAAATATTTCTTTATCGCGCGCCCGCCTGGCTTTGGTCAAGGCGAGCCGGATCACGCTAGCCAACGCATTGGATCTTGTCGGGGTCGCCGCCCCGACCAGGATGTAACCACAAGGAGATCATATGGTCGAAAAATCGATGTTGGACGTCGCTTACGAAATGATTGTCGCCCGCGGAGAACCGGTGTCCTTCAAGGATATCTGGGGCCGCATCATGGCCACGTTGCCGGACACCCCGGCCAATCGCATGGCTCGCTTTTACACGAACATGACCCTCGACGGCCGCTTCGTCGCCCTCGGCGGCAACATGTGGGACCTACGAACGAACTATACATATAAGCAATTGTATGAAGACGCCCGCGGCGTTTTCCGCGACGTCGAGGAAATCGAGGAAGAAAAAGAAATCGATCCGTTCGAAGAACCGGAAGAGGAATTGCTCGGAGAAGCGGAAGAAGCCGAAGCCGAGGAATCCGAAATCGAAGAATTCGAAAAAGAAATCGAATAGCGCAAAGGAGCATATGAACATATGGCACTCGTAAGCATGAAAGAAATGTTGAACAAAGCCCGCGCCGGACATTACGCCGTCGGCCAGTTCAACATCAACAATCTCGAATGGACGTTGGCGATTCTCGAAGAAGTCCAGGCGCTGCAAGCGCCGGTCATCCTCGGCGTCAGCTCCGGAGCCGCCAAATACATGGGCGGCTATAACGTCATCGTCGGCATGGTCAAGGGATTGCTCCAGGACCGGAAAATCACCGTTCCCGTCGCCTTGCACCTCGACCACGGCGAAAGCTTTGACTTGTGCAAGACGGCCATCGACGCCGGCTTCACGAGCGTGATGATCGACGCCTCGCATCACCCGTTAGATGAGAATATCGCGATGACCAAGCAGGTCGTCGACTACGCCCATGCCCGCGGCGTGTCCGTCGAGGCCGAACTCGGGCGCGTCGGCGGCCAGGAAGACCACGTCGTCGCCGAATCGATGTACGCGATTCCCGCCGAATGCCAGAAACTCGTCAAGGAAACGGCAGTCGACTGCTTGGCGCCGGCCCTCGGATCGGTTCATGGTCCCTACCAAGGCGAGCCGAAACTCGGATTCGAGCAAATGACCGTCATCAACGAACTGATCAAATTGCCGCTCGTGCTCCACGGCGGCTCCGGCATCCCCGATTTCCAACTCCGGATGGCAATCGACCGCGGCACCGCCAAAGTCAACGTCAACACCGAGTTGCAACAGGAATGGACGGCCACCGTCCGCGCTTTGCTAGCCAAGGACGACAAGGTCTACGATCCTCGTAAGATTATCGGCCCCGGCAAGGAAGCCATCCGCGCCGTCGTCCGGGCGAAATGCCAAGTGTTCGGTTGTGTCGGCAAGGCTCAATAAGTTATAATGAATCCTTGGCTCCGAGCCAAGGATTTTCTTTAAGAAAACAGGGAGGGTCCCCATGGCCGCTGATTTGCTTTACCGTCTGATTCAGAAACATGACACGATCACGATTTTCGGCCATGTCTTTCCCGACGGCGATTGCTATGGAAGCCAGATCGGGCTGAAAGAAGCGATCAAAACGACATTCCCGGATAAAAGAGTATACGCCTTGGGAAGCGGATATCCCGTTTTCCACGCGAAAATCGGCGGCATGGACGCCGTCGACGAAGCGACGATCGCCGCTTCGCTCGCTCTCGTGCTCGACGTCGCCGACAGCCCGCGCGTCGAAGACCAACGCTATGCCAAAGCCCGCCATGTTTTCAAGATTGACCATCACGTGCCGGCCACTGATTTCGGCGATGATCGCTGGATTGACACCACGAAGAACGCCGTCTCGGAAATGGTGGCCGGATTCGTTTATGACCACGATTTGAAAATCACCGCCCGCGGGGCCAGCGCCTTGGCTTTGGGGATGATCACGGACACCGGACGCTTTTCATTCGGCAAACTCGAAGCGGCGACGTTCCACACGATGGGACGCCTCGTCGCATCCGGCGCCGACCTTCCGATGATTTACGACATTCTCTATGAAAGGACGTTTGCTTCGATGGCGTTTATCGCCTATGTTTACGACCATTATGAAATGACCTCTAACGGCGTGCTTTATTGCCGCTTTTCGAAAGAAACGCTGGCCGATCTCGGTCATGCGGCCGTAGAGGCCAGCCACCACGTCAATCTTTTGGCCTATGTCCGCGGCTATTCGATTTGGGCTTTTTTCGCCGAGACGGACGGCGGCGTTCTCGCCGAATTGCGCAGTTCCGGACCTGATGTCCAGGCTATCGCCCATAAATACGGCGGCGGCGGTCACGTCCAGGCCAGCGGCGCCCGACTCAAAGACGCCGGCCAGATCGACGCGCTCCTGAATGATTTGGACGCTTTACTGAAAGAGAGACATTGATATGTGGGAAATCGAACTTCTGGAAGCGATGAACGCGGCGATGCGGGCGCGATCCGCCATCATGGAAATATACGGAATGCCGTTTGACGTTGAGATCAAGGACGATGCCTCGCCGGTGACTTTGGCCGATCGCCAGGCCGACGAAATCATTACCAATTACTTGAAATCCGCCTTTCCCGGCCACGCCTTTCTGACCGAGGAATCGCGCGACGACAAGACACGTCTATATAACGACTTCGTTTGGATCATCGACCCCGTCGACGGAACCAAGGATTTCATCGCCAAAAACGGGGAATTCACGACGAACATCGCCTTGAGTTACAAACATGAAATCGTCGTCGGCGTCATTATGCTGCCCGCCACAAACGAAATCTACTACGCTTCGAAAGGAAACGGCAGCTATCGCGCGCATGACGGTGTGGTCACGCGTATCCACGTCAACGAAAAGCTCGATAACCTGACGGTGCTCTTATCCCGGTTCCACGTCAACGAAAACGAAAAGGCGATGATCGCCAAACACGCCGACAAGATCAAGAATCGGGAAACGTTCGGCAGCTGCCTCAAGGCATGCCGCATCGCCAGCGGCCTGGCCGAACTCAGTTACCGTTTGTCCGCCGGAACCAAGGAATGGGACACGGCCGCGAGCCAACTGATCGTCGTCGAGGCTGGCGGCGTCTACGTCAAGCCGGACCTGACAACCATCAAATACAACCGCGACGATGTTTATAACCGCGAAGGTTACGTCATCGCCAATCGCATCGAAAACGTGCTTTTATAGGGGAATGGCCATGAAAATCAAAACTAAAATCATCCTTTCGTTACTGCTGGCGTCGCTTTTTACGCTCGGCGCCTGTTCCAGCTCGTCCATCGTCTCCTCGAGCGAATCGTCAAGCGAAACGACGAGCGAAGCCAGTTCGGAATCTTCCGTCTCCTCCTCGGCTTCCTCTAGCGAAGACGACGGGTTGACGATGCTGGACTTTTACAACATCAACGATTTCCATGGCGCGGTCGCCTATGACGATTATAACGGCGAGCCGGGCATCAATCGCCTAGCCTCTTATTTCAACAATAAGCGAAGCCAAAATCCCGATGGGATGGTGCTGACTTCGAGCGGCGACATGTGGCAAGGTTCGGCCGACAGCAACTTGACCGAAGGCCGCCTGGTCACCGACGCCATGAACCTGATGGGGTTTGACGCGATGGCGATCGGCAACCACGAATTCGACTGGGGCGAGGACGCCATCGAAGCCAACCGCGACCTGGCCGATTTTCCTTTGCTGGGCGCCAATATCTATGATGTCAGGACATCGGAGTTGGCTTCATTCGCCTTGCCGCATGCGCTGATCGAGCGCCAAGGCGTCCAAATCGGCATCATCGGAGTCATCGGGGCCAACCTCGAGAGCGTGATCATGCCTTCGATCGTCGCCAATTTCGAGTTCCGCGACATCACGTCTTATGTCGCTACGTCGGCTGCCGAACTTGAAACGATGGGCGCCGACGTCATCATTCTGCTGAACCATGACGGTTATGTCGGCACGCAAGCCCTGGCGGCCGTCGACATGGTATTCAATGGTCACACCCATACCTTGCAGGAACAATGGCTCGAAGGCAAGCCGGTCCTCCAAGCCCGCAGCAACGGCCGCTCCGTCGCCCATGTGCGTTTATCCTATAATCACGAATCGGATGCCGTCAGCATCGTCGATTACGAAGTCGACGACTACATCGTCAACCAGGGTCTTGCCGAAAACGCCGAAATGGCGGCTTTGTACCAAACTTACTATGAAAACGAGATTCAGGCGATCAAAGACGAAGTGATCGGGACGGCAACAGACGCCTTCTCATATGCCAACGTCGGCAATCTGGCGGTTGCTTCGATGCTCGCGTTTGGAACTACTTATGGCGCGCGGGTGGCCATCCATAACACCGGAGGCATCCGGGCGACGATACCCGCGGGTACCGTCACCTTTGGCGACGTCTACAAAGCTTTGCCTTTTGACAACGATTTAATCGTTCTCGAATTGACTGGTTCGCAACTCAAAACGTGGCTCAGCCGCGCCGTCTACGTTGCCGGCGTCGGAAAATCGACATACGTATTCGCTGATGATGCCACGACGATCCAAAACGATACGATCTACACGATCATCACGATCAGCTATTTATCGGAAAACCTGGCGACGTATCCGCATGACGCCGATTCCGAAACGAACACCTATGCCTTCGCCCGCGACTTGGTCGCCGAGACGTGGCGCCTCTCCGGATCTCTCAATCCTTCCGACTACGCCAACTAAGGCAAGAATTTACGCGACTTCCTTGACCGCGAAATCAAGCGGGTTGAAATCGTCGCCGATCGGCAGGAACTGCTTGAACTTTTCAAGGTGGGTTCCTAAATCATCAAGACACTTCTGGGCTATGGCGCGGTCGGTGAAATGGTTCATTTGACGCACTTGCGCCGTCAATTCGAATTTCCGGAACGAAATCATGATGGAAATGCCCAACTGCAGCTTTTCGCTGAAAAGAATGTAACTCATGTTAACCTCTCTTATAAACTCATTATAAGTGACTTGATCGCCTAATTCGAACGCGGAAACGGATAAAAAAAATAAGGGATTATAAATCCCTTAAATATCACGAAAAATGGAGAAAACGAACCTATTTTATCGGTTTTTCGTCGACGAGGCGGACGCCGAGAACCCCGGGCACTTCCTCCATCAGGATGACTTCGATGCCGCCGGTGACCGTCGTGTCGATGAGTGAACAGCCGACGCAGGCGCCGAGCATGGTGATATAGACGATGCCGTCGCTGAAAGAATCGAATTGGACGTCGCCGCCGTCGCGGAGCACGAACGGCCGGATCTTGTCGAGCGTGGCTTTGATTTGATCTTCAATCGTAATCATTGTTTTTTATCCTTGGCTATTATAGCACCAGGCCTCGAAAAAAGGTTCGATGACGATCATTTCTTCGGCAGCGGAAACAGTATCCGCGTTTCCTTACGGTATGCCTCGAAGCCGGGTTTGATGCGGGCAAGCCGCTGTTCGGCCATCGGAATCGAGATGATCAAAAACATCAACGTCATCGCGATCGGACCGAATACGAGCCACCACATCCGCGGAAGCAAAACGATGACCATCGTGAAGATGCCCCACCAGAACGTGATTTCGCCCAAGTAGTTCGGATGGCGCGCATGCTTCCACAAGCCGACGCGGATGATCTGCCCGCAATCCTTGTTGGCGGCGCGGAACCGTTGCATTTGGATGTCGCTGACGAGTTCGAGGAGAATGCCGCCGAGACTGATGAGGGCCCCGACAATCATAAGATAGCTGAACGAAGGACGTTCCCGGAACATCATGAAGACCGGCAAAAGCGCCGCGAACACGAATAACGTCGGAATCAAATGAATCCCGAAGAAATTGACGAGCGGATAATAGACGCCGCTTTTCTCCTTGAGGAAATCGTAGCGCCAATCCTGCTTTTTGATCGTCTTGAACGTATACATCCAGTTGGCGGTCAGCCTAAGCGACCAAACGCCGATCACGACGTTGACCAACACGACGGGGAGGCCGTAATCGCCGTAGCCGAACATGTACAGCAAACCAAACAATAACGGGATCACGCTCCAATAGGGGTCGTACATCGAGGCGTTGTTGACGATAAGAGAAATGAGGTAGATGAAGACCGTCATCGCCACGTCGGCCAAGAATATCGATAGGATCGGGCCATAGGCAAGCGCTTGGAAGTAGCGGAAGACGAAGATACCGCATAACGTCGCCAAGACGTAGCTGACCAACACGAACATAAATGCCAACAGGCGTTTGTAGTCGAAGGTTTTTTTCATATGACTCCTATTTGATGTAAGTGCCGTTGAAGGATAAGACGTCGCCCGGAGCCGGCGTCAGGGCCGTTGAAAGAACATACACCCGCACGTTGCCGGCGCCTGAAAGGCTGATGGATAGAGATCCGCCCTCGGAGGTGACGGTCTTGCTGTCGCCGGTGACGACGTCGACATAAGTGCCTTTCGGGAGATTTGAGAACGTGGCCCCGCCGCTGACGGCGACGAGAGCAAAACTGTCGACCGTGCTCGAAGTGAAGCGGCGTTTGTACGCGAAGTCACCCGAAACGTTGTCGGTCGAATACTGGCCTTTTTGCAAAGCGGGAACGGCGCGGCGGATGATGTTGAGCGCGCGGATGTGCTTGGCCAGCGGATGGTTCAGGGTCGTGGCGACGTTGCCGGTGGCGTTCTGGTATTGGCCGAAGCCGGTTACTTCGAGCGAACCTTCGATGTGGTTGCCGAAATAGGCGCGGCCCGTTTCCGCCAGCGGACGCTGCGGACCGACGTCGATTGGAGCCCCTTTCATGAATTGAATCTCGCTGCCGTAGTAAATCGTCGGAATGCCGCGGAACGTGAACATCAAGGACAGGTTCTGGGCCCATACCCATTCGTCCTGGTTAAAGCGTTGGCCTTCGGGAGCCCCATCGGGCGCGTAGTCATGGGAATCGACGTAGGTGATGTTCGTCGTCGCGTCGTTGTACCAATGGTCGCCGCCTTTGGCGACATTGAAGGCATCGGAGGCGTTCAGAAAGTTCCAATGCATCGGAAAGTCGATCATCGCCATCCCCGAATTGCGCGAATAGTCGACCGGGCGATAGTTGTTGCCGTTCAGATAGTGATTACCGCTGGTCGGTTGGGAATCGACGTTGCTGATGTTGTCCTGAAAATTCTGATAAACGCTGTTGGCGCGGTCTTCCGGCGTCGCCCACGGATAGCTCTTGTTTTCCTTCCAGGTGTAAAACGGGGTGGAAATGGCCGGCATGCCGGTATTCCAAACTTGGCGGTAGCGCGAGGCGAGTTCCCCGAAGATGAAGAAGTCCTGACCGCCGCGGTTTTTGAACGCCGGCAGGAATTCCTTGTTGAAGACCAAGCGCGAGATGTGCTTGACGGTATCGACGCGGAAAGCGTCGACGCCCATGTCGATGTAGCGGTTGTAAGCGTCGATCAAATAACGCGTCACATACGGGTTTTCGGTATTCAAATCGACGCAGTCGCCGGCGATTTGCCCTGTCTGGACGGTGTAGCTTTCCCATGACAAGCTCTTTTCATGGTGGTAGATGTTGCGGACGTCGTTGCTGTCTTCCTTCATCGCCGCGATGCGGGCGCCGTATTGTTCGCCGGCGGTGAGGTCGGCGTAATTGTCGGGCAGCACTTGGTACGGATCGGTCTTCATCAAATTGGCGGCCGTATCCTCGGCTTGGTAATTTTTCGCGAACAGCGGGAACAGGTTCTTTTCGCCGAAGTTTCCGGAATGGTTCAAAACGATGTCTTGAACGATCTTCATGCCTTTCTGATGGGCGGCGTCGATCAGATCCTGGAACGTGGCGCCGGGCGCTTCGAGGCGCGGGTCGACTTGCGAGAAATCGAGGGCGTGGTAACCGTGATAGTCATAACCGGAGCTGTTTTCGACGATCGGGGTGATCCAGATGGCCGAAAAGCCCAACGCTTTGATATAGTCGAGTTTTTGGATCAGCCCGGCGAAATCGCCGCGCCAGGCGGGATCGGAATCCGGGTTCATGGCGGCGGTGTCGTCCCAGCAGTGGACGTTGTTGCCGGTGTATCCGTCATAGAAGCGGGCTGTCATGATGAAATAAATCGTTTCTTCGCGGAAATCGCTGCGGCCGAGGGCGTCGGTCTTCGGCTTGAAACTGGTCAGCCTTCCGGCGTCATACCACCATTCGCCCGTCGTTAAGGTTTGCTCTGTCCCTTCCGTCCCGTTGACGGTAAAGCGGGCCTTCAAGGACGTGGCCGGGCCCACCACGTACCGATACCAGTAATCGCGTTCGCGCGTCATGGTGATGGCGCCATCGGGGGAAGTCCCGCTCGGCAGGATGTCGGAGTAGCGGACCTTGGCGTCGCCCGACGTTGATTTGGCGTGCATGATCACCGTCGGCGTCTTATCGAAATCGGGGACTTCGATTGTGCTCGGATCCTGACTGTACCAGCGGTTGCTGTACCACCATTCGCCGGTCGTCCGCGACAGGTTCGAGGTCTGTTGGACGTTGCTGCCGTTATTAAAAATCAGGTTGATATAGGTGACGTCGGGGAATACCTTGGTGTACCAGCCCGTTTCGTTGTCGAGAACCATCGGTTCGCCGGGCCAGGGGGCCGAGGCCGTTCCGGCCGGTTGCGAGTCCCAATAATAAATATACGGCGTGGGATAGTCGCCCACGTAATGGACCGTGATGCCACCCTCGGCGTCGACGATCGCTTTGATCGTTCCGTGATAGGAAGCGGCCATCAATAGCGCCGTCAAGCCCAAGGCATACCATTTGCGTTGCATCGGATTCCTCATAAACAATGTTTATAATACCAAAAATCACCTCGTAGAAAAACATAAAAATATGTGGTCGACCGCAACGAAAACATTTGATTGCAGTCGCCGTATCCCTCGTCTATAATTCAGGCAGCGAATTATGAGCAAAGTTTTTCCTAGACTGACCGTTTTGATTCTCGTCGCGATTAGCCTGGCCGGCTGCGACGTTTCTTCGCTGTGGCTCAGCTCGACTAGCGTCGACGGCACCTCGAATACTTCCGCCTCCGTCTCGGAGGCGACGAGCGTTTTCAGTTACGATAGCACGACCTCGTATCAGACGTATACCGTCACCTTCGTCACCAATTGCCCGACCGCACTCGATCCCGTCGTCACCTCGCTGATCGAGACGACACCCATTCTCAGTAACGGCACCCTGACGTTGGAAGGTTGGTATTTCGACGCCGGGTTCACCGATCCGGCCAATTTCCCGTTATTCGTCGACCATGACATGACGCTTTATGCCAAATGGGTCGAAGCCTCGGCCGGATTCACGTTCAAGCCGACGCTAGACGGGCTTGGCTACATCGCCGAATCCTACGTCGGAAACGCCACCGCAATCGCCATCCAGTCAACCTATAACAACAAGCCGGTCGTCGCCTTGGGCGAATATCTGTTCTACAACAACGAAGCGCTGCTTTCGGTCGTCATGCCAAGTCAGTTGCGGACGATTGGTTTGGCCGCTTTCAAAAACGCGACGCAGCTCGAAAGCGTCGTCGTTCCGAACTCGGTCACCGAAATCGGGACCGACGCCTTCAGCGGCGCGCTCTCCCTAACTTCGATCACCTTGTCTTCGACGCTCGAAATCATCGGCAACAACGCCTTCGAATTCCTGCCGAACCTGACGATGATCGACATTCCGGCGTCCATTCTCGAGATTCGTGCGCGGGCGTTCGGAAGTGCAAGTTCGCTTGTCGAGGTGCGCGTTCGGGCGACGACTCCGCCGCTAAGATTCGCCAACTCGTTTGAGGGAACGCCGGAAAACATGCGCTATTATGTGCCAAGCGCGGTTGTCGACGCATACAAAACAAACGAAAATTGGCTGCCCTTCGAGGGACAAATATATAGTCTCTAATCTTGGCTCGATGAAACTTTAAGGCGCAAAGCGCCTTTTTTTTACTCAGGCGATGCCGTAATGGAGACGGAGGTTGGATCCGGTGACGTAGGAGTCGGTGATGGCCATGCCCGAGCCTTCGAACATCTCGTTGACTTTTTCTTCAGGGATGACGAGGGTATCATCGATCATCAAGGTCGGGTCGAAGATTTCAAACAGCGTGGCCAACGTCGCGATATCCAAATCGATCTGACCGAGGTTGGCTTCGATGACCGTCAGGATCATGTCGCCGCCCGCATTCATGCTGACGTGGCTGCTGAGGTTGAATTGCATGTCAAACGATCCGACCAGTCCGGCCCGCGTCAGGCTCATCAACAGATGGATTGAGAGCACGTCGGCATCCATGCGGATGAACAGGTTGGTCGAGGCGAACGTGTATTCGATGTCCGTGCCCGACAAAGGGACGACGAAGGGGACTTCGAACTGGACGTCTTCGTCAAGCGTATAGTCGAGGATCGAATTCAAATCGGCTTCCGACATGTCGATGTAGGGATCAAGCGGATTGGCGATGGCGTTCAGGACAGCCTGGGTTCCCAGATCGGCCATGAAAGCCGCTTTGTCGGCTTCGGATTCCCACCGGTCGAACGCCGGTTCGTCGGGATCGGTCAACAGGCGCCGCAATTGGCCGAGACGGAGTTCGATGTCGAAACCTTCGTTGGAAATGTCGAGGATCAGAAGCGATTCCTTATAGACGATTTTGAGCAGGGCGGCCAGCGTCGGATCGACACCGTAAAGGTAATCGGCCAGTTCCGTCTCGCCGACCGTGAAACTCAGTTCTTCCTCGTTAAAGACGCCGAAACTGAGATACTCGGCGATCATCTCGTTGATGCTTTTGGAAGCGATGGCGGTGGCAATCGAATTGGCGAATTTGTAGGCGCCGGCCAGCGGTAGTTTCATGTTGCCGACCTGGATGCGCTCGATTTGAAGATAATATTCCTCGTTTTCCGACAGGACGATATTGAATTCCATCTCGATGCCTGTCTGGTAGATGCGCGTGTTGTTGATGACGACGTCGGCGCCGGCGGTGACCGTCAGCGTGTCGTCGGTCAGCGTCGTCCAAAGACCTTTGACGCCTAAGACGCCACCGGCGACCATCATGTATTTATATTCGAGTTCGCCTTCGTAAAGGGGATTTTGAAATTTGTCGTTGGACCCCGTCAGTTGCTTCTGGATGATGCGGTTGACGAAGGAATCGGTGATTCTGATATCGAGGGCTTCTTCGTCCTCATCAGTGATTTAAGCTGACAGCTCGTCGTCGAGCGTTTGGAAGAAGACGGTTTCCTGCGTGGCGTTATAGTCGGCAATCGGGGCTTCCGTCTTCATGTTGAACAGGATGAGCGGCAGCCCGATGAGCACGAAAAAGACAAGGCCGAGAATGATGACCGTTTTGATGAGGCGGCGCAGTATTTTCATGAGGATTCCTCCTAGTGACGGACTAACGGCGTCCTAACGATATTTTAGCATTTATCGTCTTGATGTCGCCTGTGACGCCCGAACTTGTCGGCGCCGTCGCGGCGCCGGCGTCAGCGGCGCGTCTTTTTCTGGCGGGCGTCCTCGATCTTGTTGAGAAAATACTCGACGACCATCAGATACAGTTTTTCGCCCAGAATCTTGTCTTCCCAACCATGGTCGATGCTCGGACAGTCGTTGACTTCGATGACATATGTCATCCCGTCCTTGACTTTGATGTCGACGCCATAGAAACCGTCGCCCATGAACGAGGCAGCCTTGACGGCGTACTCGACGACATCTTGCGGGGCGTCCTCGATCGCCAGGGTCTCGACACCGCCGACGGTGATGCGGCCGCCCTCGGCGTGCCAGTTGTAGATTTGCCAGTGGTTCTTGGCCATGAAATATTTGCAGGCGTAAATCGGCTTGCCACCGAGGATGCCGATGCGCCAGTCGAACGGGCTGATGACACATTCCTGGGCGATCAGAAGCTCGCTGTCGCGGAACATCTCTTTCAGCTTGGCTTTGAGTTCGGCCAGGTTATTGACCTTGAACACACCTTTGCTCGAGGCCGAATCGGGCCGTTTCAGAATGATCGGGAACGGAATCTGCGCCGTGATTTCCTCAAGCGCGATCCGGCTGCTGACGATCATCGTCTTCGGCGTCGGGATGTTCTCGCTCCGGGCGGCCTCGTGGAAATAAATCTTGTTGGCGCATTTGATGATCGACCACGGGTCGTCGATGACGACGAGACCCTCGGAATAGGCATAACGGCTGAACTGGTAGCTGTAGTCGTTGACGTTGGTGGTAACACGGATGAACAAGGCATCGAACATCGGGAGCCGATGGTAATCTTCCTTGGTGATGAATTCGGTGTAAAAACCGAGTTTTTCGGCCGCTCTGACGATGCGCATGAGCGCCGTTTTCCCCGAGGGCGGGGCCGGTTCTTTCGGGTCGATGAGGATGGCAATGTCGTATTTGTATTGCTTGATCCCACTCACGTAGAACCGCTTGTTGTCGAGATATTCGGAGATGATTTCGGCGATGTCCGGGAGTTCGGCCACGTCGGCGATGAAAAGCGGGCGGACGTTGACGAGATGCCAACGACGGTTTTTGGCGAAGGTGAATTCGACCATCGGGGCGTCGAACAGCCGGTTCAAAGCTTTACCGAGGCGCGTGTATTGTTTCGGGCTGACGCGTCCGAAGACGCTGGTCATCTTGAACGATTTGTCGCGGCGCTTGCCGAGGGTTTTTCCGATCAGGTCGTCGATTTCCTCGCCGATCGAAGTGGCGATCGTCTCTTTGGAGAAGTCCTCGATCGTGGCCACGCTCGGGGAAGCGCGCAAGCCCCGGGCGCTCGATAAGAGCGACACGTAATATCCGATCGACTGATAATCGTAGCTCGAACAAAGATTGAAAATCCGTAGTTCCTTGGCGGTGATGTATCTTTCGTCATTCAGGAACGTTTCGGCCGAAATGACTTCGCAGTCCTCGATGTCGGAGAGCCATGGGTAGCGGCGATCGGTCACCAGGACGTTGGCGAAATAGCGGGGGGCGTTGGGGACTTCCTTGAGCACGAGGACCAAGCGGTAGCCATGCTCGCGGCGGCCGTAATAATCTTTGAGCTTGACGGTGCGGATGAACCCGAACGACTCGTACCAGGCGAGCAGCCGCGTTTCTTTGGCGTCGGCTTCCAGCACGATCTGGGTAACCCCGGCTTCCTTGGCCCGGGCGATGACGCGGCGGACGAGGCGGCGGCCGTAATCGTGGCCCCGGTATTCCGGCAAGACGGCGATCGTGTAGATGCGCCATGTTTTTTTGTGGCGCCACACAGTGACGCTGCCGATGTCGTGGCCGGTCGCTCCCAGGATGAAAACGTCCTGGTGCGGGCTTTTGAGGCTGCGCTCGATCGTTCGTTTGTCAAAGCGGCGGGAGCTGGGGAAGGTTTCTTCTAGTTCTAACAAAAACGGCACATCGGATAAGGCGGCTCTTCGTATGTCATCTCCCATGGGAATGCATTACGCTCCTAGCGTCCGGGCGCAGCCCGAAACGTTTTCTCGTTACGAATAATAGATTATCACTAATATGACCGCTTGTGTCATCAAGCTATAACCGCAAAATAAAAATAACCCGCGAAGGTCATCATACGGCGCCGCATCGATATATGGGCCAAGGTTCGGCGGCGCACGAACCGAAGTCTGGTGCCCGGGGCCGGACTTGAACCGGCATGGTGTCGCCACCGCAGGATTTTAAGTCCTGTGCGTCTACCTGTTTCGCCACCTGGGCAACGATGATATAAGATGGTCTCCCGTACAAGATTCGAACTTGTGACCCCTTGATTAAAAGTCAAGTGCTCTACCGACTGAGCTAACGGGAGTGGCTGGGGTACCTGGGATCGAACCAGGGAGATGCCAGAGTCAAAGTCTGGTGCCTTACCGCTTGGCTATACCCCAATATAAGTGGTGGAGGAAGGTGGATTTGAACCACCGAACCCGTTGGGAACTGATTTACAGTCAGCTGCGTTTGGCCACTTCGCTATTCCTCCACAAAGGCCAGCTGTGATGGTGGATGTTGAGGGGCTTGAACCCCCGACCCCCGCCGTGTAAAGGCGATGCTCTCCCAACTGAGCTAAACATCCGCTCGGTCCCGTCACATGCCTAAATAATATAGCAAAACGACCCCCTTAAGTCAATTACAAACGCAGGGGATGACGGGCGGTCGAAAACGAGGTCAGAATCCCGCTTTTCCGAGCAGGTGGAACATGTTCCGCTTGTACACTTCGACCCCCGGTTGGTTGAACGGGTTGACATTCGACAGATAGGCCGACATCGCGCAGGCTTTCATGAAGAAATAGAACAGATAACCAAGCGCCTCAGCGTCGAGTTTCTCGAGTTCGATGACGAGATTCGGGACGTGGCCGGTCGTCACATGGGCTTCGAGCGTGCCTAGAAAAGCCTTTTCGTTTACGTATGAGAGGGGCCGGCCCGCCAAGTAGTTGAGCCCGTCGAGATCTTGGGCGACTAAAGGTATGTTCAGGTCAAGCAACGGCTTTTTGACAATGATATTCGTCTCGAAGAGAATCGGTGAACCTTCCTGGATGAATTGTCCGAGGCTGTGGAGATCGGTCGAAAAAGAGACGGAACCCGGAAACAACCCTTGGCCTTGTTTCCCCTCGGATTCGCCGAACAGCTGTTTCAACCATTCGCTCAGCTGGGCCAGATGCGGTTCGTAGGTTACAAACAGTTCGACGTATTTTTTTTGGAACAGCGCATGACGGATGACGGCGTACCGATAGGCCGTGTTTTTTTCAAGCGACGGTTCTTTAAGCTCGCCGTGAGCCTTCAGGGCTCCTCCAAGCATGGCCTTGACGTCAATGCCGGCGCAGGCGATCGGGAGCAGGCCGACCGGCGTTAAAACCGAATAGCGGCCGCCGATGTCGTTGGGGAGGTTGAAGGCGCGGTAGCCTGCGGCCGTCGCCAATGCCCGAAGCGCCCCGCCTTTGGGATCGGTCGTGCAGTAAATGGCCTGGCGTACCTCTTCCTTCGGCAGTTGCTTTTCAAGCAGGTGTCGGAGCAGGCGGAAGGCGATCGAGGTTTCCGTCGTCGTCCCCGATTTGGAGATGACGTTGACGGCAAACCGTTTGCCTTGAAGATGGTGGAGTACTTGTGCCGTATACGTGCTGGATAACGTTTGCCCGAGATAAATGATTTCTAGACCTTTATCCGGAATGAGCCCATTGATGGCTTCGATCGCCGCGCGGGCGCCGAGATACGATCCGCCGATGCCGCAGACGACGAGAACGTCGAAATGTTCGCGGATATACGCCGCTGTCTCGATGATGGCCTCAAGTTCGTCGCGGTCATAGGTTTCGGGATAGTCGAGCCAGCCCAAGAAATCGCTGCCGGCGCTCTTTTTAAGATGCATTTGGCGGTGCAGGCGCGTGACTTTTTCCTGATAAGTCGCGTAGGAGATGTCCAGATGCAGATGTTGTTCGTGAAGTTTCATCGTTTTTCCTCGTTATCTTTCAATACGGCTTCAATCCAGCCCGGCAAAGCTTCCCGTAACGGCACGAAGTCGATTTCGTCTTTGGGGACGCGGATGCGGACATGGTGGTTTTTTTTCTTTTTTTCGGACGGATGGCATTGTTTGAGCGACAGCCGCAGGAACTGGTTGCCGGGATCGACGGATATCACCTTGGCGCACACCGTCTGCCCGACCTTGAGAAAGTCGGCGACACTCTCGACGTAGCGGTCGGATATCTCCGAGATATGGACGAGTCCTTTGGTGTCGCCTTCGCAGGCGATGAAGGCGCCGTAGGAAACGATTTCGGTCACCGTACCGGTGACGATCGCCCCGAGTTTGACGTTACGGACGCCGATCATACCGGAAACTCGTCGCTCAGGGCGCGCGCCAACGCCAAATCCTCATCGGTCGTCAATTTGAAATTGAGGACGGATCCGCTGAAGAATTTGACGGGGATGTTCCGCTTCAATAGCAGCGTGATGTCGTCGGTGGCTGTGCCTTCGCCTTGCTCGTCAAGATGCGCTTGGTAAATGGGCGCGAACCGGAACAGTTGCGGCGTTTGGATCGCGTACAGCCCTTCGCGTGCCACAACCGTCGTCAGCGTTCCATTGGGAGCGCCGCGCATCATCGTGTCGGCGCACGGGATGGCCGCCGTCGCCGCGATGGCGTTTTCGATCGCCACCAAACCGCGGTCGATGATCGCCGTGGTCACGAACAGCCGCGCGGCGTCATGGATGATGACAATGTCATCGTCCTTGGCCGCCGGCCGTAACTGCTTGAGGGCGTGGCATGAAGACGATTGGCGCGACGAGCCGCCGGAGATGATATCCATCTTCGGATGGCGGCATTCCTTCAGAAGCGCCTTGGCTGTTTCGAGATGATCGACTGGAACAACGACGATTAAATGGCCGATGCGCGGATGACGCGCGAACGTGCCGACGACGCGCGTCAAAACGGTGCCGCCACCGACGTCGAGAAATTGTTTGGGAACCGGCGTTTCCCGGATCCGGGAACCGGAACCGCCCGCCAGGATGATTGCGTGAACCAAATGAAAACCTCTTTTTAATCTTAACAATTTATCGAAAAAATATTCTATTTTTTATGTTATTTCGTATTTAGGGAGTGAATTCACATCCGAAAGTCCGTTTCTGAATATCTAACTGCAATAAGTGTGAGAAACGATACAATTGAAGATGTTTTCGTCAGGCCGGAGAAAGGAGGCTTAAATGAAAGCCTGGAAACAT
>Ga0172371_10004835_pt1 | contig 20183 bp, 20 predicted proteins | sample Lak12m_FD_114543 | JGI IMG/M metagenome (GOLD analysis project Ga0172371, IMG submission 114543) | Freshwater microbial communities from Kabuno Bay, South-Kivu, Congo - kab_022012_12m | ecosystem: Environmental > Aquatic > Freshwater > Lake | place: Democratic Republic of the Congo: South-Kivu... | reverse complement strand
ATGTATCGCTAAAACCGCTGTACAATGGAGGTAATTATGCTAAACTTAAGTGTGTTCAGCCACAACCATCACCCTTCTGGGGTGAATTTGTTGGCAAAATATATCAGACGTGGAATCTGGGTAAAAATAATTTTTACCCTGCTTCATTTGGTTCACGCGTTGCTTTTTAGCCGAAAATGCCCAAAGCGCCGCCAAGGAAACCGAGTGCAACCAACAGCATGATCACCTTGACCGGGTTCCAGCCTTTCTTCTTCAACAGCCAGAAGGACAGGAAAATGACCAGGGCCGGAAGCATGTAAGGCAGGACGGCATCCAGTTGCGCCTGAACGCTCACGGTCTGGGTGGCTGTTTCGCCGCCGATCGTGATATCCTGGCTGTAGGCCAGGGGGGTCTTCAGGCTGACAATCGAGGGAGCGAAACCGCCGATCACCACCAGGCCGACGATCGTGGCGAATTCGGTGATGCGTGCGATCGCGCCGCCGCCGATGGAGGCCATTAAGTTGGATCCCTGCTTGTACGCCCAGGTGATCTGCCACCAGCGCAAGGCCATGTAGGGGAAGAATACCAGGATCATGGCCAGGATGGGGCCGAGCGCGTTGCCGGCCAGGGCCATGCTGGAGCAGATGCTGAAGATGATGCTGTTGTACAGCGCCCATACCAAGGTATCGCCGACGCCAGCCAAAGGACCCATCAAACCGACCTTCAAACCTTCAGTGGTATCGAAGGAAGCACCGGCTTCTTCCAGCGCGATGTGAGCGCCCATGATCAGCGGGGTGCCCAGGATCGGGTTGGTGTTGTAGAAGTTCAGGTTGGTGATGAAAGCTTCCTTGAACTCCTCAGGGTCCGGGCGGGTTTTCTTGAGGATCGGGATCATCGAATAGCAGTAACCCACCGATTGCATGCGCTCATAGTTCCAGCCGCACTGCGAGAAGAAAACATAGCGCCAGAAGGCTTTCTTGATATCGGCCATCGTGACTTTATTCGCTTTGGTAGCCATCTTATGCCTCCTTCTTTTCATACTTGAGGTACTGGTAGATGGCGGCAACCGCCACGCCCACCAGCGCAATTCCGACCAACGGCATCTTCAGGTAAGCGAACAGAACGAAGCCGAGCAGCAGGAAGGCAGGATATTTTTCAACGGGCAGGATTTTCAACAGCATAGCGAAACCGATCGCCGGCAGGATGCCGCCAGCGGCGGTGATGCCCTTGTTGATCCAGGGGAAGGTATCAAAGAACGAGCTGACGGCCTTCACGACTGGTTCGCCCAGCGCGACCGCCAGGAACACCGGCACCGCGCGCGACAGGCCCCAGATCATGTGGCTGGTCCAAACCATCATGCGCTCGAAGCCCTTGACATCGCCGGCCTCGGCGTATTTATCCGCTCTGTGCACAAACACGAAGTTGAGGAAGCGGTTGAGGATATCGACCTGGGTCATAAGCAACGCCGCGGGGATAGCCAAAGCGATACCGACATCAAAGTTACCGCCTTTGCCAAAATAGGTGCCGAGGATGGCGCCCAACATATAGTCAGGAACCGTCGCACCGCCATAGGTATAGACACCCAACGACATCAGCTCCAGAGTACCGCCGATCAACATACCGGTTTTAACATCCCCGACGATCAGACCGGTCAAGAAGCCGGCGATCAACGGGCGGTTTCCCAAGACAAACATGGGAGCCAACATGTCAAAAACCAGGATGTAGGCCAGTATGGCTAATACTAATGCAGTTAGTACTGGTGACATTATTTACTCCTTTTTATGATTTTTTTTATTACGATTGAATCTCTTGACAAGTGTTTATTTTTCGATAGATACCTCCTTCTTCAATTGATTATCGAACGCATAACAAATAAAGAAAATTGGTGTGGTTGTGTGTTTGAAAATAGCCAAATCTTTATATTCAATCCATTCATCCGGCTTATTCCGGCAAGACCCTCTGACTATCCATAATTTGTAATAATGTTATGTTGTTACTACAATTATAGCATAAACATAAGAATTTTATAAAAATGAGCGCTTTTCCATGAAAATTTAAGACGAACATCCATCGATCAGAATGTTTTCATTCCGCTCAGTAATCCCCTCCTGTATTTCATTATATATAAAGAATCATAAAAAGAGAATTATGTAAATCACCATAACCATATGACTGATTCAATTTCCGCAAAGATCTACATTATTTTTACACCTTCCCCAGTTTTTTTTCGTTGTTTTTGCGTACAATTGGGCTGGCAAATGAATAATCGTGGGTAAAAGACCGGCTGCGATAATCTCGGTCATGGTATTAACAAGAGATAAATAAGCTGCGAATTGATTGATATATGCATTTACATTCTGGAAGCTATAATATCGCCAGTTTTAAAAATGAATTAGGAATGAATTATGAATTTACAAATCCAAAATCCACGCATCCTGATCATTGAAGACGACGCTGCGGTATCCCGCAGCCTGCACGACGGATTGGTCAAGGAAGGTTACACCATTCAAATTTGCGATTCAGGCGCCAAGGGCAGCGAGGCTGCCCAAAAATTCCAACCGCACCTGATCATCCTGGATATCCGCCTGCCCGACGGTTCAGGCTTCGATTTCTGCCGCCAGATACGCCAATCCGGCATGCACCAACCCATCCTGATCCTCACTGTGCGCGATGAACCCATCGACAAGGTGCTGGGCCTGGAAATCGGCGCTGACGATTACATGACCAAACCCTACAATCCCAACGAACTGAACGCGCGCATCCGCGCCCTGCTGCGCCGCGCTTATGGCGAATTCTCCTCCAGCGAATCCAAATTGATCTTTATCGGCGACCTGACCATCGATATCCTGCGCGCCACGGTCGCGCGCGGCGAGGCGCTCATCAACCTGACCCCCACCGAGTATCGGCTGTTCGTGCACATGGCCAAACATCCCGGGCAGGTGCTCAGCCGTTCGCAGTTGGTCAGCAGCATCCGCGGCTATGAAACCGAGGAGATCAATGACAGTCAGACCATCACGGTTTACATCCGGCGCTTGCGTGAAAAGCTGGAAAACGACCCCGCCCACCCCAAACTGATCCTGACCGTACCCGGCATCGGTTACCGCTTATCCGTCAACTCTGAAAACCATTAATAGACTGTAACTGGTCATACAGGGGGAAGAAAGATCGATCGCTTAGACTTACGGTCGGTTGAAATCGTACGCGTTAAGAATTGGGCTGCTCCGCGAAGCCAAAATTAGCAAAAGTGAGATCATCAATAAATGATTCATATGTATCATCATTGTCATTTTGTTTGGGGGAAAGCCAATCAAAAGACTTAATTTCAGAAAGGATATGTGAAAAATATTTTTAATAAGACGATCGATTAAGTGATTCTCAATCAAGACCGCCCCACCGGTTCACAAGGCTCACCCCCGATCCCACCGGAAAAGGCTATGACAATCGCAAAAGAAATATGGTATCCGAAAATTATGGAGATAAAATGAAAAAACATTTCATCGTATTTTTGGCGCTGGCGGCGCTGGCTGCTTCAGCTTTCAGTGGCTCGTACAGTGAAATCAGCGGGAAAATCGCTGATAACGCCGCGGCCGACACCACTCCCACCCCCGGCGCCGCCGACCCCGGCGCGGCTGCCAAAGATGGCGAACGCGCGCTTTCTGACCAGGAGCGTTTCATCATTGGCGTGTTCACCCTGGAAGGCACCGACCTGGCTGTAACGGCTGACCAGGCTGACAGCCTGGTACCGTTATGGACCAGCATGAAAACCTACAGCCGCAAACCCGGTCAAATGCCAGCAGGGAGCAGTGATAACAATTTCGGGGATGCGCCCGCCGCCACGCCGGAAGCAAGCGGAGAGCCTGCCCAACCGGCAGATGATTTCGAGGAAATCAGCGCGTTGTTCGCGCAAATCGAAGCTGTGCTGACCACCGACCAGTTGGCCGCCATTGAAGCTCTGGAACTTGACCAGGAAGCCCGGAAGGCATTCATGGAAGCCGAGGGCAGCGAAATGCCCGCAGGTGAGCAGCCCGGCCAGGGCGCTCAAACGCCCCCCGCAGGCACGCCCTCCGAAGAGGCCATGCCCGCACCCGATGGCACGCCACCCGCCGACGGGCAGCAGCCGGATGGCGCAGGCCAGCCCGGCGGAGAGCGCGCCGGTTTTCAGGTCGCTTCGCAAAGCCTGATCGATGCGCTGATCAAATTGCTGGAAACCAAATAATCACCGTTTAGTGGCTTTGAATAAGGGTGCTGTGTGTTTGCAGCACCCTTTTTGATTAACGAACTGTAACTCTTATTACAGTCGGCTGCAATGACGGCTGATTACACTTACCAGGATTTCACAAATGAAAAGAACTGAATGAGCGTCTCGTTGCAGCATGGAATCAGCGCGCGGTAGCATTTTCAATATTCAGGGACAGCTTCGCAACGAGTGTCTTGTGACGTAAACGCCAACATCCCTCTACACGATTACATTAAAATATGAGTTGAAATAATGAGAAAAATCAAGATTTTTCAATCCCTGCGCACGCAGCTGCCGTTTTTCTTCGCTGTCATTGCCCTGCTGACCACCACCTTAATCGGGGTAGTTTTGCTTTTCATCATCTGGAGCAATTACAGTGACGTGGAAAAGAAATACCTCGATTCCAACGTGCGCGGCACCGCCAATAGCCTGAGCCGGATTGCTGAAAACGCGGAGATTTCTCCCGAAGACAACCTGCTGGAATACCAGGATGTTTTTCAAAATCAGGCCCGGGTGACTGCCTTCCTGGCGCAATGCCGCGTGCGCATACTGGATGCGCAGGGCAACCTGGTTGCCGATTCCGGCCCGCCCTCCAGGAGCTGGAAAATCACCGTTCCCCGGCCCAGGGCGGAGGGCGAGCCGCCCCCTCAACCGGATAGTGAAAGCGGAGATCAATCCGCGTTTTCCATCGAACCCTCTGAAAACCAGCCTCCGCAAAACGACAATCCACCGGCCTATTCCTTCCAGGCCAATCCAAATATGTTCGGGTACCTGCTCATGCAGGATACAAGCGATGAATACCACAGTCGTTCCTCGGCTGTGGTGGCAGCGCCGTTTCACGATCCGCAGGAGAACATCCTCGGATACGTGGAGCTTTCTGAAAGCCCCCAATACGGGCGGCAGATCATTGACAACGTCATACAGGGCTGGGGAATCGCCAGTTTGATCGGCGTGGCCGTCTCCACCCTGTTCGGCTTTCTGGCCAGCCGCGGGTTGATCAAACCCCTGGTCAACCTGGAACAGGTGGCAGGCGAGATGAAAGAAGGCAACTACGCCATCCGCTCGCCCATCTTCAAACCGCAGGAAATGGCGTCTTTATCCGAGACATTCAACCAGATGGCGCAGCGCATCGAGCAGAATATTGAGACATTGCGGCGCTTTGTCTCCGACGCCGCGCATGAGATCCGCACGCCGCTCACCGCGCTGCGAGCCGATCTCAATTTAGCCTTATCCGAAAAAAGGATGAAAGATACCCAACCGCTGATTCATCGCTCGCTGGAGCAGGTCGAGAAGCTTGACCGCCTGTCGCGCGACCTGCTGGATCTCTCCCGGCTGGAATCTAGAAATGAGAAGATCGATAAAAAGAAATTGAACCTCAATGAACTGCTGCTTGAGATCAGCGAAATCCACGCTTCAGCCGCGGAACAAGCTGAAATCGAGTTTAATCTCCATCTGCCAGATTCCGTCATTTTCATTGAAGGCCAGGCAGCCCAACTCCAGCAAGCTGTCAGCAACCTGTTAAGCAACGCGGTCAAATTCACGCCGACTGGCGGTAAAGTCTCGCTGAACCTGAAAAGCGAGCCGAAAACCGCGTTGATATTGGTGGAAGATAACGGCATTGGAATTCCAGTGGAGGAATGGGGAGAGGTCTTCAACCGCTTTCATCGCGGTCGGAACACCCAAAAATACCCCGGCTCAGGCCTGGGATTGGCCATCGCCAGGGCAATCGTGGAGAAACATAACGGCACGATCGGCATTTTGCCGGAGAAGAAAAGAACTATCTTCTTCATCCGCCTTCCACTCAGCGAAATCCGGGGCAAAAAATCCTAAACCAGCCAAACCAGCAGTGCAGAAGCCATGCCCAGATAAACCAGGTACCCCAGGGCGTCCGTCAGCGCTGTGACGATGATGGGGGAAGCCAACGCCGGATCGGATTTGAATTTATGGATTAACATGGGGATAAAAACGCCGGTGAATGCGGTGCTCAGGATATTGATCAAGGTTGCGATTCCCGCGATCACACCCAGCATCATGGAGCCTTTCCATATCAATGCGATCAGGGCGATGATCAATCCCACGGATATTCCGTTGACCAGGCTGAGCAGGAACTGGTTGGAGATGATTTTCAGCGCGTTTTTAGGTTCCACCTCACCCAAGGCGATGCTGCGCACAGTAACCGTCAAGGTCTGCGTACCGGCGCTGCCGCTGACGCCCGCCACAATGGGGAAGAAAGCGGCCAAAGCCGCCATCTGGGCGATGGTTGTCTCGAAAAGGCTCAAGACCGCGGCCGAGATCAAAGCCATGAACAAATTCACGATCAACCAAGGCAGACGTTTCTGCACAGCTTCGCCGATCGGCAGATCACTGGGCGTCTCCCCGGCCAGACCACCCAAACGATAAATATCCTCGGTGGCTTCATCTTCGATGATATCAAAGGAATCATCATAGGTGATCACGCCGAGCAGGCGCTGTTCGCGATCCACAACCGGTAGAGCCAGGAGATCATAGCGGATCATCTTGGCGGCGGCTTCTTCCTGGTCCTCATCCGCCTGCACGGAAAGCACATCTTTTTTCATGATATCCGCGATCTTTGTGCTGGATGGCTGCGTGACCAGCGCGCGCAGATTCACCACGCCTACCAGGCGGTCCTGCCGGTCGGTCACAAACAGGTAATAAATATCTTCGTCATCCGGCGACAATTTGCGCAAGTGCGAAATCGCAGTTCCGACGGTCATGTTCGATTTCAGCACAATCGCTGCTGTCGTCATCAAACCGCCGGCAGTCTCGTCCTGATGCTTCAACAGCGGCTCAACGTCAGTTGAGTCTTGCATGGCAATCAAGGCTTGCGAAGCTTTACCAGGTTCGATATCTCCCAGCAGGTCAGCGGCTTCATCGGGTTCCATGTGATCCAGGATGGTGGCCAATGAATCCGGCTTGAGACGATGAGCCACCTCCGCGGCATCATCGTCTTCCAGTTCTTCCAGGATATCGGCGGAATCCTCCGGGTTCAGGCGCGGCAGCAGGGCATCCTGTTCTTCCGGTTTTAGATCATCGAACACGCCCGCCTGATCCGCCGGGCGCAGGCTTTCCAGCAGGATCGCCGCGCTCTTCGAATCTCCGCGCTCCAATAACTCGCGGACTTGTTTGAGTATTCTTTCTACGTCGATTTCATAGAACTGCATTTGCGCAACCCTCCCTTTCTATAGCCAATCTCGTTTAAAGAACAGGATCACAGCCGTGATCATCACCACCAGACAGATGGCGGCGATCCAGATAAACGCATATGGATGATTTTCCAGAGGAAGACTGACATTCATGCCAAAGAAGCTGGAAATGAGCGTCGGCAGGCTTAACACAATCGTGACCGAAGTGAGCAGTTTGATCACCTGGTTTTGGTTGTTCGAGATGATTGACGCGAACGCGTCCATCATCTGGCTCAACAGGTTGCTGGCAATGCCGGTCATTTCAATGGCCTGCTGGTTTTCAGTGATCACATCCTCCAGCAAATCGGAATCATCCGGGAAGGCTTTGAAAAAACGCATGCGCTGCAGCTTCTCAAATACCAGCTCGTTGGATCTCAAAGCAGTAGAAAGCAATTCCAGGCTCTTCTGATACTTGAGAAGCTCCAAAACCTCTTTATTGCGGATGGATTTTTGCAGTTGATCTTCGATCAGGTCCACTTTTTTGTTGATTTCACGCGCCGCTGCCAAGTAATCGTTAGCCGCAGCCAGTAAAATGTGCAGGATGAACTGGTTGCGCTTGTTGGTGGAGATATGGCGTGTTTTTTTACCATTCAGATCCAACAATGGAATCTTATACTTGCTGATCGTGATGATAAAGTCATTGCACAGAATAATCCCCAATGGAATGGTTGTATAAGGAATATCTTCCGTCTCACCCTGGTAATACGGCGTGCGCAGCAGCAGCAAGGTGGCTCCCGCTTCCCGCTCGGTGCGCGGCCGCTCATCGAGGTCCAAAGGATAGGTGATGAAATCCTGCGGAATGCCCAATCCGTAAGTCTTTTCAATTTCTTCAGGTGTAGGGTTGACCACATTGACCCAGGCGCCTTCCACGACATCCGGAATTGCGGCTAGAACATTTTCGGTGGTCTTGAATATCTTGAGCATATTCTCTGCCTCCATTTCTCTTAATTTTTCGAGCCCTGGAACGCAAAACCCCCGGCATTATCCTGTGAATATTGCCGGGGGCAAAGACCACCTTCTTAACACTCAAAGGTGCGGTTTAAACCGCTTCACCTCCCGGTGAAACATATTCAACAGGATAAAGAGCCGAGCTGCTTCTAGGGTCAGGATCTAAATCTAATGCTAATTCTTCGCTCATTTTTTTCTCTTTCATGGTTGAGTTTACACCTATCCTTTGAGGGTCGTCAAGGGATTTGCGATTTTTAACAAAGCGTTTAATTCTTCGGCTCTCCCAGGCTGGTGATTTTCCCCAGCATCGCCACGCTTTGTTTGATGACCGGGCTGCCATAGTATTCCACGCTGCCCACGCCGGCAATGGTGGCATCCAGTTCCTTCTTCACCCATAATTGGGCGCTGCCAACCCCGCTTAATACCACTTTGGCGGTATCTGATTCCAGTTTATAGCCGCTGAAATTGCCGGCGCCTGCCAGCACGACCGACTGATCCTTCACTTTTCCTTCCACCTGCACCTTCCCGGCGCCGGGGATTTCAGTCTTGAGCGTATCCGCTTTCAAATTCAGGACTTTCACGTTAGAAGCGCCGACCAGTTTCAAGTCGAGCGTATCGGTCTTGATATCATTCGCCTCAATGTCCGCCGCTCCAGTCACCTCGAGCTCCTTCAGTTCCTTGACCATAATGGTGATGCGGATGTCATTGTTGGAAATGAAATCGAAGCCGGCGCTGATCTTTTCCACCCAGTCGCGGCCGATATCGATCACCAGCTTGCCATCCGCAACGTTGGTCGTGATACGGCTGACCGCGATTTTATCGCCCTCGATCACCACCGATTGTTCCCTCCCCTGGGTGACGGATATCTTGCCGACACCGCGCATGGCGATGCGGGTGAATTCTCCCAATTCTCTTTTTTCAGAAATTAATTCAGCCATTTCAGCTCCTCATCTTGGTTTATCTATATGTTTAAATACGCAGCCCCGTTGATTTGGTTTCCTTTCAGGCAGTTGTAAAAAAAAAGCAGCGTGATCAGAACACGCTGCTTTCGCACGTTTTTTTTGAGCCTGAAACAGGGTTGTCCTAACGGATAATGGAATAGATCCCCGCCCCAGCCAAACCTACCAAACTCAGGACAGCAAGCACCAGCGCGGATGCCACCATCATCACTACCCAACCGATGATGACTGTGCCGATGGTCTGCGGCCATTCCAGGTCGAGGGCTTCCTTGGCGGCAAAAAACCACGCCGCCAATCCAGCGATGGCAGCCAGGAAGGTGAGCGGGCCGGTCACGCAGGTCAATCCAGGAGCAGCCAGGGCGATGATGCCCAAAAAGCTCACGGCATTCCAGACATATGCCAATCCGATGGTGCGCACCATTTCTTCGAAAGTGACTTCAGCATTGAAAAAGGTCTTGCCCGCCCAGCTCATGACAAAGGCGCCCAGGGCAAATGACCCGACACTGACCACCGTTCCTACCAGCGCGCTGGCGATCCAGCGGCCGCCCACCGTGTGGACTGTGGCCGCGTTTGTGCCCAGGCTGGAAAGCAGCGCTACCACCGCAACGATCATCCAGGCCGTCGAAGTGAAGGTGGTATCGTCCTCGACTTCCTTGTAAACCCCGGTTTTAAACGTAAATGCACCAATTATTCTATCTATCATAATATCCTCCAATGCTTTATATGCTATTCAGCATAACCCGATACGTATGTGATCGATGTATGAATTATATAATATGTGGTATCCGTAAAACTTTAATGTTGAGTTAACGTATATCATTATAGGAAATACGATTTTCATAAGGAGTAACCTATGCGAAAACTGATTGCCGTGTTATTTACCCTTTGCCTGGTTTTCCCGCTGCTGTTGGCCTGCCAGACAGCCATCAGCGCTGCCAGCTGGGCTTTGAACGAACAATTCTATATCGACGCCCTGGATAACGAAGACGTCTACCAGGCTTTATTGTCCGATGAAATCCTGGATGGGATTTTGCGGAGCCGGTTGGCCCTGCCGGCTGAGGCCGATACCAGCGAACTGCGGGAAATCCTGCGCAGCATTCTGGATAGCGCTTATCTAAAAGAACAAACCAGCGCCTTTGTCGCGCACCTCTTCGATTATTTACATGGAGAGACCACCGAATTCAATCCCACGCTCGACCTGAAACCGGTGAAAGCAGCGCTGGGCGGCGACAAGCAGGCTGAATTCATGGCTGCCCTGGTTGAAATTCTACCAGTCTGCCAGGCTGGGCAAACCCCCGGCATCGGCGGCGAAGGGCAGAGTGCCTGCAAGCCTGAAGGAATCCCCGATGAAGTGCTGATTGAAAACTACATCCAGCCAGTTCTCCTGCCAGCCCTGGAGCAAATACCGGATGAGGTTACTCTGGGTCAAAATTGGCAGCGCTGGCAAAGCCAGCAGCCCTGGCGCCGCTTCCTGCCCGGCATGGCCGTTCCGGCCAGCCTGGTGCTGGCTGTGCTGTCGCTGGCATTCCTGGCTATTTGCGCGTGGTACCTGACAGCCCTGATCTCCAGCGCGAACTGGCGCGCGCGGCTGCAGTGGCTGGGCGGGATGCTGCTCATCCCATCCGGTTTGGTTTTCCTGCTGGGCGCGCTTTTGCAAGGCAACACAGCACTCTATTGGCTTTATTATGGGATGCAAAGAGCTGACTTCCAGTTCAATGCGAGTCTGTCCGGCTTGTCGGTGATCATTGAAGCGCTCAGCGCCAGCGCGCTGCCGCGTATTTCCACTTCCTTCCTGATGGTCGGCGGCATCTGCGGTGGATTGGCGTTGGGATTGATCGTGTGGGGTCTGGCTACGCCGAGAAAAGCAGAATAATCATTTCATTTGAGTAAATAGTATCAGGGCAGAAATCACCCTGCCCTGATTCATTTAATAATCTACCATTAATCGATATCTTTTTTCCGCGCGACTTCCTATTCAGCTTCCAGCAAGTCGATCAAAATTTCCGCTGCCCGCGCAGTCAATTCCTTGCAGCTTTCCTGCCCTGGTTGGCCGACCCAATTATCCTTGAGCGCCTGGCAGGTTGTGAATCCAAATTCACGCAGGAATCTCTCTCTGAATTCAGCCGCCTGCGCCAGGCAGTGGTCGTCGTTGGTCAGGGCGTCAGAACGCCCGTATAACGCTCCGATCAGCATGATCCCGCCGCTCAAAGCGCCGCAGACTTCCATATGCCCGCCGCCAATCCCGCCCGCGAACGGCGTGGCGATGCGCAGCGCCAGCGGATCGACTTCGGGCAGGCAGCCTTCGCCAACCGCCAACAGAATCGCTTCCGAGCAATGATAGCCCTGCTCCAAATAACGCCAGGCATTTTGTTGTATCCTTTTTGCAGTCTGTTTATCCATGCTTCTCCAAATAAAAATTGGCACAGGTTTCTGCGCCAATTTTATCGCTGTTATCGATTTGAGCAGCTATTCGGCAATCTCGCGCCCGCCCTTGAGCGAGCGGATCAGGTCGCGGCGTTTAAGTGCGCGTTTGCGGTCGATTTCCACCATGCCGGCCTTGTTATCCGCCAGCTTGAGCAAGGCCTGGATCCAGGCACCGCTTTGCACTTCTTCATGCGCCACGCGCCAGCGCTCGACGAACACTGGTAGTTGCCCGGTATTGACAATGCGCTGATGTTTGACCTTCTTGCTCACGCCATAGGCTTCCACGTCGATCTCGAATTCTTCCATTTCCGGCTTTACCGGGCAGATCTGCATGCAAGCGCCGCATTTGATGCAGTAGTAATCCGCCAGCACCAGTTCGCCCTGCTCGTCAATGTGCAGCGCGCGCGTTGGGCAGACATCCGCGCAAGCCAGGCAGCCCTCCACGCATAATTCGCGCCGCAGTTCAACGCTGCCCTTCCAGGGCTGCTGTACTTTGAACGCGCCGTCACTGGCCACTTCGCACTGCCGGCAGCGGATGCAGTTGGCATCGTCCACCACCAGCGTTTTTTCCTTTTCATCGTAACTGATTACATCCGTCGGGCAATTGTCGATCACGAAATCTGTGCGCGACCAGTCGAATTTATCCTTGTTGAATTCGGTCGATTGGGTCAGCCGTGGAAACGCCTCATACCGGATCACCGGGTTTTCCGGCTCTCCATTGACGGTCATTTCGATGGCATTCAACGGGCACATCTCCACACATTCGCCGCAGAAAATGCATTTTTCCGCGTCCACGTCCACGACCTGCTTTTGGGTCATGCGCCCATCCTGTAAAACCGCATCCACGTGAATGACCGCATTCTGCGGGCAGACTATCGGGCCGATCTGGCAGCCCACGCAGCGTTCCAGGTCCCAGCGCATCAGGTAATGGCGCGTCACCATGGCGCGCTCCAGAACAATCTCGCTCGGACTGGTTCTTTTTTGGGTTAATCCTCTTCCAGGCATGCTTGACTCCTAAATATCCTGCGGAAGCTGCTGCAGCTCCGCCAGCGTGAATACCGGCCCGTCCTTGCAGACGTACTTGGGTCCGATGTTGCAGCGCCCGCATTTCCCCACGCCGCATTTCATGCGCTTTTCCAGCGAGGTGTAGATTTCCCTGGGCGGGAAACCCAATTCCACCAGGATCGGCAGCGTGAATTTGGTCATGATCGGAGGACCGCACACGATGGCGGAACAATTTTTGGGAGTGGGTGCCACTTTCTTCACCACATCCGGCACGTAGCCGACATGGTGATCCCAGCCCTCCTCCGGAACATCGATGGCCTGGTGCACCAGCATATCACTGCGGTCGTACCAGGATTCGATATCAGCCTTATACAGGCATAAGCCGGACGTGCGCGCGCCGTAAATGATGGTGAGCTGGCCATAATCTTTGCGGTTGGCTTTATGCATAATGTGCTTGGTCAGCGCGTACAGCGTCGAGAAGGCGCAGCCTCCGCCAATGATCACCAGGTTCCGCTTCTTGAGTTTTTCCAGCGGGAAACCATTACCCAAAGGGCCGCGCATGCCGACCAGGTCGCCGGGTTTCAATTGGTGGATGGCGCGCGTGAGCGAACCGACGTTTTGCACGGTGAAACGCACGAATTCGCCCTCCCAGGCTGCCGAGGCAATCCCGAAGGGCGCTTCGCCTTTTCCGAAAATGGATAACTGACAAAACTGACCGGGTTGGTATTTTTCAAAGAAAGGCTTGATATCCGCCTTGTTTTCAAATGACAATTCGAACGAACGCAGGGACAGGTCATTGGTTTCGTCGATTACTCTGTCCACACGCATCGGCATGGGTTGATAGAGATTCATTTCCCCACCTCCACGGCAGCTTTGCGCTCCTGGGCAGCCCGCGCGATTTCGCGGATATCGATGTTCACCGGGCAGTTGACCACGCATCTGCCGCAGCCGGTGCAGCCGAATTCTTTCACCGCATCCACCCAGTAGGCAAATTTATGCATGACCCGCTGGCGGGTGCGCTCCGTCTTGGTCGGGCGGGGGTTGTGGCCGGAAGCTTCCTGGGAATACACGCGGAACATGCAAGTATCCCAGTTGCGTACGCGCTCGCTGCGCTGCACCTCGTCCACAATATCGAAGCAATAGCAGGTTGGACAAAGGAAAGTGCACACGCCGCAGCCCAGGCAGGATTGCGAGATCTCCCGCCAGAAATCATCTTCGAAAATATCATATAGATGATCACGCAAACCTTTTGATTCGAACTGCTTAGGCATATTGGCAGCGCTTTTCTTTTGTAGCTGTCTGACCTTCTTTTCCACCGCCTCCGGTGCGTCCGGCATATCAGCGATCAGGCGCGCGCCTTTATCGCTCACGGCCTCGAACAGGTAATCGCCATCCATTTCCGTGATTTGCACATCCGAACCTTGCTTGTCAAACGGGTCTCCCCCCACTGAAGTGCAAAAACAGGTCGAGCAGGGCGCATCGCATCCGAAGGATATGACCAAAGATTTCTCGCGCCGTTTTTCCCAGTAAATATCTTCCTCGCCTTTCGCTATGAAAACATGATCGAGCAGCCAAAAAGCCCGGGCATCGCAAGGCCGTACGCCCAGCAGCAGCCGCGGCCGATCGGCAACTTCCGGCATTTGGTAACGCCCATTTCGACAAGCGAACAATCTTTCAGATTGCGGCAAGAAAAAAGCCTTGGGCGGGAAGGTGGTGTTTTCGTAATGATTTAGAACGGCTTCTTCGGGATCGTTAATGATTCCATATTTCAACCCGTTCTTTTCCTCCCGCGGGGCGGCGACATCATATGCTTTCATCCATTTGCGGATTACCTTGGAGAATTGATTCTTGGGTAAGGTTTTATATGTCATCGCCAGCCTCTATTCCAGGAACCTGTTCCGGTCGTCTAGTGAAAAAGCCGCGAAAGGCGGCTGGTCCTGATCGTTCGCGCCAACCTCAAACCCGTACATATCCCGCATATCCTGGTTCAGCTTGTCGGTGATGTATTCCATCTTGATCTCCATCGGGCAGGCGCGTTCGCAGGCGCCGCATTCGACGCAGCGCCCGGTCTGGTGAAAGGCGCGGATGATGTGCCAGGCCTGCGTGCCGCCTGGCGAAACCATGCTCTCGCACCAGCGCGGGGTGATGTGGTCCACAAAACATTCCGCGCAGTAACACATCGGGCAGGCCTCGCGGCAGGCGTAGCAGCGGATGCAGCGATCAGTCTCTTCCTCGAAGAACGCATAGCGTTTTTCCGCGGGCTGGGCGGAAAATTCCACCGCAGCCGAGGGCAGTGCGGCTGGATCAGGATTGGCGGGAAACTCGCCGATTCCGACGTTCACGTCCAGCGGGTTGGGCTGCCGACATTGGCGGCAGGCGCTGTGCAGGAATTCGCTGCGCGCCAGCTTGCGCTGGCCATCCGCGCAAGTGATGATCACGTCCTGTCCATCCTCGCTTGCTTTGATAATTTCCTTACCAATCGCGTGGGAAATTTCACGCCAGTCCAGGATGCCCTGGCAGGGAACGCCGATCAGGTACAGGTTTTCGCGGACAATCTGCTGTTCAACCACCAGCGCATGCATCGCGCGGCTTTCGCAGCCGCGGCAGATGACGCCAATTTTTTCGGTTTTCGGACGCCCTTTCAGGAGCGCCGCCAGGTTATTGCCGCAAAATCCGTTGAGGATCAGTTTTTTTGCTTCGGCAGGTTTTTGGATAAAAACCGGCTGCGCCCGCATCGGTAAGCTGCCATCCTCGAAGCCCAGTACCACATCCACCACTTTCTCGGCCAGGATGCGGCTCGCTTCTTTACGTAAGGCGTCCATATCAATCATGGCTGCCTCCCGCTTTTGCCATCACCGGCCGGGCGGCAAACTTCGGCGACCTGCCCAGCGCGGTTAATTCTTGTTCGAAAGAAGCGAGTTCCTTCTGGATCTTGCCGCGCTCGTCGATGCCCATCCAGACAAAGCGCACGCGCCCCGCGTCCATGCCGAGGTATTCCAGCAAACGCGTGAATTCCTCCAGTTGGCGGCGCGCGCCCAGGTTGCCTTTTATATAATGGCACTTTTCCGGCATGCAGCCGCTCACCAAAACGCCATCCGCTCCGCTCTGAAAAGCGTTGAGGATAAATAAGGGGCTGATGCGCCCGGTGCAGGGTGTTTTGATCAATTTCACGTTTTCGGGCAGTTGGGTTTCCACCCAGGATTGATCCTCCGCGGCTGCCAGGCAGTACTGGCATTGGAACAGGATAATCACCGGCTTGCGCTTCATGCCCCCACCTCCTGCGTATGCCGCATCATATACTGCCGCAGGTCCTCAATGAACGCCTCGCTGGACTCAGCCGCAGCCAACTCGATTGAAGTAGAACGGCAAACCGAAGCGCACAGCCCGCAGGCCATGCACTTCTCAGCGTTGACCTGCGCGACGATTAATTCTTTGCCTCTGAAAGGCACATTGGTTTTTTCCAGCGCGATGGCCTCATACGGGCATGCTTGCGCGCATAGGCCACAACCCACGCAGGTCTGCGAATTGACTTTGGCAGTCTGCACCACCGGTTGATATCCGGCTTCCACCGCCAGGTGTTTGACCGCGTTGATCACGCTGGAGATATGAATTTGCTGCGGGCAAGCCGTATAGCACAGGTCGCAAGTTGAACACAACCAGGTGGTCGCGCTTTGGAAAGCTTCCTCGCGCATTTCGAACATCACCATGCGCAGCAGCCGGCGCGGGTTGTAATCCGGTTCCACCTTCTGCTGGATCAGACAGCGGCTGACGCAAGTGCCGCAGGAATAACACATATCCAGGTATTCACCGCCTGGAACTGCGCGCACCTGGTCAGCGAATGTCAGCGCGTGCTCACTTTCCATCTTGAACCTCTGTTATGGTCATGACCAACTTCATCTGGTCGGAATAATCCACTGCTTCGTTCACCTGGGGCGTCTCATACATGCGCCGGGCGCGTTTTTCCATCTCGGGTTTGAGCATCTCGATTTCCTCATGCAATTTTTCAGTGCCGATTTCCGTGATGGTTTGCTGCATTTCGTTGATCACGCGCGAGTATTTATCTCCCTCTGCCGCCGAGATCCACTCAATGCGGAAGCGGCCGGGGCTCATGCCCATTTTTTCAAACGCTTTCATCAGGCGGTCGGCGCGCGTGGCCCCCACGCGCTGCCCGGTGATATAGTGGCAGTCCTGCGGATGGCAGCCGGAATAGAGCACCGCCCCGGCCCCCAGCCGGAAGGCTTCATAAATAAAATCGCTGTCCATGCGCGCCGAACACATCACGCGTATGCCGCGCTCGTTGGCGGAATAATCGAAATGGCTGGTGCCTGCCAAGTCGGCGCCGCCATAGGAACACCACTGGCAGCGGAAAGCGAATATCTTCTCTTCCGGCCGGTCAGCCAGCAGGGCGCGGATCTGCGCCAGGATCTGGGCGTCGGTGAAATGCATTTGGGTGATGGCGTTGTGCGGGCATTCCGCCACGCAGCCGCCGCAGCCGTGGCATTTGGCGGTGGTAACCTGGGCGGCCGTGCCGGTTTCTACCTGGATCGCGCCATACGGGCAGGCTTTGGCGCACAAACCGCATTGCTTGCCCTGCGCGCTGATGCAGCGGTCTTCCCATACCTGCGCGATGATCGGTTCAATTTGCCATTCATCCGAATGCAGGATGCGCCCCGCGCGCGACGCGCAGGCCAACCCGGAAGAAACGGATGCCGGGATATCTTTCTGTCCCTGGCAGGCGCCCGCCAGGAAAATGCCATCGGTCGGGCTGTCCACCGGTCGCAGTTTGGGATGATATTCCATGAACCAGCCGCCCGGGCTTTGCGAAATGTTCAAAACCGAGCTGACCGTGTCCACATCCGGTTGGGGTACAGCCGCCTGGTTGAGCATGACCATGTCGTATTCCAGCTCCATCACCTTTCCCAGCGCCACGTCCTCAGAATGAATGAACAGGTTGCCGGTCTGGTCGTCCTGTGTGATCAGGCTCGGGCGTCCCTGGATGAAACGGATGCCCATGCCGCGCGCGCGGTCATAGAACTCCTCATAGCCCTTGGAGGGCGTGCGGATATCCATGTAATAGATGGCAATATCCAACTCTGGATTCGCTTGTTTAAGCAGCACGGCATTTTTAATCGCGTACATGCAGCAAAAATTGGAGCACCAGGGATTGAAGCGTTTGTCGCGCGAGCCGACGCAGTTGATAATCGCCAGCCGTTTGGGATTCTGGCCGTCGCTGGGGCGGGTCAGGTCGCCAACCGTAGGCCCGGCCGAGTTGTTCAGGCGCTCCATCTCCATCGCTGTGATCACGTTCGGGTAACGCCCGTAACCGTATTCCGGTATGACGCTCGGGTCGAAGTGGTTGAATCCGGTGGCCACCACGATCGAACCGATATCTTCCCAGACAGTTTTATCCTCCTGGCTGAAATCGATCGCGTCCAGCGCGCCGCAGGCTTCCACGCATTTGTAACAGTGGATGCAGGCTTCTTGGTCGATGGTATAAAGCAATGGAACTGACTGGCTCATGGCAACGTAAGCCGCTTTGCGCGGAGCCAGGTTCATTTCGAAATAGTTCGGCACTTCAATGGGGCAGACCTTGGCGCATTCGCCACAGCCATTGCAGCGGTCCGCACGCACGTAGCGCGCTTTTTCGCGCAGCTGCACCTTGAAGTTGCCGACGTAGCCTTCTACGCGTTCAACATTGGTATAAGTTCTGACATCAATTTTCGGGTGACGCGCCGCGTCAACCATTTTTGGTGCGAGAATTCATATACTACAGTCCATGGTGGGGAAGGTCTTGTTCAATTGCGCCATGACCCCGCCGATGGTCGGTTCTTTCTCCACTAAAATGGTATCGATGCCCTGATCTGCCAGGTCGAGCGCCGCGCTGATGCCCGCCACGCCGCCGCCGATCACCATAGCCCGTTTGGTTACCGGTACTTTGATGAATTCCAGCGGCGCCAAAAAGCGCGCCTTGGCCACTGCGGCCGCGGTCAAGTCCTTGGCTTTCTTGAGTGCGCCTTCTTTATCATGCCCATGCGCCCAGGTGCACTGCTCGCGTATATTGGCCATTTCCATCAGGAATGGGTTCAAGCCGGCTTCCGCCACCGCTCCGCGGAAAGTGTTCTCGTGCATGCGCACTGAACAGGCCGATACGACCACGCGGTTCAGGTTGTACTTCTTGATGTCTTCTTTGATGAGGGACTGGCCGCTGTCGGCGCAGGCGTACAGCGTATCGGTGGCGCGCACCACTCCCGGCAGATGCGAGGCCCATTCGGCCACCTCGCCTGGAGGGATGACGCCGGCGATGTTGCTGCCGCAGTGGCAGATGTACACGCCGATGCGCAGTTCCTCATTGTTGGGGCTATCGCTCATGCTGCTCCTTTGTCTAGCCAAAATGACAATCGCATTGCTAACAGGTTGTTTCTTTTAAAGGAATTTTTGGAAGAACCTCATCCTTGATTGACTTGATGGCCTCACGCCGCGCTTTCTGGGCTTCCTGTTCCGGAGTGGTCAGCTTCAAGGCTTCTTTGGGGCACCACAGCACGCACTGCGGGCCGTCTTCCTGGTCTTCGCATTGGTCGCAGATTTCCGCCAGTTTGCTATCAGGGTTGATGGAGATCGCGCCGAAATCGCAAGCTTCCACGCACCAGGCGCAAGCGTCGCATTTGCGCGCGTCGATGCGGATGATGCCCGTTTCCGGATCCTGGCTGAGCGCGTCCTGCGGGCAGGCGATCACGCAGGGCGCGTTATCGCAGGTGCGGCAGGCCAGCGCCGTGATCAGCACCTCGTCCACGCGTACCGTGCGGATGCGGCTGCGGTAGGTGTTATACTCACTGGTTTTGGTATAGGAACACACGTATTCGCAGATCTGGCAGCCGATGCAAAGGTCCGGATCGCATTCAATATTCTTGAACTTCGAAGTGGTTGTTGCCATTTTCGCTCCGTTGGTTATACGCCGATCTGTTCGGCAACGTCCGGCATGCCGAGTTCCACCAGCTTGGATTTGGGGATCAGACCTTCTTTGGTCCAGCCTTTGGCTTCGTAGTAGGTATCTTTCATGTATTCCAATTCTTCTTCAGTGGTCACGTGGCCTGCAGAAGGTCCCTTGGTCATTGGGTCGTGCATCCAGCGGTAAGGCAGGGTATCATCCGAACGCTTCCAGCCCTCGCGGATGTTAAAAGCTTTCTTGATGGCATGCGCCCGCTCGCCGATTGGGTCGATATCCTCGTATTTCAGCCCCCAGCCGGTGGTGGCGTTGATCAGGTTCACGATGGTCGGCCAGGCGCCCGCCCGGTCAGCCTTACCAGTGAAGCAGCGCCGGATGAACTTGCACAATGGCAGGGTGTCATAGACCGCCGCGTATTCCTCGGTGTCTTTGGCCAGTTGGCCGCGTTTCTCATCCACCGAGAAGCGGTCCACCTCACCCTGGAT
>Ga0172371_10004834_pt1 | contig 20186 bp, 18 predicted proteins | sample Lak12m_FD_114543 | JGI IMG/M metagenome (GOLD analysis project Ga0172371, IMG submission 114543) | Freshwater microbial communities from Kabuno Bay, South-Kivu, Congo - kab_022012_12m | ecosystem: Environmental > Aquatic > Freshwater > Lake | place: Democratic Republic of the Congo: South-Kivu... | reverse complement strand
GCCCCACCACACCGGGCCGATGGCCGCGCTGTCCCCAACCTTCCCCCCCAGGGGCAGCAGGACGAAGCTGCCGTCCCACTGGTAGAACACCGGCAGGATGTGGAAGTAGTCCGGGCCCCACAGGACGAGGCCGACCCCGTAGTCGGTGTCCAGCCGCCAACCCAGGGGCACGATGACCGTGTTGCCGTCCCAGTGCCAGTACACGGGGAACACCGTGGCTTGGTCTGGCCCCCAAAAGGCAGGAAGGAGCATCGTCCGCGACTCGCCGTCACTGTAGGTACGACGGAAATAGCCCGGGATCACGAAGGTCCGGGTCTCGTCGGAACCGCGGTGGGCACGGTAGATGAGAGGGAAAAGCGGGATGTCGTTCTGCCAGGCCTGGCCGTCGACAGACTGGCTGCGGCCCGTGGCGACACACAGTCCCGTGACCATCAGCGCCAGGAAAACGAACTTGCGGGCCATGGCTTTCCCCCCCATGGTTGGCATGCACGCTGGCATCACCCTATAATGAATGTACGATCCCTGTCGCCGGCAGTCAAGGCTCGCATGCCAGCCGGCAGAGCCTGGCCTGCGAAACAGGAGAACGGCATGACCACACCGCCCATCACGGCCACCTTCTCCATCGTTGCGGCAGACCCGGCGACGGGCGTCTGTGGGGCGGCGGTGGCGAGCAAGTACCCTGCCGTGGGCAAGGTGGTGGCCTTTGCGCGGGCTGACGTCGGCGCCTTCTGCACGCAGCACTACTCCAACACCCCTTGGGGCCCACCGGCGCTGGACCTGCTTGCGGCAGGCCGCCAGCCGGAGGAGGTCCTGGCGGAACTGTTGCGTGGCGATACGCTTCCCGGCAAGCGCCAGCTCGCCATCGTCGACCGGCTGGGCCACGCGGCCGTGCACAACCCGGTCGATGCCGATGCCCAGGGGTCCTGGTGGGGAGCTTTCTGCGGCCGGTTCTACGCCTGCCAGGGCAACACGCTGGTGGGTCCGCAGGTCCTGATCGATATGGCCAGGACCTTCGAGGCGACCCCTGGTCACCTGGCCGACCGGCTCCTGGCGGCACTGCTCGCTGGCGACGCGGCCGGCGGCGATCATCGCGGCCGGCTCGCGGCCGGCCTGCGGGCGGCGGGCTCGGGCGTCCGCAGAGGCTACGCCGAACTCGACGTCGACGAGCACCCCGACGCGGTGGCCGAACTGGGCCGGCTCTACGCCGCCCGGCGAGGGGACCTGCTGGGGTGATGTGGAGGGGCGCGGCACCGGGCGCCATTGCGCCGACGGTATCCAGGCGCTACCCTAAGAGAGTTCTTGAGGTCGCTGGACTCCCACCGTGTGCAGTACCTGGTCATCGGCGGATACGCGGTAGGCTACCACGGGTACCCCTGACCGACGGGTGACATGGACGTGTGGGTGGCTATCAGCGCCGTCAACCCCAACCGCGCCGTCGCCGCGCTGTTGGACTTCGGCTTCCGGGAGGAGGACGTTCCCAACCGACGTCACGGAAGGAGCAGCCCATGTTCGGCCTGGCCTGGCTCGACCTGGTGGTCATGGTCGCCTACTTCATCGGCATCATCCTCTTCGGGCTGTGGATCTCACGGCGGGTGAAGACGGAGGAGGACTACTTCCTGGGCGGCCGGCGCTTCGGCAAGCTCGTGCTGGTATTCCACTGGCTGTGCACGGGCACCCATACAGACAATCCGGTGCAGGTCTGCGGGGCGACGTTCCGGGTGGGGCTGGGTGGCATCTGGTACCAGTGGATGTGGCTGTTCTGCACGCCCTTCTACTGGCTCATTGCCCCCCTCACCCGCCGCCTGCGCTACCTGACCACGGGCGACTTCTTCCGCGAGCGCTACTCGCCGGGGTTGGAGCGGCTCTACTCCCTGTTCGGGCTGGCCTTCTACACCATGACCATCGCCGGCGTGGTGCTGGGGGCGGGACGGGCCATCTCCGGGGCCACGGCGGGGGCCATCCATCTCGGCCATGCGGTCATCATGCTGTCGTGTGTCTCGGCGATCTACGTCATGACCGGCGGCATCGTCGCAGCCGCTTATACCGACATCGTCCAGGGCATCCTCATCATCGTACTGTCCGTCCTGCTCATCCCCTTCGGCCTGCACGCAGCCGGCGGTGCGGCAGCGGTGGGCAAGGCCCTGCCGGCAGGCATGCTCAGCGTCGTGGCGCCGGCCGGCGCCAAGGAGGGGACGCTGTTCTTCGTGGCCATGATGTCGCTGATGTCACTGGTCGGGATCGTGGTGCAACCGCACACCCTGACCGCCACGGGTTCCGGCAAGACCGAACTGGAAGCCCGCCTGGGCATGTGCTATGGCAACTTCATCAAGCGCCTGCTGACCATTGCCTGGGCCTTCGCCGGCGTCGTCGCGTTCGCCCTCTTCGCGCCCAACGGCCTGACCCCAGAGCACAGCGATGAGGCCTGGGGCCGGCTTATCCGCGAACTGCTGCCGGCCGGACTCCGCGGGCTGATGCTGGCGGCGATGCTGGCCGGCGTGACGGCCTGCGAGACCTACATGGTGGTGGGTTCGTCGCTCTTCACCCGGAACTTCTACACGCACCTGGTCCGCGGGCGCCCCGATGGCCACTACCTGCTGGTCGGCCGCATCGCCTCGCTGGCCATGCTGGCGGGCGGGGTGCTGGTGGCCTTCGCCATGCCGTCGCTCACCAAGGTGCTCAAGGTCTCCATGGAGGTCATCGCTCTGATCGGGGCCGCCTTCTGGGTCGGCATCGCCTGGCGCCGCGCCAACGCCTGGGGGGCCTGGGCCGGGACCTTGAGCGCGGCGGCAGTCTGGGCCTTCACCTACTGGGCCGGCTGGGATACCCCGGTGCGGGTGGCGATCTTTGTGCCGGTCGAGTTCGGCGTGCTGATCTTGGTCAGCCTCCTGACCCCGCGCCAGCCCGACGCGGTCCTGGACCCCTTCTATGCCCGCATGCACGTCTCCGTGGCTGCCGAGAAGGGGTCCGGGCTGGTCCTCGATCCGGACCGTCCCAAGCTGATCCGGCACCCGGACTTCGAGGTCCCGAAGCTGACGGCCATGGACATCGGCGGTTTCGTCCTGGCCTGGCTCCTGGTGGCCGGGCTGATCCTGCTGCTGATGGGGTTGGCGGCGGCGCTGCGGTAGTGCCAGGCCGCCGCCGGCCGTCCTCGAGGGACCCGCCTCGGCAGTCAGCCGGCTGGCTACGGCGCCGTCACGCGCAGGAGGAAACGCTGCACGGCATCGCCGCCGCGGTCATTCCGTACCCGCCAGGCGACGGGGAACTCGCCGGCGACGGGGGGCGTTCCGGAGAGGAGGCCGGTGACCGCATCGAGCCCCAGCCAGGGGGGCGCCTCGGCGGCGCTGAACTCGAGGGCCTCAGCCGTCCAGAAGGCAGGCTTGTAACCGCCGCGGCACTGCACATCGCCGATGGAACGGATGACCCCGGGCTGGTACGCCCAGGGCTGACCGGCTCGGGTCTCCCCGGGAGGCTGGCTCCAGATGAGCGGCCGCGGCGCCTCGGCGTAGTCCGACGGACCGCTCTCGCGGCCCTGCTCATCCACGGCCACGACCCGGTAGAAGGCCCGGTTGGCGCAGGCGTGTGTCAGAGAGGGTCCCACCACCTGGAGCGAGCACTCGGTCGTCTCCGCCAGCAGGTTTGCCGGTTCCTCGATGTTCGCCGCGACGTCCTTCTTCGCCTCGAACTCCTCCTGCGTGCGGCAGAAACCACGGCCCTGGAGCTTGCGGAAAGCGATGCGGCTAGCCGCAAAGCCCTTCTCATCACTCCCGAAGACGCGGTACCGCGCGGGCGGGCTGCCCTTCGGGTTGGCGCGCCAGACCAGGACCGCCGTGCCCTTCTGGGGCTCGGCCATGAGGCTGACCTCGACGGGTACCCCGGGCGCCTGGCAGCGGAACCGACGCGCCTCGGACCAGGGCCCCCAGACCCCACGGGCATCGCGGGCGCGGACGTGCCAGTAGTAGGGCGTGCCAGGATTCAGCAGGCCCACCCCGGGGACGCGCCAGGTGGTCGTGCCTCTCTGCGGCGTCAGCGACAACACCTTCTCGACGTTCGGCGAGAGCGGCCAGCGCATGTCGGGGTAGGCACTGACCTCGATATGGTAGTCGGCGATGGCGGCGCCGTCGGGGTGGGTGGGCACGGTCCAGCGGAAAGCGACGTCGGTCCCCGCGACGCTGGCGTCGGCAGCCGGTTCGTTGAGGATGGGTGCTGCGGGCCGGTGCCAGGCAGGTCGCTCGGTCCAGGCGTGGGTGATGCGGACCTTGCGACCCTCCGCTGACTCGTCCTGGTAGGTGACGGTGTTCGGGCCGGCCTGCAGTGCCGGCAGCCCGAGGGCCGCCATCTGCAGGTCGGTGTCAAACGTGACCGTCGTCACCGCGCTGCCGGGCGCGATCAAAAGCCGCAGCCACCAGGCGTACTGGGGCTTCGTCCGTGGCGACAGGCGGCCGTCGAGGGAGACGGTCTGTTGCAGCGCCCCGGCCTCGGTGAAGGCCGCCAGGGGTTCCCAGACCTTGCCGTCTGGCGACAGCTCCAGGGCCACGCCGCCGGCCGCTTCCCCCACGCTCCCGCCGAGGGTCACGGAGCCGCCCACCATGACATAGGCTGCCGCCTGTCGCCAGACGACCGAGGCCGGGATCGCCTGGTCCGCGGGAAGCAACCCGGCGGCGGCGGGAGCCGCCAGGTTGGCGGTCCCGGCCATGCCGCGGCGGGAGACGGGGCTGGCCAGGTCGGGAGCGTAGTGCAGCCGGCCGTTGCGCAGCGCCGCCAGGGCATTGCCACCCCAGACCGTCAGGCTGCCGGTGCCATCGCCATGGTACTTGCCGTCGGGAGCGATGGTGGCGGCGGTGTATTCCTTGCCGAGGTGGTCCCAACGCCACTCGATGGCTTCTCGCGGGCGCAGGGCGAACGCCATGGTGTGGCCACCGCGTCCACCGTGGCTGCCCTGGCGCTCGCCTTCGTAGCCGAAGAGAGACGCGCTGAACTGGTCGGTCATGGGATCATCGTTGGCCAGGATGCCGTAGGTGTGGGTACGCCGGATCAGGTCATGGTCCCGCACGACCTGCTCCTCACTGGCGATGGTCTCGGTGTCGCGTTGGAGGTAGATGCCGTGCTCGTCGCCGTCCAGGAGGTGGAAGGCCCCGTCATAGAAGACTTCGCTGACGCAGTGCCCGACCGGGTAACCACGACGGGTCTGGAGACCGGCCGCCTTCCATAGGTCGGCGATCACCTGCGCGTCGTCGCCGCAGAGGGTGTAGCCATAGACGTTGAAGGCCTTGACCGGGTCCTGGACCTCGGCGTCCCAGGTGGTGGCGTGAAAACGATGCCGGCGGGCGAACTCCCAGACCGCCCGGGCCCGGTCGCGATCCTCAGTGTAGGCCCCCACGGCGGCGGCGGCAATCTCGGCCGTCGTGCACCAGCACGGCTGGTCGTTGAGGCTGAGCCAGGGGTTCACCAGATCGGTGTCGCCCAGGTTCTCCAGGCGCACCCAGCGGTTGAGCTGCCAGCCCTGGTGGAAGGCGGCGTAACCCACCGGGTCGCGCGTCAGGCGGTCATCCACCTCGCCCTCCACCCGGATATCGTAACGGGCAGGCGTCATCTCGACCGTGGCGACATGCTCGCGGTCGCGGTCGTCCGGGAGACGCTCAGGAGCCGCCGAGGCCGGGCCCATGACCGCCGCCAGCACGGAGCACGCGGCCAGGGCTGAGCCGCCGAGGAGAACCAATACCACCTGGGGGAAACGCATCGTGTCACCTCGTGGGTTCGCCGGGGAGAGGTACCCCTGGGGTCTGGGTGGCGGGGGTGTCGTACGCCCGGGGCGCCGCATGATGCATGGCGATTCCTTGGTACAGGGGTAAGACCGGCCTCGCCCAGGCGCCCCGGAGGTCAGCCAGCAGCGATCTCGCCCACGCCGCCGAGGACATAGCGCGGGGCATAGGCGAACTGGCGCAGGTCGTCACGCTGGGTGACCCCGGAGAGCACCAGGACCGTCTCGGGGACTCCGGGCAGTAGCCGGTCCCCGTGATAGATGACGCCGTCCATATCGCAGATGAAGGCGCGCTTGCTTCGCAGGTCCTGCATGCACACGGTCCTCGGTGCGGGGTGTGGGCCACGACGGTTGGCCGCGGCCAGGGCAGCGGCGTCCGCGGCCGAATATAGGCCGCCACGGCCGGCCTTCCCACCCCAGGGGACAAGGGCCGGCACGACTCTTGCGGCCTGGGACTGCCCGGGCTATGGTCACCTTGGCGACGGGGCGGCCCGGCCGGCTGCCGCCAGGACTCGCGCGGGTCACGGGCGCTCCTGCCGCCGCGCTGGGGGCAGGCGCTGGCAGCAGGGGTATGGTCTGCCAGGATGGCGGGAACCTGGACCGATTCGGGCGGTCCATCAGACGAACGCCGGGAGGGCCGGACAGGCTGGTCCTCTCGAGATTGCGGCCCACGACGCGGAGAGGCGATACCATGTCAGAGAAACTGCTTGAGGTCACGGAGAAGAACTTCGAGGCCATCGTCGGCGCGGGGACGGTCCTGGTAGACTTCTGGGCGCCGTGGTGCGGGCCGTGCCGGATGCAGACACCCATCCTCGAGGAGCTGGCCGGGGAGATTGGCGCGGCCGCCGCCATCGCCAAGGTGAACGTGGATCAGTCCCCCTCCCTGGCGGCCCGTTTCGGCGTGCGCTCGATCCCGACGCTCATCCTGTTCAAGGGCGGCAAAGCTGCCCGCCAGTGGATCGGGCTGCAGCAGAAGGAAGCCATCAAGGGCGCCCTCGTTCCCTGAGTTCCCGGTCACGCCAGGCCGGGCCAGCGACCAGAGCGGGTCCCCTGGGCACTCATGCCGATTCCACGTCCGGCGCGTAGAGCATTGGCCGGTACCGCGCCCTGCGGCCGCGCCATCCCCGGTCTTGCGGCTGGAGCGCCCACGGTCCCGCAGCCGCGGGCGCGTTCGCCCCGGTGGCCGAGGCCGGTCCAGCAATGCCCTGCGGCTGACGTCCACGTGGTGTCAGTCGCTCTCCCGATCCGAGTTCGCCGCAGGGACGTCCGGCGTCGTCTGCCTGGCGCGGCGCCAGCGGGCCGGCAGATAGGTATCCGGGTCGAGGCCGTAGACGACGTAGGTGATGGCCAGCACGAAGCACAGCAGGCTGAAGCCCATCGTGTAGAGCTGCTTGTGCGAGAGGGCCACGTCGACAAAGGTCAATAGCACCACGCACACCAGGAGCTTGACTGTCCGCGGGAGGACAGGCCAGATGCGCCGGGCGAAGTGGCGGTAGCGCAGGTTTGAGACCATCAGTCCCGAAGCGGCGACCACCAGGACCAGAGCCAGCCAGGGCAGCCGCTGACCGAAGAGCAGCACGCTCGAGCCCGCCAGCATGGCCCCCGCCGGTGAGGGGATGCCCTGGAAGATCCCGGGCCCCAGTTCCACCGTGGGACGCAGGAAGCGGTAGAGCCGGTAGACCACGCAACCCACGTAGAGGGCCCCGGCCGAGATGGCGGCCCCGTCGGGCAATCCTCCCCGCAACTGGGCCAGGATCAGGTAGCCGATGGCCACGCCGAAGCTGGTGCCGTCGGCGATATCGTCGAACATGGCGCCATAGCGCGTCGAGCCGAAGATGCGCGCCAGGCGTCCGTCAAAGAGATCGAAGAACTGCCCCAGAAAAACCAGTACGAAGGCCCGGAGCGGATGGCCGGCCTGAACGCTCCACAGGGCCGCCACGCCGCACAGGAAGTTGGCCAGCGTCAGGTTGTTGGCGTACCACTTGTCGGGAATCAGGCGGCAGTAGACCGACATGAAGCCCAGTAGCGTGCAGGAGACCATCACCCGTTCCACGAAGCCCTCTGACATGAACCAGAGGTGCTCCACCTGGTCCAGGCCCGTACAGGCCAGGACGATGATCACAAAGGCTGTCTTGGCTTTGCCGAAGTAGTTGGCGGCCTTCTTGCGGGTGAACAGGCGCGAGGCCTGGCCAAAGGCATCGATGAGCAGGAAGGCGGTGACCCAGGCCCAGGGCAGCGGGAAGCGGACGTGGCCTGGGAAGGCGCAATAGGCCAGGGCCGGGAAGTACATGAACTTGTCGCTCAGGGGATCGAGCCACGTGCCGCTCTCTGTTCCCAGGTCGCAGTTCCGGGCGATGGTCCCATCCGTCAGGTCAGAGATCATCCAGAACGCAAAGAACAGAGTGGCGCCTTCCCACCAGCCCTGGTGCGCCATCCAGACGCACAGCGCGCCCATGGGCATGCGCATCAGCGAGATGCCATTGGGGTGAAGCAGTGGGGTGCGCCGGATCCACTCCCTGCCGCGGATCGACCGGGTCAGCCGCGAGACGGTCACACGCTCGACGAGCAGCCCGGCGACGACGATCGCTGCAAGTTGCCAACTGGTGGACATGGACCCCTGCCTTGCGTTCACCTGCCGCGCACGGCGGGCGACTACCGACCGGAACGAACCCGGACCTTGGCCTTGAGGATGCGACGCGGGTCCGCCTCGATGATCTCCGCCGTGAGGTAGGAGGTGGTGATCGTCTCGCCCGCCTCGGGAATGCGGCCGGCCTCGGCCGAAATGTGCCCGCCAACCGTGTCATAGCCATCGTTCTCGGGCAGGCCTGCACCGAGGGCCTCGTTGACGGCGTCGATCGTGGTGCGCGCGTCCACCAGCATGGCCCCGTCCGGAAGCAACTGGGTCGCGGGAGGAGCCTCCTCGCCGTCATACTCGTCACGGATGTCGCCAACGATCTCCTCCAGGATGTCCTCAATGGTGACGATGCCCGCGGTGCCGCCGTACTCGTCCAGCACCACAGCGATGTGGTTACGGCTCTGCTGGAACTCCTTCAGGAGGTCGCCCAGGCGTTTGGATTCGGGGATGAACATGGGCGGGTGCATCAGGGCCGCCAGAGCTGCGGCGGGGGCCGCGCGGCCTTCGTCAAGAAGGTCTTTCGCGTGCACGATGCCCACGATGTGGTCGATGGTGTCATGGTACACGGGGATGCGGCTGTGGCCGCTGGAGACAATCAGGGCCTTGGCGGCAGCCAGGGTGGCAGACTCGTCGATGCCATCCACGTCGACCCGCGGCGTCATGATGGTGCTGACGGTCATCTCATCGAGGTCGAGGACCCCGCGGATCATGCGTCGCTCGTCCGCCTCGATGGCCGCCTCGCCGGCGCTGCTGCCCGCCTCCTGGTCCAGGAGCGAGAGGATCTCGTCCTCGGCCGTGACGTCCGCTTCGTCTTCGGCCCGCGAGTCCCGCCAGCGGCGCGCCCACCGGTGCAGGGCCAGCACCGGGAACGACAGGGGCCACGTCAGGACCCGCAGGACGCTGACGACCGGCAGCACGGCCACCAGCAACGCCGCGGAAGCGCTGGGCGGCAGATGGCGCCCCAGCCCTTCGGTCACCAGCAGGAAAAGGACCCCCGCCGCCAGGACGCTCAGCCACCCCTGGAGCGTCAGCCCGTAGGCCGCCTCGGCATGCCGGGACCAGTGCGCCAGGCAGGCGGCCAGCAACAGCGCCGCCAGTACCTCCAGCAGGCGCAGCATGACACGGCACTCATCCCGGTGCGCCAGGTGCCGTGCCAGACGCGCGGCCAACTCCTGGTCGTGCACCTCCAGCCGGTGCAGACGACCGCCGGTGAAGCCGTTCAGCGCAAGGCGGACGGCCGACAACACGGCGGCCAGAATGCCGACGGCAACCCCTGCCCATGCGCTCCACGAACTCACCATAGACACCACGCCATGAACGGCACGCAGGGGCCTCCCGGACGCTGCTCCCCCGGTCCCGCTGAGCTGTCTCAGGCCCCCGCCCGTGCAGAAACCGCGTCTTCCCCAAAAATAGCACCGAAATCGGCCTTTTCGCGTAGGCGGCGCAACGCTCGCCTCTCGGCCCGACGCATCGCCTGCCGGCCAGCCTCATCCGCGTCGTCATGGCCGGCCAGGTGGAGCATCCCGTGGACCGCATAGAGCAGGCACTCGTAGGCGACGCTGGTGCGGTAGCGCGCGGCCGCCGCCACCGCCACGGGCAGGCAGATGTAGACCTCCCCGGCGGGGACGCCATCGCCGCCGAGCGCAAACGCCATCACGTCGGTCGTGCCGACGTGCCCAAGGTACTGCGCGTTGAGGCGCGCGATGGCCCGACCGCCCACCAAGACCACGTGCAGAGCCGTTCCCGGCCCGAAGCCCGGAGCCTGGACCAGTCCGGTGAGCCCGGTGGCCTCACCCAGGGCGGTCAGGAGGGCCCGGCGGTCCTTCAGGGCCGGCCGCCGGGCTGGGGTCGAGAGGATGACGTGCATGGGTCCCCTCTTTGGGGTACGGAATCCGCGCATGCAGCATGGTGACCAGGGCGCGGACCAACGCGTCCCGGACCCGGGCCAATTCGCTGAAGGTCAGGTCCGCGTCGTCCAACTGGTGGTCCCGGATCCGGTCCTGGATGACGCTGTCGACCATGGCCGCCACCTTGCCTGCCGTGGGCCGTTCGAGGCTGCGACTGGCGGCCTCGCAACTGTCCGCCAGGCTCACCAGGACCGTCTCTTTGCGCCGCGGGCGAGGGCCGGGGTAGCGGAACTCGCCCTCGCCGAGGGTCTGGCCCGCCGGCAACTGCTCTGCGGCCTTACGGTAGAAGTAGTACACGAGGCTGGTGCCATGGTGCTGGGCAATGGCTTCCCGCAGCGGCCGCTTCAGTTTGTGGCGACGGGCCAGCTCGATGCCGTGGCGGACATGGTCGAGGATGACCAGGCTGCTGAGGCGCGGCTGCATGCCCTCGTGCGGGCTGGTGCCCTGGGCGGTGTTCTCGGCGAAATACTCGGGTCGGTCCAGCTTGCCGACGTCGTGGAAGTAGGCGCACACGCGGGCCATCAGCGGATTGGCCCCCACGGCCTCGGCGGCCTGCTCGGACAGGGTCGCCACGGTCAGGCTGTGGTGGTAGGTGCCGGGCGCCTCCAACTGCAGCCGCTTCATCAGCGGGTGATTCAGGTCGTTGAGTTCCACCAGGGTCATGTCGGAGGCGACCCCGAAGGCGAACTCCAGAAGCGGGATCAGCAGAAACACCAGCGCCGTCACGCCAAAGGCGTTGGCCAGCGCGTAGTAGACAAGCGGCAACAGGGCCCGCCATAGCGCCCCTGCCGGCAGGTTGCCGCGAATAGAGAAGACCAGCTCCAGGAGCAGGACCACGCCGAACACGGCGGCCCCCGTGCGGATCAGGTGGGAACGGCGCCGGGCCCGGCGCATCAGGGCAGCCCCGACGAGCGACGAGGCCGCCCCGGTCAGACAGAGATGGAACGACTCCGGCGAGCGGATCTGCCAGGCCGCCACCGCCGTCGCCACAAACGCCACCACCAACGCCGCCCGCAGACCCGCCAGCGGCGCCAGAAGCATGGCGCCAAACGCCAGGGGCAACAGGGGGAAAAGGTAGTAGGACGAGCCGCTGTTGAGGAAATACGCCCCGTCCACCACCCGGCTGAGCACCACCTGCAGCACCAGGACAACGACGACCATCGCCAGGAGCCGCGCATCGGACATCAGGGCCGGCTCAAGCGTCGCCAGGAACCACCCCGCACACAGAACCAGAGCGGCACACACCAGGGCCCCCTGGAGGGAACCCAGGTACCCGAGCCGCAGCGTTTGCCGCAGATGGAGTTCCTGCTGGTGCTTCTCCAAACGGTCGATCATCTCCTGGTTCACCGCCTCGCCGCGCAGGACCAGCACCTCGTTGGCGCCGACAAAGCGCATGACGGTCTCGACGGCCGCAGCCGCCTGCCGGGACGCTTTCTGCGTGGCCTCGGCGCTGTAGACCATAGTCGGGCGGAGGACCCGGCCCAACGCGCTCTCCAGGGCGGCCCGAAGCGGGTCGCCGGTGTCGGGGAAACGTGTGACGTACTCGGCCGCCAGCCAGGCGGCAGCCCGGTGCGGGTCATAGAGATCCTCGACCTTGATCAGGGAGGTGCGCGCCGCGCCGCCTAGGTCATTGAGGAAGGTCACTTGGACAACGGCCGAACCGGGCTCCCGCAGAGCCACGATCTCACGCTCCTCCATGACCCCGGCATTGAGGCGGTCGTTGGCCAGGTCCTGCAGCAGGCGGAAGCGGGCCCGGTCGGAGACCAGGCGGGAGAGGGCCTCCCGAGCGGCTTCGTCGAGCCCCTCCAGAGCGTCCGCCTGGGCGCTGCTGCCATCCGACGCTGGGGCGACCCCCGCACTGCCGCGCACGCCAGATGGGGCCGTCGAGCGGGTACGCAAGGCGTCCTGCAGCCCGGTCAGGCTCTGCAGCGAGGCCCCCACCGCCGGCCGGCTCAGCCGGTAGACCAGTGGCACCTCGCGCGCCGCGTGGTCGCGCAGACGCTCGGTCTGCAGAGCGTCGACGTACCGGAACGGGACCTCGCTGTAGATATTGCGGTCCGCGATCTCCCCGACCACGAAGTGGATAGGGGGCGGCGTGCGACGGTAGGACACCGCCAGGGCGCAGGCGGCCCAGGCGCAGAGGCCGGCAACCAGCCAGAGCCACCCAGCCCCGACCACCGGCGCCTCAGCGCGCCGCGCCGGGTCTGTGCGCCGCGAACGCTGGCGCCCGGCATGGGTAGGCCGGCGCCCGTTGCGCACCGTCTGCGTGCGGAACCACTTCATCCAGACCACACCCGCTGAAGCGTCGCGCCCCGCGGCCGCCCGGGCCCATGATGGCCCCTGCTGCCTGGCGCCACCAGGATCAGGGGGCCTTCTTGAACAGGACCGCCGCGTTGTGGCCGCCGAAGCCGAAACTCACATTCAGCGCCAGCCCGACCGGGACCTCGCGGCAGGCGTTGGGAACGTAGTCCAGATCGCAGTCCGGGTCCGGCGTAACGTAGTTCATCGTGCCGGGGATGACCCCGTACCGCAGCGCCTGGATGCAGGCCACCGATTCCAGCCCGCCGGCGGCCCCGAGAGCATGGCCGGTCATGGATTTGGTGCTGCTGACCGGAATGCGGTAGGCCGCCGGACCCAGGGCGGACTTGAGGGCCAGGGTCTCCATACGGTCATTCAGCGGCGTGGAGGTCCCATGGGCATTGATGTAGTGGATGTCCGTCGGCGCCACACCGGCCTGCGCCAGGGCCTGCCGCACCGACCGCGCCGCACCCTTGCCATCGGGGTCCGGGGCCGTGATGTGGTAGGCATCGGCCGTGAGACCGTACCCCACGACCTCGGCCAGCACCTCGGCGCCGCGCAACCGGGCATGCTCCAGGCGCTCCAGCACCAGGACCCCTGCCCCTTCCGCGGGCACGAAGCCGTCGCGGTCCCGGTCGAAGGGACGACTGGCGTGCTGGGGGTCGTCGTTGCGGGTGCTCAGAGCCTTCATGGAGGCAAAGCCGCCGATGCCCACGGCGACCAGGCCCGCCTCGGCGCCACCGGCCAGCATCGCGTCGGCATCCCCGCGCCGGATCATCCAGTAGGCCTCGCCAATGGAGTGCGTCGCCGAGGCGCAGGCGGACACGACCGCCACGTTCGGCCCGGAAAAGCCGAAGTGGATCGCCAGCATGCCGGAGGCCATGTCGGGGATCATGATGGGCACCGTCAGCGGCGAGAGCCGGTTCGGCCCCCGCTCCACCAACACCCGGATGTTCTCCTGGGTTGACGCCAGCCCACCCACCCCCGACGACACCACCACCCCCACCCGCTCGGGGTCCACGCTGACCGCTGACAGGCCAGCCTGCCGTACCGCCTCTAAGGCCGCCCCCAGAGCCAGGTGGCAGAACCGGTCGAACCGCCGAGACTCCTTCTCGGGCATGTAGGCCGTGATGTCAAAGCCCTTCACCTCGCCGGCAATACGGCAACGCAGCATGGAGGCGTCGAACCGGGTGATCGGACCAATCCCCGACCGGCCGGCCAGCAGGCTCTCCCAAAAAGGGCCAACCGCGTTGCCCACGGGAGACACCACGCCCATGCCCGTCACCACCACGCGTCCCGACGTGTCCATCGTGTTGCTGCTCCGCCTAGCGCCGGGGGTGTGCTCCGGAAACGTGCGGAGGCCACCGCCGCAGCCCGGCGCGTGGCCTCCCGACACAGGTTCCGCGTGGGCCTCAGCCGCCCACGATCTTCTGGACGTACGCAATCGCCTCGCCAACCGTCGTCAGCTTCTCCGCTTCCTCGTCCGGAATCTCGGTCCCAAACTCCTCTTCCAGGGCCATCACCAATTCGACCGTGTCCAGCGAGTCCGCGCCCAGATCCTCAACGAACTTGGCGTTGTCGGTCACCTGTTCGGCATTCACGCCGAGTTGCTCCACAATGATCTCACGGACGCGTTCAGCAGGTGAAGACATGATGATCCTCCGGTGGTTTGCGGGCGCCACGACCGGCGCCATGGCTCGCTCGTCAACTCAGGTCGCCGCAGACGCTTCTATCTGATCCGGCAGGGGCTGGGGCCACCTCTGGCACGGCCCGTACGACAGTCGTGTAATGTGTTCCCATTTCGCCCCAATGCAAACCCCGTCGGTCCGGGGACGCGGGACCTCCTACATGACCATTCCCCCGTCCACCTGCAGCACCTGCCCGGTGATATACGCCGCCTCGTCGCTGCAGAGGAACCGCACCGCCTTGGCCACGTCCTCCGGGGTGCCCGCCCGCGCCAGCGGAATGACCGTCAGGAAGGCCTGTCGGGCGGCCTCGCTGAGCTTCTCGGTCATCTCCGTGCGGATGTACCCCGGCGCCACCGCGTTCACGGTGATGCCGCGCGAGGCGAACTCCTTGGCCGCACTCTTGGTCAGGCCGATGACACCCGCCTTGGAGGCGCTGTAGTTGGCTTGGCCCGCATTCCCCATGACGCCGACGACGGAGGCGATGTTCACGATGCGGCCGCTGTGGGCCTTGAGCATCGACCTCGAGACGGCCTTGATGCAGTTGAAGGTGCCCTTGAGGTTCACGGCCAGCACCGCGTCCCACTCTTCCTCTCTCATCCGCAGGATCAGGTTATCCCGCGTGATCCCGGCGTTGTTCACCAGAATATCCACCTTGCCGAGGCGTTCCAGCACCTCGCCCACCATGCGCTCCGCATCCGTCAGGCTGGCGACGTTGGCGACGAACGCCTCCGCCTTGACGCCCCGAGCCCGGAACTCGGCCGCCGTGGCCTCGGCCACATCCTTCAGGACGTCGGCCAGCGCCAGGGCCGCTCCGCCGGCGGCCAACTCCTCGGCGATGGCCCGCCCGATGCCCCGCGCGCCACCCGTCACCAGTGCCACCTTGCCCTCGAAACCCATGACGCATCCTCCGTCGGCCGCCACCCCGCGGGACGCGGAGCCGGCCGTGAAACTCAGCCCAGGAGCCCCGCCGCGGCCTCGACCTCGGCCCAGGACCCCACCGCACACACCGGGAAGGCGCGGTCGATGCGCCGCAGAAACCCTGACAGGACCTTGCCCGGCCCCACCTCCACCAACACCTCCGCACCCACGGCCATCATGGCACGCACGCAACTCTCCCAGCGCACGCTGCCATTCACCTGAGCGCGCAGGTTGGCGCGCAAGGCGTCCGGGTCCGACACCATGCCACCCGGCACGTTCTGGGCCACCAGGCAGCGCGGCGCTCTCAGCGGCGCCTCTGCCAGGATCCGGCCGAAAGATGCCGCGGCGGCGTTCATGAGCCGTGAGTGGTAGGCCCCGGCGACCTCCAGCATGACCACCCGCGAGACCCGGGCTGCCGCCAGACTCTTCACCGCGGCGTCAAGGGCCTGGCGAGCGCCGCTGATGACCACCTGGCCAGGGCAATTGTAGTTGGCCATGTCCACGCCGTGCTGCCGGCAGGTCCCTTCCACCAGCCCGACGTCGGCCCCGATCACCGCAGCCATGGTGCCGTCGGTGGCCCGGCAGGCCTCGTCCATGAGCCGTCCCCGCTCGGCAACGAGCCGCAGGGCCGCCTCGAAGTCCAGCGCTCCCGCACAGGTCACCGCGGCCAGTTCCCCCAGGCTCAGGCCACCGCAGGCCAGCGGCTCCACGGCACACCGTTCGCGCAAGGCCGCCAGGCAAGCCATCGAGGTGGTGAAGATGGCCGGCTGGCAGTTCACGCTGGCCGTCAGGGCTGCGGCAGGGCCCTCAAAGCACAGCGCCGACACCGGACGCCCGAGGACCCGGTCCGCCCGCTCGAACACAACCCGGGCCGCCGGGCTGTGCTCCCAGAGGTCCCTTCCCATGCCGACCGACTGGGCCCCTTGCCCGGCGAACATGAACCCCACGCGTTTCATCGCTGCACTGCCTCACACGGTTCTCTGTGCCCGTACCGCCGGGGGGTCATCGACCACGGGCTGAGCCCGTGGCTTGATCCAGGCCCCCAGAGGGGGCCGCTCAAGCCACCGCGCTCCGTCCGTGGCGCTGACCCCGCGGCCGCGGGGTCCTGTCCCGCTGCCGCATGGACCAGACCTCCGTACTACCACAGCGGCGGCTTCGCAGCCCCGTGCTGCCCGCTGGCCGCCGACTCCCTGTGCCGTGCGGACAGGGCCTTTTCCGTAGGTGCCCCTCCGCATCCCACCCGCGGCGCCACACGTGCACCCAAACCCACTCGGCATAGGTGGGACCTCGCCCAGTCCACCGGCCGAGCCGGTGGGATGCGAAGGGGCACTCACTCAGACGGGTGCCGGGGACGCAGGCCGGGCCACGGTCAGGGCCTGGACCCTCTCGGCAATGCGGTCATTGACATGGCCCTGTACGAAGCTCTCGGCCACGCGAATGCCATTGCGGACGGCGCGGGCGCACGATGACCCATGGCCGATGATGCAGACCCCGTCGACCCCCAGCAGCGGCGCGCCACCGAACTCGGCATAGTCCACCATCTGCTTCAGTTCGGCATACGCACCCCGGCTCAGCAGGTAGCCGACCTTCCGTACGGGGGTCTTGCTCAGCTTGGCCTTGAGCACCTTGCCGATGGCCACCGCCAGGCTCTCGCAGGTCTTCAGCACGACGTTGCCGACAAACCCGTCGCAGACCACCACGTCCACACGGCCGCTGAACAGGTCGTGACCTTCCACGTTGCCGATGAAGTTCAGCCCCGTGACGCCGCCCAGCAGCTTGAACGTCTCCTTGGCCAGGTCGTTCCCCTTGACGTCCTCACCACCCACGTTGAGCAACCCGACCCGCGGGTCGGACTTGCCCAGGATGTGCCGGCAGTAGACGTCCCCCATGATGGCATAGTGGACCAGGTTGACCGGCTCGCAGTCCACCGTCGAACCCGCGTCCAGCAGGACAAAATTGCCCTCGGGAGAGGGAAACACCGTGGCAATCCCGGGCCGGGAGATGCCAGGTAGGACACGCCACTTGAGCACGGTCGAGGCCACGCAGGCACCGGTATTGCCAGCACTGAAGAAGGCCTGGGCCTTGCCCTGCTTGACCAGCTCAACGGCAACATTGATGCTGCTGCGGCGCTTCGAGCGCACCGCCGACGCCGGGGAGTCCTCCATGCGGATGACCTCGGGGGCGTGCACCACGGTCAGACGCGCATCGGAGGCCTTGCCGATACGCTGCAGCTCGGCCCGCACCTGAGCCTCGTCCCCGACCACAAACAGCGTCGGCCCGTTCGGGTTTCGGTCGAGCCACTCCCCGATCCCATCCACCACCACGCGGGGAGCAAAGTCGCCCCCCATCGCGTCCACAGCAATGGCTGGCATCACCGTTATTCCGCGGTGACCGACACCACCTGACGACCCTTGTAGTGCCCGCACTTCGGGCACACCCGGTGGGGCAGCACCGCCTCCCCGCACATGGTACACTTGGCCGGCTGCAAACCCCGGTAGCGGTTGGCCGCCCTGCGCTGACGCGAACGCTGCTTGCTGAGCTTGCTCTGCTGCAATGCCATAGGTTCACTCCGCCCGGCCCGGGCCCGCCGTCCCTCGGCAGGCCAAGGCCGGGACCATCGCCCAACCCCGACCACCAACCACCGGAACTGCCCGCCGACTCAGCCGTCGCCGTCGCGCCGCAGCAGGTCATCCAGGACACCCCAGGGGGACGGGGCGTCGTCATCCGGATCCGCCACCGGGGCCACGCAGCGGCACGAACTCCGATTCAGGTCGCAACCACACTGCGGACACAGTCCACGGCAGTCCGCACGGCATACCCACGCCTGCGGGAAAACCAATAAAATATCCTCCCGCAACGCCTCCGTCAAATCAAGGACGGCCCCCTGCACCTGCTCGAAGTGGTGGCACACGTCGGAGACCGCCACCGGCACCTCCCCCTGCTCCAGGCAGCGGTCGCACACCCGCAGCACCGACCCCGTCAGCCGCCCACGCACCAGCACGCTGTCCTGCACCGGAGCGAGGTTCAGCTCGTACTGCAGGGGCTTGGCGAACGAGAAGACCTCATCCGCGGCAATACCGAGCGCCGCGTAAGGCACCTCGCCCCGGACGTCGATCCCCTCGGGCGGCAGGTCGACGATGTGGAACGTCAGGGGACCGTCCTTCCTCATGGACTGCCCTCCCGGCAACGACGCATCACCTGGTCGCAGATCGCCGACGGCACAAAGGAGCTCACGTCCCCCCCCAGCCGCGCGATCTCGCGGATCATCGTCGAACTGACGAACGAGTACCCCGGACTGGGCATCAGAAAGACCGTCTCGCAGTCCGGCGACAACTCGCGGTTCATCAGCGCCATCTGAAACTCGTACTCGAAGTCGGATACCGCCCGCAGCCCGCGGATCACCGCCACCGCCCCGACGTCCCGCACCGCCGTGGTCAACAGCCCCTGGAAGCACGACACCTCGACCCCGGGCAGACCGGCACACGCCCACCGCAGGTGCTCCAGACGTTCCTCGACACTGAAGGATGGCTTCTTGGCGGTATTCGTCCCGATCGCCACCACCACCCGATCGAACAACCGCGTGGCCCGGCGGATCACGTCCACGTGGCCGTTGGTCACCGGATCGAAGGTACCCGGGTAGAGTGCCGCACGTTCTGCCGCCATGCTCGCCTGCCCATGAAGAGGCACTGCTGTGCCGTGGAGGGACACGCCCCGCGCCAGACCGGCCGGGCGACGTTCGCCGAGCCTTTGACCATAGCATGCGGACCAGACCTCGGCAACCCTTCACAGAACGCCGCACGTGACCGGACACTGGCATGGGGTCGCCAAGCCCGGGAGCGCCGCCGCATCCCCACCCGGACACGGCGGCGCGCCGCAATGGCGATACCATCCCTCTGCTTGCCCTCCAGGCCCCCGACACACGCCACAGCTCTGGAGGGCAAGAGCAGGTCCCGCGGCCGCGGGACCGGATCGCCGCCGGAAACCGTGGCGGACCAGCGCATCCCCACCGGGCCGCCGGCCCGGCAGTGTGGGAGGTGCGCTCCGTCGCGGCGACTCTGCCGGCGGTGGCGGACCACCGCATCTCCACCGACGGCCTCGCGACCCCCTGGCGGTACTCTCGCATAGCGCGCCGGCCAGCCGTCGCCTCAGGGCTACGGGTGGAAACCTGCGCCCGCCGGCACTAGATTCGCTGCGGATATCCCTGCGACCGCAGGCACCGCCCCAACGCCAGGAGTCGACCGACCATGCCCCAGCGTGTTGCCATCGTCCTGGCAGAGGGATTCGAGGAGACCGAGGCGATTGCCGTCATCGACGTGCTGCGGCGGGCGGCCGTCGAGGTGCTCATGGCGGCCGCCCAGGGCCCACCCGGGCCGGTCCGCGGGTCCCACCAGATCACGGTCCTGGCCGATACCTCCTTGCCGGACCTCCAGCCGGCAGCCTTGGCCATGGTCATCCTCCCCGGGGGTATGCCCGGAAGCTCCCACCTGGCCGCCAACCGGGCGGTCCTGGACCTCCTCCGCGCCGTCCATCGGGCGGGGGGCACGGTGGCGGCCATCTGTGCCGCGCCCATCGCGCTGCAGGCAGCCGGGCTGCTGGCCGGACGCCGGGTAACCTGCTATCCGGGCTTCGAGAGGCAGCTCGCCGGGGCCGTCTATACCGGGGCCACCGTGGAACAGGATGGCCGCATCGTCACCAGCCGCGGGCCGGGCACCGCCCTGCGCTTCGCCCTGGAGCTCCTGCGAGTCCTGGGCCATGACGACCAGGCCGAGCAACTCCGGCAGGGCATGCTTGTCGAAGCCTGAACGCGGCTCGCATCGCCCGGAGCCAGGCGTTATACTACGCGCCCGGTTACCGACCTCTCGCCGCGCCGGACGCTGGCCCGTCCGGTCTGTGCAGCGTCCAGCAGCGGAGCACGGCCCAACGTGAGAGCATTCGTCGCCATTGTGAAACAGACGATCCGGTCCTCGGTCCGGTCGCACGTG
>Ga0172371_10004831_pt1 | contig 20197 bp, 13 predicted proteins | sample Lak12m_FD_114543 | JGI IMG/M metagenome (GOLD analysis project Ga0172371, IMG submission 114543) | Freshwater microbial communities from Kabuno Bay, South-Kivu, Congo - kab_022012_12m | ecosystem: Environmental > Aquatic > Freshwater > Lake | place: Democratic Republic of the Congo: South-Kivu... | reverse complement strand
GCTCTTCGTCAGGAAATTGAGCGATTACATCAGGACATAGAACGCATCGAGGCTTTTTCAAGCGAGGCCGATTCCGAGCGGCTCGCTCTCAGGCTCGAGCTGTCAGAAATCGACGCACAGCGGAGTCGGATTCAGGCATTTGCAGACCAGGCCGACGAAGACAGGAAGATCCTGCGTAAAGAGGCGGAACAGCTTCTTCGAGAGATTGACCGGTTAGAGGCATTGTGGAGGGATACTGATTCCGAGCGACTCACTTTACGGGGCGACCTAGAACACATTGAAGCCGACCGGAAGAGAATACAAGATTTCGCTGATCAGGCTGACGCAGATAGACAGACGCTTCTTGCAGAGGTCGAGCGATTGCATTCCGAAATAGAGCGCATAGATTCTTTTTCAAAACAGGCGCATGCAGAAAGATTGCATTTGAGGGAAGAGATACATGGGCTTAAAGATGAGTACGCCCGGTTGATTGCCGGCACCGGCGTGAAATCTCTTCAAATCGGACTGGCGGCAGCCAGGTCCATTCATGGAATTGCCAGGCGCGTAAGAAGAGATGGATCTTCCAAGCCGTCCGTTGCCGTGCCTGTTGTCCCAAACCCGGACGATACGATCAGTGAGTTGCCGATCTCTCCGGTTGTGCAGCTTCGTGGCTACTCTGGGGTTGGCGTAGTGAAGCGTCTAAATGCTGGTATTACGTGGCGGGGGCGATCCCTATTCTCTCAAATTTCTACTAATGCCCGCTTGATGAAGAAGTCTCTCCTAAACAGATTCGCTAGGGCCTACGCTGTCACTTTGCAGCCGATTTTGGATCGGGCTGTCATGCAGTTGAGCGTCAACCTGCACGGCAGTATTGTGAAGGAAATAAAACAAGCGAATCGTGATATTGACGGTATGATGCTTGCCTTTCTCAAGCAAAACCAAAATGAGAGCATACTGGAATACCGCGAGACCCTGGAGAGAATTGAAGACAAATTGAGTCTCCTCGAAACCTTAAAGACAGATGTGATGGACGAGGTTGTTCTCATGAATGCATCTCGTGTTTCGGAGACGGACAAACTGCTCCTTAGTTTCCTAAAGGGGGGGGTGTCCGGCGCTTCTGCGGGATCATCTTTAGGCAATATCAGAGAGGTAGCGGAAGCCGTTGCTGGGGGCGACAATCGTATCCTCGCATCCCATCCTTTGGTCGGCTTCATGTACTTGGATGCCCGAGACGTTATCGTTACGCCGAGAGTAGTATTCAAGAGCTATGAGTGCGGTGTGCATAAGGCATTGAAAGCACTCGTCAAACCAGGTTTCTCGGTTGTGGAAGTGGGAGCAAACCAGGGTTTTCACACACTAACACTAGCCTATCTTGCTTACCCTACTGGGGGACGCGTGCTCACTTTTGAGCCGGATCCGAGGAATTTCTCAATATTACAGGATAACATTCGGGCTCACGGCATGTGGTCAGTCGTGACTGCATTTCAAAAAGCCGCGTATAGTCGTAATACGAATGTCATCTTGAATCTCGGGGTCTCCGGATCCCAAAGCAATCTTTACCGGGACGGAGGTGCCGACAGGATAGAAATCGAGGCGGTGAGTATCGGAGACACCTTGCGTGAGATGGATATCGGTCCCGACTTTGTACGCTTGGACTGTGAGGGTGCAGAGGGAAGCGCTATTCAGGGCATGTGGAGTCACGTGGAGTCTGTCCCTCATCTCAAGATGATGTTCGAGTTTTGCCCGGAACTCATTTACGAGAGCAAGGAATTCACTCCAAATGAATTGCTCGAGAAGCTCCGGTCTGTTGGAATGAGGTTCTGGGTTGTCGAGGATGACGGATCTCTTGCTTCGTCCTCCGTAAGTGATCTGCTGAGCATTCCACGGGGGGCATGGAAAGATGTGCTCGCTGCCAGAGACCGGGACTGGACATGAAACTGTTCGTCGACATGCGCTGCTTTCAAGATGCCCGTTTCGCATTTCGCGGAGTAGGCTACCACTCGTCAACCATATTAAGGAACGCAAAACAGCATGTTCAGTACCCACTGGAGATCGTCGGTATTTTGGACCCTAGCTTGGCTCCCCTGCCTATCGAATATGCAAGACTTGCGGATCGAACTCAATACCTCGTATACCCTAGATTAGGGAACGACGTCGAAATTTTTTTTCAACCGTCTCCCATGACTCATGGTCAGGACCGAATGGCACCGCTCTTGGGGAGATCGCGAGTTTTTACATGCGCAATCATCCATGATTTCATACCCTTGGAGATGCCTCAGGCGTATCTTGCAGAGACGAACGCATTGAGGGCTTACGCAAATAATTTTATGTGGTTGAGATATTTTCACTTGTTTCTTCCAACTTCCCAATATTCCGGAAGAAAACTGTCTGAACTCCTCGGCGTTGACAAAAAAAGGGTCGAAGTAACAGGTATTGCGGTCCGTGAGACCTTGCTGTCGTATGCAGCTACGGTCGAAGACAGACTTCGAGGTACCCAACCGATGTTTAAAGGGCGGTATTTCTTAATTGTCGGTGGGGATGATCCTCGAAAGAACGTGGAATCCGCTCTGCAAGCGCATGCTGAATTGATAAGTCAACATAGCATGGACGCTGGACTGGTCGTGCTTGGGAGTTACAGTGAAACGGGGAGAGAGGCGCTCAGGATTTTTTTCACCGAGAGAGGAGGCAGTAAAAACCAAATTGAATTTGTTGAAGGGTTGTCGGATCAAGACCTGGCGGGGTTGTATCGTCAGGCAATAGCCACCATATGCCCTTCATTTATAGAGGGATTCTCTATGCCCGTGATAGAAGCCCTTGCTTGCGGCTGTCCCGTAATTGCTTCCAACTGCGATGCCCACCAGGAACTCGTCCCACAGGAAGACGCCCTATTCCCTCCCGGTGATATATCCCGCATAAAAAAATTGATGAACGGATTGATATCCAGTCCAGGCAAGCGATCGGAATTGCTAAAAGAACAAAGAAGCATAGTCCCGAGATTTCTGGAGCAAGAGGTCTGCAGGCGATTTTGGATACGCGTGATTTGCGACTATGAGGCATACAAGAAACGGGTGACAAAACGGAGACCCTCAGAAAAACCACGAATAGCGATTCTTAGTCCTTATCCTCCTGATCGCTCAGGCGTAGCAGAGTATACGGCCCAGTCAATACAAACTATATCGAGACACGCAACAATTGATGTTTTTACAAATGCGCACCCGACTTCTCCCGAATCATCGGTGAGACGGTTTGATGCAATAAGTTCATTTCCCTATGTTGTTGACGAATACGAAAGGGTTGTGGCGGTTATCGGTAACTCCCATTTTCACAAAGAAATCATAACTCTTTTTTCCCAATACGGGGGTACGGCCATAGTCCATGACAATCGACTCGCGGAACTCTACTACTGGTGGTATGGTCCTCGTACTTTTGCGGAGATGTCCAGCCGGTCTTTGGGGCGAGAGGTAAGTGTGGATGAATCGGAATCTTGGATACGTGATCCCAGCCGTCTCCCGAGCATTTTCTTTGACGAAATCATTCCCATGGCCGAAACCATGATTGTTCATTCCAGAGGTATCCAGAAGCAGGTAAAGAAACAGTACGGCTTTGCATGCGAGTATCTACCGTTCTGTTGTTATAGGCATTTTCAGGAAGAAGAGTTGGAGGAAGGCTCCCGGACTCAGGCCAGGAAACGCCTCGGAATCCCTCAGGACAAGATAATGATCATAACAATGGGTCTGGTTTCTTCCTCAAAGGGTCCTTTAGAGTGCGTCTGGGCGGTGGAACAGCTCATTGCATGGGGACTTCCAGTGAGCTTTTTCTTCGTCGGGTCGTCTGAACACTATGCCGGTCCTTTGCATGATCTGATCGATCAATTGGGAATTCATGATCACGTCCACACATTGAATGGTTGGCTGTCGAATGAGACATACAGGGATTACCTCCTTGCTGCGGACTTTGCGATACAAATTAGATCCCACAGGCTCGGAGGCTTGTCGGGTGCGGTGATGGACTGCATTAGTGCAGGCTTGACGACGGTGTGCAACATGGATCTTGCCGAATCTATGGAAGCCCCGGATTTTGTGCTTCGAGTGCCAGACAACTTTAGTCCCATCCTTATGGCAGAACGCATAATGAACTCTTTCCAAGAAAGACAGCATGCAACACGTCTGACAGGAGAGCGATTGGCATACCTGAAAGAGCATAGCTTTGATATATATGCAGAGAGAATCATGTCGGCACTCGGGTTGCCCTTTTGAGACGAGACAGTAATGAGTTCCCAGCAGCGTAAAGAATTAGGGATCCTCTACGATCTTTCCGAGTTTGTAAGCAATCCGGTTCGCTCCGGAATCCAGCGAGTAGCGTTTGAAATTTGTTCAAGGTGGTCGGGGCTACTCACTCTTATTCCGATGAGAATTGATGAGAGGGGACGGCCGAGAATTCTTCCAAGTGATTTCATTCAGCTCATGATCGACTTCTTTCGCTCAGGCCGCAATGCTGAAAGGCAAAATCGGGACAAGATCTTTTCGGCCAGTGGTCGAGCTGGAGAACCGCTGTCCCCTGAAGAGATTTTTTCGTACGCTTGTGTCTTTAATGCTGAGCTGTTTTACTCGATGCCCCGAATCAAGTTTTATCAGTGGATGCTCTCTCATCGTCGGTTGCCGGTCTTTTTCGTCATTTATGACTTCTTACCTTGGCTCTATCCGGATGAGTTTCCCGATGGTGCCATAACGGGTACCATGCCGTACTTGAAGCTCATACGAGAACTGGAGCTGGTGTCGTTCATCTCTGATTCGACAAGAAGAGACTATCTGCGGAGAATCTTGCGAAATGATAAGCAGGTCGGCCCTGTCTTGAGACTGGGCAGCGATGGGCTCGGCGTTGGTGAGCCTCTTTTTTCGTCTCGGCACAAGAATTTCACAGTGTTGGGCACGCTGGAACCGCGCAAGAACCACTTGCTCGTCGTAGACGCATTTCAGATCCTTTGGGAGAAAGGAGTTGATGTTGAACTGACGTTTGTCGGTCGTTTGGGTTGGATGGCGGGAGACGATCAAGACCGAATCAGGCAACTCGAGCAAGAGCAACCTCGTTTCAAGTGGTTCAAAGAATTGAGAGATGACGGAGTAAGAGAGGTGATTCGAAACAGCCGTGCGACAATATACCCTTCGACTGTCGAGGGTTTTGGTTTGCCTCCCCTGGAAAGTCTCGCTTTAGGCGTTCCTGTCATTGTCACTGAGCTGCTGCCGAGTATTGAGATGATTGAATCCTATGGACAGATCCGGTTATCTAGTGTGACCCCCAAAAGTATCTGTGATGCCGTCCAAATTATGCTGGATCATGATCAGGCCAGGGCCAAGTATGAGGAAATTAGAAATTTAAGGCTTCCTAAGTGGACTGACTTGGCGTCAGATGCTGAAACGTGGATTCAGTCTCATATTACTTCTCAAAGCTAATCAAGAGTCATATGGTCACAGAAATCGTAATTAAGATACTCCGCAGCACGTATTTTGCTCTTTTCTATGAGGATGGTGGTCACCACAGAGGACAAGAAAGCTCGGTGCCGGGAAAGTCCTCGTTGTACGGGGAGATTCATTGTTATGCGGTTAGGGCCTTTCGGAGAGTTGTTCGAATCATCTTCCCTGCCCGAACGAGGGATGGGCTTCTCATTTGGCTCTTGAAGAGACACAGGGGATTTCGCACGCCACATTCACGACTCGTGAACAAACTGCCTGAGCCGATGAATACTCTGCCCCTTGGATTAAATATCATAGGCTTTCTTAGAGGAGAATTGGGGATGGGTGAAGCAGCCCGTTCGTCCATAAGAGCAGCTCAAGCGGTATCCATAGATGTTAAGGGTATCGAATATAAGTGGAGTATCAGGTCGAGAAGTCATGCAAGTCATGATGCAAGAACACAAGGGCCAGATTACAGAATTAACTTGTTTCATATCAACGCCGATATTTTTCCAACCTCACTGGTCTTATTAGGGCCTAGATTTTTTCAGGGTCGCACAAACATAGGTTATTGGATGTGGGAGACAACTGATATTCCCGATGAGAGGATGCGAGCCAGTGTGTTCTTGGATGAAATATGGACTCCCTCAAAATTCTGTCAGAAAGTAATCAGTAAGAAGACTCAAATCCCGGTAAAGGTTGTCCCTATTAATGTTGAACTCCGCATTAAGAAAGCTGTTAATCGCACAGAATTGGGAATTCCTACCGAAGGTTTTTTGTTTCTCTGTGTAATGGATTTTCTCAGCGTAGCAGAGAGAAAGAACCCAGTCGCAGCGATACAATCGTTTGAACAAGCTTTCGGGAAGAGTTCCGCACAAGCACGGCTTATTTTAAAAATACATAACGCTAGTCATCGACCGGATTTTATGAAGGTCATACACGGTTATGTCGAGAGGTCTTCATCAATACTTCTCCTCGATTCTTGTATGGAGAGGTCCCTTCTAAATGACCTCATCAACAATTGCGATTGTCTCGTTTCTTTGCACAGGTCTGAGGGATTCGGGCTGGTGATAGCAGAAGCTATGTATTTGGGTAAACCGGTCATAGCGACTGGCTGGTCAGGGAATATGGATTTCATGTCGGAGGAAAACTCGTTGCCGATACGATACAAATTAGTAGAACTAGAGAAAGACTATCCTCCGTACCAAAAAGGGACCTTCTGGGCTGATCCAGACATCGATAATGCTTCGGAGACCATGATTCGTGTGTCTTCTGATCCCGACTTTGCAGTTTCATTGGGACGTCGAGCACGGGAAACTGTGCGGTCCCAGCTGTCTCCCAAAGCGGTGGGTACGATCATTCAAGAACGTTTAAAGGAATTAGTTCAAAACAATTAAGGCCAGTGACAAGACCTGTTTTTCGGTAGACATTTTTCTCCTCGGCGTGACCTGTTTTATTGGTGTGAGACTTTTTTGTGGACATACACGGATTCAACTACGTATTATGAAATATGAGGTTAAGAGAATCCGTTGTTGGCGAGAAGTCAATATCGGTAAACGAAAGCCCCTACAGGATGGTTCGTTACCACCAGCCAGCAAAGTCTGGAGGTTTATCGGTGGCGTTATCAAAAGATTACGTAAGACGTCCTATTCTCTGCCTTGTATTTTTGGCGCTCGCCGCCTTTTCCCCTGAAAAAGCTCCCTTGGCTCAATCCACAGAGACCGCTCTTGATACCGTCCCAGTGAAAGTATTAAAGGTCGGTGCGAGTCAAAGGGCAGAATTATTGACCGGCATGGGTTCAATTTCATGCCCTAAGACATTTGATTTGGGCTTCGACGACACGGGAATAATTTCGGAGATCTTGGTTGAACCCGGGGACATGGTCATGGAAGGTCAGATTTTAGCAAAACTTGATTCTTCAGTTTTGGAATCGGAGAAGAGAGCCATTCAGGCAAAACTAGCCTCGGTGGAAGCAGAACTCCGGTATTACGAGAGCGACCTCGAAAAAAAAGAGAGTCTTTTTTCAAAAAATGCTTTGTCCGATAGTGAATTCAAGAAAGCGACGCTTGAATGCGAGAAAGCCAAAGCCAATATGGGATATATCAAGGCTGAAATTATGACGGCAGAATCAAAGCTGAAAAGGAAAATACTGTATGCTCCCAGTACAGGTTTGGTGACCGAAAAACATGCTGAGGTCGGTTCTGTAATGATGCCGGGCTCCAACAAGGTGGTGTCTCTCATTCAGTGCAGCAAAGCTTGGGCCGAGATCGAATTGGGAGAAAAGCTGTTCGGGTCGATCCGGCCTGGAATGCCTGTTAAAATCAAAGTAGATGCTTTGGGAGGAAGAACCTTCACTGGCGAACTGGTCAGAGTCGCTCCCCACATAGACAAGAAGAACAGGACCTTCACCATTAAGGTAGAAGTGGACAATTCGAAGTGGGTTCTGCGGCCTGGCATGTTTGTCAGGGCGGAAATAGATCTGTCTTCCGACCAAAAGCCGCTTTGGATTCCGAGAAAAGCAATCCATAATCTGGATGCGTCTGGATCTGGATCGGTTTTCATCGTAAAAGACCGAGTCGCTCTACGCAGGCCGGTGCAGGTAGGAAAAACAACTAAGGAAGGGGCTGCCATTGTAAAAGGGATTGGGCTGGGAGATTTCGTCGTCGTCGAGGGTCCGGACCGACTATCAGATTTGGATGAGGTGACCGTGGAGATGGCCGAAAACACGGGTCTCCTCGATGAATGATATCCTACGCCACCCATTGGCAATCGTGGCGACCTTTTCATTATTCATAGTCGCAGGAGCCGCTGCATGGTTTTCTCTCCCTGTCGAACTCTTCCCCAGTCTAAAATATCCCAAACTGGTCATCATAACCTCCTTCGGCAACGCCTCCTCTGAAGAGGTGGAGTCTATTCTCACCCGACCTGTAGAAGAAGCCGTGGGTACCGTGACCGGCCTGCGATCAATGACTTCAGTCTCCGCTGAAGGTGTTTCCTCTGTAGAATTGAGGTTCAATTGGGGCGCCAATATGAGTAATGCAGCAGCGGAAGTGCGAGAAAAACTTGATCTAATCTCAGATGAGTTCCCAAGAGAGGTAAAACTTCCCGTTGTTGTGCAATATGACCCGACGGACACGCCCATAATAACATTAGCCCTAACCGGATCTAAAGATTTATCGGCCCTTTATGTCCTGGCCAAGTACAGTCTGAAGCCTGATCTAGAGACAGTGAATGGAGTCGCAACAGTAAGAATATCTGGTGGGTTAACGCCAGAAATTCAAATCTTGGTTGATAGGGGGCGCCTTGCTGCACATTCCGTTGATCTTAAGCTCGTTGCAGATCACGTGGAAGCAGCCAACATAAATTTCCCCGGAGGGAGTCTGTTTAAGGGGCCTTTGGAATTGCCTGTCCGAACGGTAGGACGATTCAAGAGCCTGGACGACATAGGAAGCGTCTCCCTCGGCCGGGGCAAGGAGGGGGGCGTCATTCAAGTCAAAGACCTGGCAGAGGTCGTTTCCTCTCATGCTGATCGAACCAATCTCTGTCGGGTTAACGGAAAACCGGCTGTTCTGCTCGGAATTATAAAGGAAGCCTCAGCAAATACAGTGGAAGTTTCACGAAGAGTCTTAGCGCGGATGGACGAACTCCTTCCCCGCCTCTCTGCAGGAACGGTCTTGCACGTGATTGAAGATGAAACACCTTTCATTGAAAGGGCCCTGAAGGATTTAAGAAACGACATTTTGTGGGGCAGCGTGCTCGCATTTGGCGTATTACTCTTTTTCTTGAGAGATATGGGCAGCGCAGCTTTGATCATGCTGGCGATCCCCGTTTCCGTAATTTCGGCGTTTGGCTTCATGTGGGCCTACGGAATGACGGTGAACATGATGTCCATCGGTGGAATGGCACTAGGTGTGGGGATGCTACTCGATTGTTCGATAGTGGTGCTGGAGGCTATCAACAGGAAGAGCGAACAAATCAGAGACAGGCTTGTCGCCGTCTCAGCAGCAGTCAATGAAGTAGGAACAAGTGTTTTGTCAGGAACAATTACCACACTTGCAGTCTTGGTTCCAATCTTGTTCATGACCGGAATGGCCCAGCGTCTTTTCAAGGACTTTGCTTTTGCCATGTCAGTATCTCTATTGTTTTCTCTTCTGGTCTCAGTACTTCTGCTCCCCGCAATTATGGTATGGGGAAATACGTCCGAAGCCTCACACAAAGTTACAAGAAGAAGAGCCTCAACCATGGAGGCCGGATATCGGCACTTGTTAGCTTTCTCCTTGAATCATTCAGCCATGATCTTAACGGCTTGGGCAATTCTGGTGTTGGCATCCGCCATCACGATCTATGGTGCTGGTTTTGAGTTGTTGCCACCGTTGGAAACGGGTCGCTTCGGCATGAACGTTACCCTGCCGCCCGAAAGCAGTCTCGACAGTGTTGGAAAAGCCGTCGCTCAAATTGAGGATGAACTGAGCAACCTGCACCAAATAGACAGTTATGTTGCCATAGCAGGAGCTCAACAGAATAAGGAAGACCGAGGCGCATCCGAGGACCCGGGCAGACCCAATGAGGCGCATATATTGATTAAGCTCAAGTCCAATTACTCAGATTCGAGTGCGGTTGATAACGTCGTACGTGCCCTAAGGGCACAAACCCAGCACCTTGAGAACGTCAAGATTGACTTTGTTATGAACGAGGGACCTCTTGCGCGCATTTTGGGAAGCAAAGGCAGCCCGGAGATACTACGGATCTCAGGCGATGATTTGGGCATCTTAGGAGAGGCTGCAGACCGCGTAACGGAGACTCTTGAGAAACAGGATTGGGTCAAGGACCTGTACGGTGATGGGAATGTCCGGACGGAAAATCTACGCGTCATGGTGGATCGATACAAGGCGGCGGGTGAAGGCGTAACAGTAGATGACGTATCAAAGGCGGTTCGAGTTGCCATAGAAGGGAACACGGTGGGCAAGTTCATCACCGAAAATCAGGAGAAGGATATTCGAGTCCGATTGGCCTCCAAACAGGGAACTACGCTTGAGGATCTGAAAAATCTTCCTGTTCGAGCAGCCCAGGACAGGGTGGTCTTATTGGGCCGCATTGCGGATGTGACAAAGGGGAAAGGTCCTCGTGAAATCATACGTTCGGACAAACGCAGAAACATTGTCCTTCATGCAAATTTTCATCAGATTGCTGCTGCAAAGGGTTTTGAGAAGGCTATGGACTTCGCAAAGACGGTGGAATTGCCTTTGGGTTATGATGTGACACCTGGCGCTGCACGATTCGATCTGATGGAGTCTTTGGGAAGCTTATCCCTGGCCATAGCCCTTGCCGGGATGCTCGTGTACGCTATACTCGTAGTCCAGTTTGAGTCTCTTGTCTGGCCACTTGTGGTTTTTACCGCTGTCCCCGTGAGTTGCATAGGGCCGGCGATAGCCCTTCTTTTCACGGGCATGCCCGTAAACGTGTTAGTGGTCATAGGGGGCATTGTACTGATAGGAATTGTCGTCAACATGGCAATATTGATGGTCGCAACGATAAACAACCTCCGTAGGAGTGGCATGGATTTGAGATCTGGGATAATTCATGGATCCGCCATTCGGCTGCGCCCGATTCTTATGACCACGGCGACAACCGTTTTCGGAGCTCTGCCGATCTGTGTTGCCGCAGGTGCCGCCAACCAGTTGAATCAACCACTCGGCCTTACCGTTGTGACAGGACTTCTGGCCTCAGCTGCATTCAAGCTCATCGGTCTTCCAATAGTCTATTCCATTGTTGCCAAGAGTCGTTGGGGTGCTGTTGGAGCATAAGAAATAGTCCTCACTGTGGGAAGCAATGACTTCTTTCATCCTGAACAGGCCTTTGGGCACCTTGACTGCCTGTCTGTGCCTTGTGATTCTCGGCCTGATCGCCTTGACGTATATGCCGATAAACCTTTATCCACGAACACAATTTCCGGTACTGACCATCAGCACTATTCTTTCCGACAGCAGCCCCGAAGAAATAGAAGCCCTTGTGACCAAGCCCTTGGAGGAAGCTGTAGCCGATCTTCCTGGTTTGAGGAAGATTCAGTCTCTGTCACAACAGGGGGAGTCAGAAATCACCATCCAGTTTCACTACGATCAGAATATCTCGGAGAAGGCCTTAGAGGTGCGGAGCCGCATTCGCCGGATTTTCCCTCTGCTGCCCAAAGATGCTCGATTCCCTGTTATTACGAGGTATGATCCATCGGGCTCTCCTGTCATGGTTCTTGCGATTACGGGAAAAGGATCACCAGAACAAACGGGTCTGTGGGTTTACCACAGCCTGAAGCCTCGACTGAGCCGCATTGACGGAGTGGCAACAGTCAAGGTTTCAGGTGCTCCGAGGCCCCAGATCATTGTCGACTGTGACGTCGGTCTTCTGAACGCTCAATCTCTTTCGATCCACGACATCTCCGAAGCCATCAGGTGTGGTCATCAAGCCCTTCCTGCGGGATACTTGAATACCGACACAGGAACCTGTCTCTCAGTGGTGACCGCCGGGAAACTGATCGATCGAGAAGACGTCGTCCAGCTACCAGTGAAGGCAAGTGGTAAAGGCTCAGTCATCAAAGTAGGAGAGCTGGCCCAAGTAAAGGAGGCAATCGAGGGCACGAAAGAAATAGCCCGTTACAACAGAAAGAACCTGATTAGCGCTGCCATATACCGGTCCACCGACTCGGATTTAAGGATGCTCTGGCGGGACGTGGAAAGGCTCCTTGATGATATCAGGAAAGGACCTGATCCGGGAATCGAAATAAAGATCATATCAAATCAGGCTGAAGAACTGGAGGTTGTTCTTGATAGATCGAAAATCGTCATCGGCCTCACAGCTCTCATTACAGGGATTGTCCTGTTCGCTTTCCTGGGCAACGTGAGGGCAACGCTGATTGTTTTATCCGCCATACCCTTTTCTCTGGGCCTAGCAATTCTCCTCATGAAAGCCTTCGGAGTGACATTTGACATCTTGTCCTTGGGAGGCCTCACCCTCGGGCTTGGTATCTTGGTCGACAACGCCATAGTTGTCTCGGAATCCATCTCCCGGCGTTGGGGCGAGAAATCGACTATGAAAGAGGCAATCTCAGCTGCTACCAATGAAGTGGCTCTTCCCGTCTGTCTTTCCACGATCACCACGGTAATAGTGTTTGTCCCTGTGGTGCTGGTCTCGAGGGAAGTTCGTCTTCTTTTCGTGGGATTTGCCTGGACGGTTGCCGCCAGTCTACTGGCTTCACTCATAGCGTCTCTCGTACTGGTACCTGTCCTGTTTCAATCGTTAGTTCCCGATGCTGCTAAGCTAAAATCAGAAAGGTCTCTGCGGGCATTTTCTGTCATTAGGCAACAATACGGGGCGATACTCAATGCGCTCGACAAGCACCAAGTAAAACTTCTGGTCCTTGTGTTATTGTTCCTAGTTCTTGGGCTCATATCGGTACGAGGACTTTCTTTCAGAGAGACCTTGACCACCGAGGTGAGGAATTTTCAAGTATTTATGGTCTTGGCACCCGGAACATCTACAGAGACCACAGCCGCTGCAGCCACTTCAGTAGAGGAGCTTCTCTTGCAGGCGCCGGGAGTTGAGGGCGTGTATACTGAGGTTCAAGGAAATCAGGGTCGCTTTACGGTATCGGTTGCCCCCTTGCGGTCATGGTGGGGCAGTAATCTCATTACTACTGAGGATATTAGGTCCGTGCTCAAGGATCAGAGCAGCACACAATTTCACGTCGTTCCATTGGGGCAGCGGCGGGACGAGGCAAAATTGACGCTGAACATTCAGGGCCCGAGTTCAGAGCGTCTCATGTCAATACACGATGCGGCTCGTCAGTCATTGCTGCTTGTTCCGGGAATCAAGGACGTAATGATTCGGCAAGGAAATCCCTCGCCGGTGCTTGAATTTCCAGTCAGTCATGAGGCTGCGGGCTTTCGTGGAATTCAGGCCAAGGAGATCGCTCATCACTTGAGGGCACATTTGACTGGGCCTGTACCCGCAAAACTGATAGGAGGAGAACGGACTACTCAAATCCGAGTCAGAGCATTGAGGAGTCGTGAGGAGGGATTGGATGCCGTAGGGAACAGTGTTGTCCTCAATGATCGCAGAGACATGGTGCCATTCATGGAGCTTGTTCAACCAACTACGAGACTTGCCATGACCGAGCTTCACAGGGAGAACCGTCGTCCGGTCTTGAAATTGACACTCCTTCTTGACAAGGAAGATCCACTTCAGGCCGCACAGCACGTAAGAAGAGCATTGGAAACACTCTTGGCCGGTTCCGGTTGTGACTACAGCTTCGGAGATGAAATCCAGGACATCATGAGAACCCGAAAAGAAATGATTCTGGCCGCAGGCGCTGCGGTCGCCCTCATCTATTTGGTCTTGGTCGCTGCGACAGAATCTCTGTTGCAGCCATTACTCATCATGACTGCTGTACCGATGGGAGTGTCAGGAGCCGTAATTGCCCTGAAGTTACTTGGCATCGCCGTGTCTCTCCCCGTTTACGTCGGCTTGTTGATCCTATGCGGACTCATAGTCAATGTGAATGTGATAATGGTTTACACGATGAACCGATTGGTAAGAGAAGGTGCTTCCCCGCAACGGGCAGCCAAGGAGGGGGCGCAAAAAAGAATCAGGGCTGTGCTTATGACGGTGCTGACTACCTTTTTTGCTTCTCTCCCCATGATGCTGGATCGTGGGCCCGGATCTTCACTGTGGTCTCCCTTTGCGCTTACCCTGGCCACAGGATTCATAACCGGTGCACTGTTCTCACTCGCTATTACACCCGGTCTCTATGAAAGTTTGCACAGATTTACACTCTACTCCATGCAAATCAAAAATGCTGCCAAGAGTCTACGGTGTCTTGGGAGGTAACTTCCCATCAGCCGCTCCAATAGCCTTTTCCTCCTGATCCAGCTGCTCAAGTAGCTTCTTGGCGGGTTCAAAGTCTGGCGCCAGCGCTCGAGCCCTCATCAGGTGGCTTCGGGCACCCTTCTTTTCCCCTGCGGCAATCAGTATCTTGGCAAATTCCGTGTGGTAGACACCGTAACGCGCCTCGCCAAGAAATATGGTCTGGAATTCCTGAAGGGATTTCTTTTCTTCCCCGGTCATGGCGTATACGCGAGCCAAGTCAAATCGTACGTCATCTTTATGCGGGGTGGCGGCTATGACGCGCTCCAAAAGCTCCCTGGCCACGGCCAATTTCTGTTTATCAAACGAATATATTCTGCCCAGCATCGCCGTAGCATCCAGGTTGTCGGAATCCGCTTGAAGGGCCTTCTTCAGTTCGACCACGGCACGTTCAAGGTCCTTCCTGTAAAAATGAGCCATTCCCAAAAAGAAATGGCCGTCCGAGGAATTGGGAAACTTCTCTACGCAGTTGCCAAAAGCCTTGACAGCGTCATCGAGGTTCCCCTCCTGCGCCAGCTTGTGTCCAACTGCGAGGCACTCCGCAAGCGCAGGATCTTGGGGCCGGGCAGTCATTTTTTGCAGTTCTCCCTGGGTAAGCCCCTGAGTAACCAGCGAGAACACCAGGCAGGTCGTCAAAATTGCAACATATGAATGGGTCGACCATCGCGAGCGACGCCACATTTGATTAACAAGCCATTTTTTATACATATAGTCCTTGCCCTACAATTATTTCCTGACACACTAATTCCGACTTCGAGGGAACTGTCTAATACAGGGACAATGTCCCCTATAGACCAAATGATTTTTCGAGCTAGCATCAAGCACTCATGAATCAGGCGCCACGTCCGCTGACGTGGTGGTTTACTAAACTTAAGTACACTTAGTTTTAATTAGATCCTGCTGTAGGCATAATAGGCTTGCACCATTTTGCTCCAGGGAATGTTTGTAATGGGGAAGGCCCATTTCGGGTCCTCTCCAACAAGTTGTGTGGTGTCAGACCTGATCTCCCAACCGTTGGTGATTTGAGCATAGCGCGCGTAGCCAACGTCAAGATCTCCAACGAGACAGACGACGTGCCCTACCACTTCTGGGGAGACGAAGTTCCCGAATTCCGAAACTAGACGAAGATCAATGAAGAGGTTCACCTTCCCCCCATTTTTTACAAGGCCGAGCAAATTCTCAAGGGATCTGTTGCTTGGCAGGCCCCACGTTGCGTTCACGCCCCCCGAACCCGGAATTATCGTTGCCATGTAATTTATCAAGTCTCTCGTCTGGGCAGCGGTCATAAGGCCACATTTACTCTTTTCAACATTGTAAGTGGCCCAGCCCTTAGCTATCGCAACGTCATGCCAGCTTTTCGTCCAGCCCACGTAATTGCCGGTAAAGGATGAGAAGGAATCAATCGACGCAATTATCCCGCAGTTCGCGTAGTCTCCCTGCTCCCTTTGCACCACCCACATATTGTTCCCGAACGCCCGTACCTCATGATTGTAGCGATTATCCCAATCTTTGTTGCTATAATCCCACGTCTCGGTTCGCGTTATGCATCCCGGCTTCGGGGCCACCGGGAGCCAGTAGAGCCACGACGATACGTCACGGGTAGTGCTTCCCGTGTAAAAGACGATGGCTTTGGAAATCAGGGTTTTGTCGCTGATAGTGTAGTTCGAGGCTGTCCACTTGGTGTTGTAAGCACCTTCTAGAACATAATCGTACAGGCAGACGCTCGAGGTGCCATAATTGTCAAAGAGCCCGAGTACCTGAATACTATAATTACATCTATATTGCTGATCAGTACTAACAGACCAACTAGCACCATTTGGGGTCGAGACGTAACCCCTCAAATAGCCATAATGATCCTTATACTGGTAGGACCATATGCTGTCCATCTGGTGCCAACCGCCGTCACCGATAAAAGATGTAGCGCGACCGGCAGCCCCTAACGCCCACCAATCGCCAACATTACCATGGTTCCACCACTGGCCGACGTTATACTGCAAGGCAAGCCGAGTCTTGCCCGAGTAGTTCCACTGGGCAGTGTCGTTTGATGTGTTGTAGCAATACCACCACCCATTCCTCATGTCGTGATAAGCTCCGTCACCCACAAAAGCTGAATAACCGTTGGCAACGCCTATTCGTCCCCATACGTTCCCGCAGTCCCACCACTGGCGGACATCATACTGATAAGCGAACCGAAGCTTACCCGAATCATTCCAAAGCGAAGTGTCATCTTTCAGAATATACTGATACCACCATCCGTTTCTTAGATCATGGTAGTTCCCGTCCATTATGTACGACGACGACACATTCCCGAGCCCCAACCTGCTCCATGCATCGCCGCCAAAGGTCCACCACTGCCCGACGTTCCACTGATACGCAAAGCGCATCTTACCTGAATAGTTCCATTCTTCAGTATCAGTGCCGGTGGTGTAGCGATACCACCAGCCATTCCTCATGTCGTGATAAGCTCCGTCACCCACAAAAGCTGAATAGCCGTTGGCAACGCCTATTCGTCCCCATACGTTCCCGCAGTCCCACCACTGGCGAACCGAATACTGGAAAGAAAAGCGGAGCTTCCCGGAATCATTCCAGAGCGACGTGTCATTGGACACGGTGTACTGAAACCACCATCCGTTTCTTAGGTCATGGTAGTTGCCGTCCATGAGGTAAACCGGAGCGACATTCCCGAGGCCCAGCCTGCTCCATGCATCCCCCCCAAACGTCCACCACTGGCCGACATTCCATTGATACGCAAAGCGCATTTTACCTGAATAGTTCCATTCCTCCGTATCAGTGCCGGTGGTGTATCGATACCACCACCCCGTCCCCGTGTCCTGCCATTGACCGCTGTAAGCATTATCATGTCTCGTCCATGCCTCTGCAGGCACACAGCAGACGGTCACAAGAAAAAGGGAAACTATGATTATGAGAATGCTGGTTGAATAGATCGATTCACGAAGGTTGTGACGTCTCATGATACCAACCTCCTGACTGAATGGTAGTTCTAAATTGTGAACTCTGAATCTGGAGACTGCGGCATCACTGAAGGTAATGAAATTTATCCGAGGAAAAAGTCCCTATGGGCTGCCGCGGGCTCAGATAATATTTCTGGGATTTTTGACAAAACCTCCTTTATATAATTCTATTCCATGTTACATGTAAAACTTTTTCTGCCATTTGTCAAGGAGAAACGGCCACGGTTCCGTCAAAGTCTTTTTTTGAGGAGGGTATTTAGTGATGTGTCAGGTTGTTATGGAGATCTGACAGTGGGGTATGAGGATGCGAGATGTAGTAATCGGTATGTTTTGAGGTTTGATGGGGGTCCTTTTGGTGTTTTTTGGGCAGAGGTTTCCGACAGGTGATTTTTCGGTCACGGTCTCAGGGATGTATGAGAGGGTTTGATTTAGAGCCCGATAAGTTTCAGGGCGAGGTGGCTCTTGTAGGCAAACCCCCGGAGGGTTTTGGCGATGTTGGTGGTGCCGCATCTGCGTAGGATACTGATGACGAGATTTCTCAGGGAGGCCATGACGCGAGGACCAGAGCCTGTTCGGATCTGGGAGCGGTCTTCGTCGAACGTGACGTCTCTGACCCAGTGGAGTCTGTTTTCGATACTCCACTGACCTCGATTGAGTTCGAGCAATCGTTGGGGGTTAGCTTGCTCAGGAGAGAGGCTGGTGATGCCGTAGACGGTTTCGGAAGATTCTCGTCTTTTCGCCAGGTGGTATACATCACGCCGGATGCAAAAGACCTGTTGGACATGGGGAAAATCCAAGTAGTCGTTGAGTTCTTCACTGGTCCAGATGGAGCGGGTCTCAATGCGTCCGTGGCCTTTTTCTGTGGTGTGGTGTTGGGCAGGAGAGTCGGTGAGGTTGAGATCTTCGATATCTTTCTTGAGGGAGGGCTGATTATCTTTGACCGTGAAGAGGTAGTCCGCTTTTTTTCCCCTCGACCAGGTAGCTGGCCGTTTCGCGTTGGGTATGCATGGCATCCATAGTGGCGATGGTTCCTTCCATGGGTACCGTTTCGAGCAGGTGCTGTACCATCTTGATTTCGTTGGTGGTGGACGGTACCTCGGTTTGGGCGACCACGGTTGCTTCTTGATGGAGAAATGCCGCCAGGAGGTGCACTCGGTGACCGTCGTTGGTACGGGCTCCCTTCAGGCTTTTGCCATCCACAGCGATGACGGAGCCTGTTCCAATAATCGACTCCATCCAGCCGGCGATTGCCACGTCCACTGCTTGTCCATTGACAGACCTGAGGAAGCGTCTGATGGCTGGTTCACTGGGTGCTTGATAGAGCGTTGTTCCCTTCTTTTTTCTGCATCCCAGTCGTTTGAGCATGTTCTGGGAACATGCTTTACCCCACTGTGCGATGGCATCAAAGCTACGCGCTCCGCACGCGAGGGCACAGATGGTGATGGAGAGGATAGCCAGCCGGTGGTGGCGTATTCCTCGGGCCATGCGGCACTCAGGGATGGTCAGAAGGGACTTTTGGAGGCAATAGGCATCATTTTCAGAGAGCTTCATGGTGGTGAGCCTCGGTCTGAGTGGCGGTTGAAAGCCTGGGTCGGCAAGCTTCCGGGAAGCGTCTTTTTGAAGAGGTCTGACAAAGACCGATTTGATCCGGCCGTGATGGACGTAGATGTCATGATGTTTGGCAAATCCTTTGGTGTGACCCAGAAAGGTCCAACCGGCTGCCCGATAACACGTTCCTCGATACAGCTCGGGGTCGACAAACGTTTCGGCAAGCCAGACAGGATGCCCGTGTGCATGGTGCCAGTCATCGGAAAGTCGTCTGAGATTGAGAGCGAGAATGCGTGATGCCAAATGAGGCACTCGCACGTCCGGGAGGATCAGGAAACGGCAGTTATTGGCAAGCAAAGGAAGTCTTTGCATCTTAAGGGCCGGCGTCCATCCGATCCATTGATCTCGTACTGTACACTTGAGAGCGGCACTGGACCAGCCCAACAACGCAAGCCAACGGTGCTGATACACTGCGATAAAACGCAGCGACTCACCTATCATACCCTGGAACCCAAGGTAGTGATGCTTATGCATGAGCCGATCCCACAAAGCCCACTCAGCAACAGTAGCAGGACGAACTTGAACTCCCCGGACAAGGGCTCTTCCTTCAGGGTTTGCTGCAGATGCACAAAGATCCATGCCCCCCTGAATAGCAAATTCTCCAGACAATGTCCAGAAAAATATGCTAATACGCAAGATTATAAAATGTTAACTCCAAGCATGACTTGGCCCTGGAGAAACGGCAGGAGAAACGGCATGAGGTTATTAGCACATGGGATATGAGAGGGGTTTTTGATTTAGAGCCTAATGAGTTTCAGGGCGAGGTGTTTTTTTTGGCCAGCAGGGCTGGAGACATGGTTGTCGCGGTCAGGCTCGAAGGCCCTAAATAGTCTCATAATGGCTTTTCGGGACAAGGGATTTTCTCTGGCGGCCTTGAAAGCCGGTTTTGTCCGGATGAGCTAAGGAGCCGTTTTTAGGCGGTCGGAGTCTTCACTTCAAAAGGTTATACTTGATAATGCACCATAGCGCTGAGAATACAGAAGAATGTCTCAATCCGCAACCGTTATCTGAGTGACGGAGTGGGCTGACTGCTTCAGAATAAGTGTCGAGCGAGGAGAGGCACGAACAGGGGAATTACCAGTCATGGTGGTTGTTCTATTCTGCGAGAGTTGGAATACCCAACTGTACATTAGGAAGGGTGGCCAGATGCGTTGAAAAAAGTATACGGGAATTGAAAACCTTTTCAAAACAGCTAAACTTTTTCCACGCAAGAATAAAGTGTCACATAGGCAGATTTTCCAGGTCGGCCAGACTTGTCATAAACCCAATTCTTGG
>Ga0172371_10004828_pt1 | contig 20213 bp, 16 predicted proteins | sample Lak12m_FD_114543 | JGI IMG/M metagenome (GOLD analysis project Ga0172371, IMG submission 114543) | Freshwater microbial communities from Kabuno Bay, South-Kivu, Congo - kab_022012_12m | ecosystem: Environmental > Aquatic > Freshwater > Lake | place: Democratic Republic of the Congo: South-Kivu... | reverse complement strand
TATGTTCAAAAAACTTTTCAAAAAATACTTCAATGACTCCATCCCCGTGACTGCGAGATATCACGTGTTTTCAGATCAGATTTATTTCTATTTCTATTCTGAGGAAAGATATGTGTTCTCTGAATTCGTCAAGGAATTGAGAGAATTACTGGGAAAGAATATCTTCTTGTTCCAGGTCGGCGCCAGAGATATGGTGAGGATGTCGCCAGGAGCCAATTGTATCGTCGGATGCAACAATATCAGTCTATGCTGCAAGAGCAGCAGACCGCTTCCGAGCGTCGAGATAGAGAATATCATCATCCAGAATCTCGAAGGAAGAGATATCGAGAAGCTCAAAGGAAGATGCGGTAAATTGAAATGTTGTCTCATCTACGAACTGGAATTGTATCTGGATGAGAGCAAGAAATTCCCGCCGAAGTGAGCAATCGTAGAATCTAAGACAGACGCTAATCTCTGCGGTGTCACCTCATCATTCAATATCATGAACAACGAAGTGACGGTGAGGACGGAGGCCGGATTCACGTTCAGGATACCGTTGGCTCAGCTCAAATTGTCCAACAAAAAACTTAAGATAGCAACTCATAAAGAAGATGAACTACCACCTGAAGTCATCAAACAGAAAGACAAGATCTCAGGCTAATCAGACCAAGCTATTTATCATTTATGCATGCTCATGTTAAAATTCGGTGTTTCCTTATGGATCATATTAACTATCGCCTTGTTCGCTTTCCCTGTGGGATGGCTGGCATTTTTCCTCCTCAAGAAAATCTTGAAAGGAAGCGGTTCTATGCTGACCAAGATCTATAGCTTCGGCGCTTTGTATAGGATGAAAAATCAGATGATGGCTCAGTGAGCTGAAGAGGTTGATACCGGTGACGGTGATCTCAAAAAGAAATTGAGCTTCGATAAAAATTTGCCTTTGTTCTCCGCAGATGAGCTTTTCAAATGACCCCATAAGACCGACAAGGAGGGGAATATCAAGAAGAAGAAAATTCTCGAAAAAGTCATTTATGAGGCGTTAGTGCTGAGAAAAGAAGGAAAATTAGAAGAATATGAAAAGAAGGTGATTGAATGATTGGCAATCCAGCCTGATGATAAGGATCTGAATAAATTGTTAGCTGATTTTTATTTCAGTATCGGTAATCACAAGAAGGCACTTTCATTACTCAAAAAAATTATCGAAACCGATCCACATGATCATAAGGCTATCCGGCAGATTGGAGAGATCTACCTCATCACTGGTGATTTTGAAACTGCTGAACTACTTATTGAGAAAGCTATTGCGATCAACCCATCCAATCCAAAATATTATATGAGTATGGTAGAACTTCTCTACAATACGGAAAGAAAAAGAGAAGCTGTCGATGTCATGGAGAAGGTCGTAAAACTCAGACCGACCGTCTCTTCATATCTGCTTACTTTGGCTGATCTCTATAATGAGCTCGGAGATAGTGATAACGCCAAAAAGAATTATTTTAGAGTCTTGGAATATGAACCATCAAACGAAAAAGCTAAAAAAAAGTTGAAAAATCTGGCGGCTATATAGACCTTAGACCTTAGTCCTTAGACCTTAGTAGAAAATATGATTAAGAAATATTACGATCTATTGAGCGAATTCATAGCTATCAAAAGTGTATCTCCTGATACGCGTTTTTCTGATGATATGCAGAAATGCGCAGATCGAATCGCTGAACTTTTCAATCAGAACGGCGTGGATGCTCAGGTCGTCCGTGGATTTGGTAATCCTATCGTCCTTGCAGAATGTGGCGTAGATCCAGACCTGCCTATCTGTCTTATCTATGGGCATTATGATGTGCAAACAGCTGATATTTCTGAGTGACGAAAACGTGACCCCTTTGAGATGTCCATAGATGATAAAAAAATCTATGGTAGGTGAGTAGCCGATGATAAGGGCCAGATCCTTATTTATATTCTGACGGTATTGAGTCTGATCAAAAAAAGGCAACTGTGATGCAATGTTATCTTTATGATAGAATGAGATGAAGAGACCGGTTCTCCGCAGCTGGAGAAATTTCTCCAAGAATATAAAGACGTATTGAAGTCAGATTTTGCTTTGATCTCTGATTCCGATATCGTGTGAGATTCTCCATGTATAGACGCCTGATACAGAGGCGCGTGCAACGTGAAACTCAAACTCAAAACAGCGAATACGGATGTGCATTCATGAGCGTATGGCGGAGTAGTGCCCAATGCTGTCCATGAAGCGAACAAGCTTTTGAGCAGATTATTTGATCTCAATAACCGCGTCACGGTCCCGTATTTCTATTATAATGTAGAAGATATCGCTACCGATGTGCTGGTGAAAAATAGAAGGATGAAAGCCGATACTCAAAAGATGATGGCGGACTTTTGATTTAAAACGATTTTTAAAGACAAGGAATATGATCATCGGACGCAGATAGGATTGATGCCGACGATACAGGTGACGGGCATCCATAGCGGGCATGTTTGAGAGGGATTCAAAAATGCTATCCCTGCGACTGCGACTGTCCATCTCAATTTTAGGCTTGTGAAAAATCAGCATGTTGATGATGTGATGAAGGCATTTGAGGAGCGAGTAAAAGCTACGCTTCCCGACTATGTGGAGTATGAAGTTACTCTTCATGATACAGCAGCGCCAAGCAAAGTTGCCCTTACAAGCAGATATCATAGAAAAGCGGAAAAGATTTTGGAAGCTATTCGGGGGAAAGAAGTCTTCTATAAATATTCATGAGGCACTTTGCCGATAGTCAATCTTTTTTCCGAAACCTTAGGTACGGAGGTTGTTTTGGTACCTTTAGCAAATGAAGATTGCAATCCTCACGGAGTGGATGAAAATTTTGACATGGATTTGATTGAAAAATGATTTGATTTTGCATCCGATTTCCTAAGAAAGTAGAATGTTAGAACGTCAGAAAATAGATCAGAGTTGTCTGCAACCTGCGATCTGTAATCTGCAATCTTTTATTTAGGATGATTAGCTCAGTTTGGCTAGAGCACTCCCTTGACGTGGGAGGGGTCATAGGTTCGAGTCCTATATCATCCACCATATAGGAATTATGTCAAGCAATAATAGAATTATCCTTATAGAGAACTGGCTTTTCAAGTGTTTGTATGCCAGTTTTCTTGTTATAAATAATATCTTCTCATAATAAAGCTTTCAAGAACAGACGTCTCGTTTCAAGATTTCCTTTCTCTCGTACAGACCTAGGGTTTTCAAGATACTTTTTTCATTTTTCAAGTGTTTGTATAGGATTTATTCATTCTATTTCACTATCAAAAGCAGCTATGCTAAATGTTAGCGCGTCCTGCTCCTCCGACAATTCCTTCAATTTCTTTTCATATATAGAGATCAACTTATCATCTTCTGTTTTGAATAATCTTTCTTGAACTCTATTTAATTCTCCGTCTATTTCTTGGAAACGCTTTTTTTTTCCGAAGATCTTTTCCTCTGCCAAAGACTTCCTTTTGTCCCACATACTTTGAAACATAGAATGACAGAGGTTGTACCATCCCTCATTTAAGGATAAGCTCGACAGATACCTCTCAAGCGACTCATGTACCTTATTATTCCAAAAAGACTTCCCATAAAGTGAACAAGACTTACTATGTCTACAGGTGTAGTAATAATATATTTTACCAATCTTATTGGTTGAAGGGGCTCCCGTGACTGGGTACTCACATGCTTCACATTTCAGCACAGAACGAAGTGGTAATTGCTCTGATATATCTCATGGAGAAAAATCCTTATAACATTTCTTGGGATTCACCCTATCTAAAATTTTCTCTACTATAGATTCCGTCAACATCTTTGGATGTTTACCTGGCATTCTTATAATATCTCGTGCTTCATGAGTGATAAGTCAAAGGTAGTGGTCAAGAAATTTTGGAGTAAGTAATCTCTGAGCTAATGATAGATGAATTTTACATTTTTCCACAGATAAAACTCATCTATCATTGAGAAATTTCTGTAATGCTGTAGCATTTACGATTACCCCATCACCGAATAAGGTCAATGCTTCTTTGATATTGTCAAAATCTGGTTGTTTCTCTACGAGTATCTGCCCTCATTTACTAGGATCCTTGATATACATATATCAAGGGAATTGCTTGAAACATCGATATCACGATTTGAGTCTACTAATCTGACGATCACGGACACGCCTACCATTATTTTCCCTTTCGTACTGCTTGGTTGCCATAGTTATTGATTGAAGCATTTTTCATTCTGGCGTATCATTGAGATCCTGCTTGAGAGAAAATATTTTTGCTCCTGCTCATTCTATTCTCAGTTTTATCTCTCGCCAACCCTGCACATCGCGCACAATTCTATCAAAATCATCCACAACTACTAGATCTATGGTGGTAAATTTTTTATTTTTCTCTTCAAGATACTCAATCATTCTATCTAAATCAGGTCTTGATCTTAGTTTTCACGAAAAACCACCGTCAGAGAATACACGGTCGACTTCCATATCATGTCCTTTTACCCATTCACGGCAAGTACTTTCCTGTCCCTGGAGACCTGATCCTTGGAGCTGAGAAATATCGCTCACACGAGTATAAATTACGCATTTACTTGACATATTAAGAATATATTATGTAATAAATTTAGAGTCATTTAGAGGTGAATTCTTCCTCTATAATGGCGTATCGAATTTTCTGAAAAAAAGTCATGATTGCAAGGAGTTTTTTGTCGGATATGTCTTTACACTCAGAAGGCACAAGTTCCCTCGCCTCTTCTATTGTGAAAGGTGTGGTGGTCATGAGAAATGCGGGTGGTCCTTCCGACATTTTTTTAGTTTTGCCTCAAGACTTGCGACTAAAATCATCGTAGGCACCTTGATTGATAATGATATAGATATGACATTATCAAGTTTTCCACGACGAGAATAGGTAGTAGTGTTCAAATCATAGTTAGACTTGTTTAGTATCCCAAGAAATTTTATTAGAGATTGAAATTGAAAAGACACAAGACAAAAATCTGGTCCTGGCTTCACAGTAATTTTAGGTTTTGCTGTTCATAATTTTCGAGGAACAATTTGTGGCATGAGAATTGTTTGTTATTGTAAATAAAATCGTTATCGAACCTCCCGATAAAACACATTCAATAAGCCAATTTCAAGAATAAAATAACTCTGATTTATATCTCTGTATGGCTGATGGGGCCCGAACCAAAAGACTGAATGTGAGAAATGAGAATGATGAGAAAGGCATTTGTAGCATATATGGATATACAATAATCAAATACCTCCCCATGAATTATGAGATCTATTCTGTTTCTATAGACTCAATTCAAGTTTCTCATACTTCTCAACTTCTCAGTTCATTCATTTCTTCGTAGAGGGTCTTTAATTCTTCGGTGATAATTGCATTTTTAACGGTTTCCTCCACAAGAAATACTTTCTTTGCATGTTCTACATCAAGGTATTTGTCTGCTCTCAACGCAGTAATATCATTCAACATCTTACTTACAAATACATTATATAGTCTAGTGAGATATTCATTTTTTACTACTTCATCGAAACTAAATCCAAGATTTTTCTTTCTTCTATCATGATTGAAATCCCAATAGTTGTCATATTTATCTTCATTCAATCATTCAATTCAAAGTATGGATTTAAGCTCGTTTTGGATCTTTATTGTATCGTATTCAGATCTAGCATTTCAAATATACTTTTTAACAATACTTCTCAAATTAATGAATAATGTATTGTTGTATATAACGAGAGATAAATCTGCTCATTCTTTGATGTGTTCTGCCAAAGATAAATATTTGTGTGGGTTATTTTCCATGTCATAAATTATATCCATGGCTGTAGTCCCTGTTGTTATGATACTCCCATAGAGATTAATGTATTCTAAAGTCATCCTTTTCAAAAATTCAACCTCAACAACTCCCAAGATCATGTTGCCTACTATTATAGTGATTATATTTTTCTTGAGTCTAAGGCTTTCAACAGCGATGTCTTCGATGATAGCTTCTGCCTTTTCGATGCAGGATGATATATCTATATCCATTTTATTTATCAGGATACTGAAGAATGCTTTTTTTCCTCTCGCTACGAGCTGTTTCTGCTCAGCTGGAGTGAGCTTTTTTGTGGCTCAGGAATACATAGAAATATATATCGTTCTTTCTAATAGTGCTCGATTGTCGCTCAAGCTTTCTCCACCAAAGATTAATACACTATTGTTGGTATACATCTGAGTAGTAGATCATCTCCTACTTACTGTGCCTCTTTTTCATTCTAAGCCATCATAATTTCACTTCAGAAATTCATTTTTTCCCTTATCTTTTTGGTTCTTATATTCATCCAAAAAGGTAAAGTATGTAGTATTACCTAGATGTTCCAATAGTGTGAACTTCGTTCATTCAGAAAGATCGTATCTGCATTCATGAGTATATCAAACGCAGGCAGAACATAAATTTTCCAAGAAACTTTTCCCCGTGTGTTTCAAACCATAAAAATATAGAGCTGGGAAGCAACGGTAAAAAGCCATAAATTCGTTCCTCCATATTCCTGCGGTGAGGAATCATCCCAACAAGAATCTAATCATTTCATCATCTGAAATATCAGTGATAAATTTCTTGAATTCACTTACTGCTTCGTCTAATAAAAATAGAGAAGTGGGGTCAAAGATTATTTCATTATTGGATTTGATATTCTTCAGTCTCATAGGAGTGAAACTTTTATCAATGAGATTTACTTTCCCATTTGAGAAAACAATGATCTCATCATTTCATTTGGGATAGCCAAGATGCGTAATTTCTTCCGTCATCTGTATTGCTCAGTATTCTTCAGATAGATCAAATAGCACTTTTACTTCCTGTAAGGCTTCAGTATATTTGATACATTGAGAATATAGACCATTCTTCTTCATAAGTTCTTTCTTGAAGCTACTAGGTTCAACGAAGTAATCACTGTTAATCTCCATCCTTTGACGTTTGTATGTGTTAGTGTTGATTGCTAAGCAGTCCCGATGGACGACTTTTTCTGACGCTTCAGGGTTGAACTCCACCCTTTTCCTGATTGGGAAAATATAGAAATTGAAACAGTCAGTTATGATTTTTTGCTGCAACATAAGCTTGGCAAGCTGTTTTTCTGATAGGGGTTGTTCATATAACTCTCTATAGAATGAGTGGAGATTACTTCATCATTCTATAACAAATTCCATCTCTGCCAGACATGTTCAGCATCCAACTAGTTCTTCAAAATTAATTTCCTGCCCATCTTTGACACAATCATTTATGTCTTTGAACTTGGAGTAATAAAATCTACAGTCGTAGATTCTGGAGAGATCTAAGCCATCAGCTACCAATAATTTTTGTATGACCTCATTAGTTGGCTTATCGTTATCATTAATCAGATTAATCCTCGGAACACCTCTTTTGAGGAGTTCCAAAATATATCAATACATTTGACCGACAGAAGGTAGTGCAACAACATTAGATAGATTCTTGTACAACACTAGAAGATCAATCTCTCATTCGCAAAGATTTACTGGTTCAGCGAAGTCAATCTTTTCAAAGTAAATTGGTCATACTGGTCATGAGTTCTTAGTTTTTGGGTCAGATCAGTCAGTCATTCTGATCTTCTTTGACCATCACTTTCATTTTTTCTTTGGTATGTAATTACCGTCGAAATCCTTCATAGGTATTTGGATTGCGTTTTCTTGGAAAGTGATTTTATTGCTATTAGAGAGCTCTTGGAGCTTCTCTGAATCTAGCTTTCTTTCTTCTACCAAATATTTAAAGCTAGATAATTCTGTTATTTGCATGATGATTGATTGTAAAAACTAAAACCATTTTTTCTAAACCACTGAAAGGTCTCAGCATCAGTAAGATTTAGATATGTTTTGATAAACTTATAAGGTTTGCCTTCTGGTCTACCTTTTTCACTAAAATCTTTTATGCAGTTGTAGTCTCCTGTGGTCACGGTCCGACCGTCGGTATGTTTACCATCGTCGTCATACAAGCCATAAACGTTTCATGATTTGTGGAAGTATTTGATTCACAATGAATCCAATATTTCTAGGATAGGAATCCTATTAAGATCAGATGAGAGTGTGTATGTTTTTCCGAACATGTACATAAAATTAGAATGTAAATTTATTATTTCCAACCCACCCCTAGTCCCCCAGATTAGGAGTGAGTTGGAAAATTGAATTGCATTAAATAGAGAAATTTGTATTATCTTAAATAAGAAAAGCTCTTGGTTTCCCAACCGTTGGAGCTTTTTTTGATTCGTTATCCATGCTCAAATATTAAGATTTTATGTTTCATGATACATTAACTCAAAAGGTAAATCTATAATTATATATGACATATTTTTTTTAGAAGATATTATTTCGGCTCTTTATATATTAGAGGCTCATTATTATCGTCAAGACTTTTTTCATAAAAATGAAAACACAAAAAAAGACTGGTGGTAAGCCAGTCATCATGATTTTTCATTTAAGGCACATAATGTGCCTGAATGTGCCTAATGTGCCTAATATCTACTACATTTGAATTTGTGATCAACAATATTTCAACAAACGATGTACTTCTTTGAAGTTTTTTTCTTGTGTATCCTTTCCGATTTCTTCTATAGGTGTTTTCTTTCAAAACATTTTACGATACTTTTGATATATATCATCATCCGAAAAGGTAGCATCATTTCATTGTTTTAGATTTTCCAATACTAAACATAGGGTTCATAGAGTAGAAGGTGCTCTAGTGCTGAATCTTGGAAATTTACTACGATCTTTATCTGTTTTCTTTATCTTTATCGTTTTCCCATTTTCATGAATCTCAAGTTCTGTGTTGGCTACAGTTATTTTTTTTTGAGTGAGATTAAATGAAACATCGCTATGAGATAAAATAGTATCCTTCGATACTGTTTTTTTTATATCTTTATTAAGTTCCATTTGCTTCTGACAAACTTGTATAAATTCATTTTCCTCTTCTGGAGAACAGTGATATCTTTCAGGTCTTTTCATGAACATATCTAGTGCTGCTGCAGGATTAGACACAAGAAATTCTTTTATATGTGGGGGTATACAAACCATGTTGATATCGTTTTATCAGTGATAAAAATTAATCTCTATAATTTATACTTACCTTAATCTTTTCTTTTTCCTTTCCAATTCCCATTGCCTAACAATTTCCCTTCTTCTTTGTGTCTCTGGGATGTCCTTATTAGCTTTTTCTAATAAACAATAAGCCTGTCGCAACAGCATACCAGCAACTTGAGGATCATAAGATTTGTCGTTTGCTTTCTTCATGATATATGGGGTTAAGAATAAAACTCAATCTAGTCTTTTCTAATACCACCACATCTTGGACATCTATTATTTTTTAAGCTGTTCTTTGTATAATTTATATGCCGCTAATGTTATTCCTTTATAATATATAGCCATATTTTCGCCATATGCTTTAAATAAAATTTCATCTAACGTTTCTTCTAGATATTTTTCTTCGTCTATATTAGGATTCTTTTGTTTTTCTTCTTCAATCATCTCTATAGACATAGATGCAATAGGTACTACATCAGATAGAGTACCAGGGAACCATCTAGTCGGTGGCAGAAAAGTACCAGCACCCATTTCATAGATAGGCAAGTAAGACACAATTTCAGGAATTAAATCAAAATATTTTTCACTTGGTGCACCACAAGCTGGGCAAGGAAAATTTTCTTTGTAAGGCACAAATATATTCTTACAAGAGGGACATTCGTAATTTTTTGTATCTGGATATGCAGCCATAATTGAATAAGTGGAAGAATAAAATTAAGCTAGTATTTTCTGTATCTCTGTTTGATTTTATGTAAAATAGATTAACGTCTATAGTATGAAATTCTATTTTTTGGAAGTACTGAAAGTATCATTGATGATATATCCATTTAACTCTCTTTTTCAATTACAAAACAACACATCAGACATATGGTAAATCATAAATCTGACATTTTATGATTGCAAAATATCTATAGGTATAACGAATATTTACTATCTCTGGATCTAATTCCATGCTATACAGCTAAGAGGAGGCTCACTGCCTCATCAACTAACATAATATCAGCTATCGCACTGATAAACCATGCAGGATCATCGATATCGTATTGTGCGCCATGTCCCATTCCGTTCCGTGCGGGATACCCAAGTTTGGTTGCCACTTCAATGCCATACAGAACAGCTTCTTGTGTTGCTCACACATACGTTATTTTCCAAATGTTGGGCAGATGTGCAAGTAGGTTCAACATTAACAGCCACGCAACTATTATAAATTATTTGATATCAAATATTGCAACTATGAACAACACAGATTCATCGAGCATTGTTTGACCAAGTCTGCTGTCCAGTTCCATTTGGAAATGTACAAAATCTCATATTGCTAACGCACACGTTATTTTCCATATGCAGATTTATATTACATGTAGTTTGTTGGACACAACTATTATTCTGTATTTGATATCAATTACTACAACTCACAACCGAGCAACTTCATCGTGCATTATTTACCCAAGCTTGCTGTCAAATTCAATTTGTAATGGAGCATGATTTAGTATTATTCACGCATATATTGTTTTCTAAATGCTGAGTTGAATTACAAGTGGGTACAACGGTCACAGCAATACAGCTATTTCCTTGTATCTGATATCAGTTATTACAGCTTGCAACTATACAAGTTCATCGTATATTATTTGCTCGATTCTGTTGTCCTATTCCATTTGTAATTGTACATGATCTGATATTACTAATGCAGATATTGTTTTCCAAATGCTGACTTGGGGTACATGTCGGTACTACTATTGCCACTACACAACTATTGCCCTGTATCTGATATCCATTATTACAACTAATCACAGAACAAGCTCCTCGTGCGTTATTTGCCCAAGTTTGTTGTCAGCCTCCATGTGTAATAATACAGGACTTCGTATTATTTACACATATATTATTCTCTAAGTGTTGGGTTGCTGCACAAACAGGTGTTGCTACAATACAGTTATTGTTTTGTAGCTCATATCAGGCATTACAACTTACAACAGCACAAGTTCCTCGTGCATTATTTGCTCGTGTTTGCTGTCAGATTCCGTTTATTATCGTACAAGATTTTGTATTACTTACACATATATTATTTTCTAGGTGTTGGGTAGTGGTACATGTAGGTATCACAACTGTTGGTGCTTCTATACAATTATATCAGCTATCGTATATTTGAATACTAGAATCCGCATCATTACAATCTGCTTGCGGTTTGCATGAGGTAGGACAAGATGATGGTTTGGCCTGAGATATCCCTCGATTACAATATGTGTCTCAGTCATTGTCTTCGCAAGTGATTCCACTAGTAGATCAATTGTTATTTACAGGAGTGTATAACGCGTAAACACCACCATAATAAAAATTCAAAACATCTGTTTTTATGTTTCGATATCAATTATCTCAATATTGTATGCCTCGACTGTTCTTAAATATCCATATAGTTTGTCCGTCTGTATCCGTATCGAATCAGACTAAGACCATTGCGTGACTCAAAGAATATACTCAAACACTTAATGGACCATATTTGATAAGCGCTTTTTTGAGTGCCTCGTCTGTTGTTGGGAGGAGTCTAGTATCTCCACCTATTTTTACAATACTCGAAGGATTGCTACATCTTGAATAGGAAGGGATACTCACAGCAGAATATCCGAAACATTGTTCATCTACCACTCAATAAATTCTGATATAATCAAGTGCTGGTCAGAGTTGTCAGCCATTACAACTGCCCGCAGCACTATTCGTAAGAATGTTTTGTTCCGATAAATCTAAATTTAGTGGTCTATTGAAGTATAAATTTGTCAAAGATTCTGTGGCTCATACCACGGAGAATGTCCAACAACTACCACATTGTCCCTGGTCTTTTATTGATGTAGTTCGATCTTTCCCATGTACATTTCTCCAGTCAAAACTATCTACAAAATTTGTAGATCAAACTGAATTTGATAATCAGCTTGGTGTGCTTTGATATCAAGGCACCGTATATACTCATCATACATAATATTCAAAGCCTGGTAAATCTGGGACTTCTCCCGACAAGAATAAATTCTTTTTCTCTTTGTAGGTCATGATGGATATAGAAGTATTTCATGCTTTCCATTCCAATCAATTATCGCTTATCATCTCTTCTACTTTTTCTAATTTTGATGTCTTCTGTAATGACTTTAATTGAGTGACTGCTGTCGGCAGATTGCTCTTAATGCTATCAGCAAAATCTGTTTTCTGATCCACGATAGCTACATTGTTTATTTGTACTGAGGATGTATCTTTGATTTGAATATCTATCCTATCGGGAACGAAACCATTTGGAAGTATACATGTTTCCTCGCAAGCATTACTAATGTTATACGTGTTTTGATTAGTCAGTAATGATGATGATTCATGGATGAGATATTCTTCATTCACATTATTTTCTTTCCCTATCAAAATAATTCTTACGAATCAGTTAGTTCATAAATTGATATCGGCGTCTATTGAAAGTCCATATATAATACTATTATGGTCTAGTTCTATACTGGTTTTGAGATATTTTTTATTGCTCATGGGAAGTAAATTTGCATCTGCATTTGCTTTTTTTATCTCCTCATCTGATACAAGCAATGCCTCCATCTTTTTTGCATTCAAAGTGAATCCCTTTGTAGAGTCTATTTTTGATATGGTTGGGGCGATGGTAGTGCTTGAGCTCAATGACGAGGCTTTATAGAGCAAATTACCCATTTCTCCTCTTGATATGAAACTGCTCATAGTAACATTTCCAATCAATCATAACTCTTTTGCTTTGGTATAATAGTTTGTATAGTACGCTTTGCTTGGCTCTGTCATAGATCCATATATAATTCTCATCAACATAGTTATCGCTTCCGCATATGTTAGTCTGTCCTTTGGCAGAAATTTTCCGTTACCTCATTTCATAATCCCTAACTCGCAAGCATCTTTTATTGAGCCTGTCAGTGTTTTATCTGCTTTCTGGATGTCAGAAAATTTGCATGAATTACCAAGTGCTTTGGATTTGTTGTAAATCTTACTCGCAAATACACTGAAGAATTTTGATGATTGCTCTCTGTTAAGAGTATCGTTAGCGGCGAAATCAGCAAGCGTAGATTTAGATGTCATGTCATTGTTATACATCCACGTGACAGCATCTTGCATACTGCTTTTTGAATTTGTCTGTGCGAAGACAAATGAGAAGACAAGAAGTACAAAGACTACTGATAGGAGTTTCTTCATGAGGCAGTGGGGTTAGTTATTAAAAGTATTTATCTATATGGAATTATTATTTTATCAAAGCCATTATAATTACTCCAACAATCATACCAACGAATATCCAAAGAATGACCATATTTTTGTTGTTCATCACCGATTGTTTGGATAAAGATATCTCTAAATTTTCAACGACTTTCTTACTTGCCTCAAGCATACTTGTTTTTTCATGAATAATTTTATCTTTCTCTTGGGCGATCTTATCCTTCTCTTGGACAACCTTTTCCTTTTGTTGGACAATATTATTTAGTTCTTTAAGCTGACTCGCAAGTCATGCTATCTGATCTTTGAATACAGCTTCAAGTTCTTTGACTATTTTTGCTTTTGATTCTGTGAATTCCTCGACAGTAGTATTATAAATATCATTGAGGTATTGTCCCAATGCAGTAGGGGTACTAAAAGATTTATCAGCTATTTTATCTATCAATGATTCATCATCTTTGTGCCCAATAGCGGTCAATAAGTATGGCTTTAATGCAAGACATGCTTGAGCTAGATCTGGCTTATCGAATATATCAACGCCTTCTCATCCTCAACGAGATAATATAATGATGTCAGATTTTTCTTTATATTCCTCTAGTTTGGTAATGATCTTTTCTACTGACGAAAAATTAGCACGGATAAATTCTATATTGTAAAATGAAATTCACTCCTGTAATTGATGTTTGATATCATTGTCTACAATTGCATTCTTGCCGATGATGATAACTATGTTAAGCATTCTTTTTTCATAAATAGATTTTTTGATGAAACTATCTACATCACGATATCATTGCTTCACTTTTTTTTGTAATACCTCAAAAGTCTTGATATCGTCTTCGGATATTTTGTTTTCACTCTGGCTAATAAGCTCAGAAATATTTATCTGTACTGATATCTTCCCTGTCTTTTCTACACGATGGGTAATATATCAGTAGAAATCTATAGTTTGATTGTCAGTTAATTCATTACGAAGCAATGCTGGCACTATAAGCGTGACTGCCATGTCTGTAACTTCATCTTTGATATTGTCCCAATAATTTCAACCATAATTTGTATGTGATCATAGTGAAAAAATTCCTCTAATTCTCAGTAACGATTTATCTTGAGGTATGATGATTTGATTATTCACCAAGTTTACTATAGTAGATGGTGAATATGTGGTTTCTGTTGATTGATCTTTTGTGATAATATTTTCTTTATGTAATCTAAAAGGAGGAATGTTTTTTTATTTTTTCAACCATAATTTTTTAAGACGATCGTCTATCTCTCATAATGGCTTTTCAAAAATTTTAGATAATTCATATTCCGAAACTCCTTTCTTGAAAAGACTTTCAAGCCTTTGGTCATCTTCATTAGTTCGATATACAGAAATACCATTCTGCTCGTTATTTGTATTAATCGACTTTTCTTTTTCTCATCATGTGCTACCACAAATATATTCTTTTATTTTTTCAATAAATTGTTTACCATATTTATTAATTTTTTCAGGACCTATTCATTTTATTTTTATCATTTCTTCTTCAGTTGTTGGTCTTTTATTGGTAAGCAATATAAGTGTCTCATTTGAAAAAATACAAAATGATGATATTTTATTGTGTTTCGCTAGTTCATATCTTAGCTCTGATAATCTATCATATAGGCCCTCATTTTGTATATCAATATCTTTCTTAAGAAAAAGATGACCATTTAATTTAGTATCTTCTTCTCACGCTAAAACGCTTGATCAATATTTGGAAACGATCAATATTTCTCTATTGAAAATTCATACTTCTTTAATCTCTATGAAGGAATTTTTATGTAAATATTCTATGATTTTTTCTAATGAGTCTTTATTGAATAAAGAGAAACAGCCGAAGAATTTGTTATCTTGTAATTTATTACTTAATATATAACGAGATTGTGCTCATTGAAGAAAGCCAATTGTTTTTGTATATCCAAAGTTTTTAGGTATTTGCAAAATAGCACTTAACACTGCGATACATAATGCGTTTTCTAGATCATCAATCTCCTTCATTGATAATGATAATAAATTTAAAAGAAAATAAGATATATAAATCTATTTACCAATCTCCCTCGCCACCTCTCCAAACACAACTCCTACTGTTTCATATCCAGATTTTTTTTTGGATTACTAACAGTTATCACTACCACGTATTTTGGATTATCAAGGAATCAAAGAAAAGCAGCCATATCATCGACAATTAAAGAGTATCCTCCGATAGTATCCACATATGGTTTGAGATAACCAAAATTATTAGTAATTAATTATTTAAATCTTCTCTATAAATACTAGCCTTATATAATAATATAGCAGCCTGTCATCTAGTTATATTGCTATTCACATTAATATTCCCTACTAATCAAAACTCCTTAGCTTTCGAAAGATAGTTAGTGTAAAATGCCTTGCTGGGTTCTGCGAGTTGTCCTACCATAATTCTCATGAGTACAGTGATTGCTGCAGCATTATTGAGTTTTATCTTTGGATCGAACCTACCATTGCTTCATTTGAAAATTCATAGTTTACAAGCATTACTAATACTACTGACCAACGTTGTATCTGCCTTTTTTATATCTGAAAATGAACATGATCCATTAGCAATTACTTTCTTGCCAAATTCTTTGGTAGCGAAAACAGAGAAAAATTTTGAAGCTTCTTCCCTAGTCATGTTTGCGTTTGGTAAGAAGTCGGCGACCGTGGATTTTGATGTAAGCCCTGCATTGTACATCCAAGTGATAGCATTATTAAGCTCTTCATTTGGATCAACAATGATAGTGTCAGGGATTGTTGTAGTGTCTGTCCCTGTTGTAGTAGTATCTTCTCCGAAATCTATAGGAGCAATTTTAACTCATATACCATCTCATTCTACTACAACAAAGGAATCCATAATTGCTCTGCCTGGTCCTGCTATATATTTCCCATTGTTAATCATCGCACTACTTCCTCCATTGTCCAACTGAATTGCATTGTAACAATCAAACGTTTCTATGAGATAGTCGCCCAAGTCTGAAAAGGTTACAAGATTTACTGTTCACATGTATATGGTGCTATTATCTTGAGTGCTACAGATAAATGTTTTGTTCCCAGCCTTACCTTGTTTAGGGTCGTTGTTCATTTCAGTGTTAAGAACTGCCACATTAGTACCTTCCTTGACCAAGGTTGGCATCATTAAACCATTAAATATTTTATCAACGTCAGGATCTTGTTTGTAGGATCCTTTGTTAGCGACCATCAAAGGGATTCCTGCTTCGTCAAAACCAAAGACGGCTCTATTGAGAGCTATAGATTTGTCCCACTTAGAATAAAGTACACCATCTGATACCCTTAATCCATCAGTTGTATTCGCTACACATCGTGAATAAGCTGCTTCGTTTGGACAAAAATATCATCCATTGATAGCATGAGTTCATCAAACATTTTCCATTAACGTTTTGAGCGACTGTGCAGGAGAATAATTATCGACCACAGAAACAACAATTTTTGATTTCCCATCAAGAACCACTTTCATTACTTTGTATGCGTGCCCGTTATCTGTTTTGGACACTAACGTGGTGGTAGCAGAAGTAAAGGAGATGGAGAATAGTCAGAGCAATAGTCAGAGTAAGAGTTTTTTCATGTGAGACATATTAAAGATAAAAAAGTAAAATTATTTATTGATAAAATATTTCTTATAAAATTCTATTGTGGTGTTAATACTTTTTGCTTCCTGGTGAATCTCTTTCAATTTTTGTTGTTTCTTGTAAGGAGAGAATCTACTATTATTATTTACGTTTATATAACTTTGTCTTAAGTCTTTTACCTTAGATTCAAGTGATCTGATTTTATTTTCATAAGATACGGGGGCCGTAGCTCGCGGATTCTGCTGGCGTGTCTTTTTTCTATTCTTTCGTAATTTCTCGTCATCTCTTATTTCTTTTTGTTTTTCTCTTCGCCTTTCCCTACTCTCATCTCTATCGTAATCGTAGAATGGTTCAGTATTTTTTCACATCATATCAAATCAGAATCTATTTATTCCTAGTTTATTGAATCAGATACAGCTATATCATTCCCAATCGTATCAGTCTTTATCATATTTAGTGCCTGTCTCTTTATGAATTCAATCTTCATCAAATTCATGTTTATGTTCTTTTCTATATTGCATATCTCGATGATGACTCATAGTATATAATGCAAAATAAAATTTCCCCTTAACAAAAAAGGACGCATGATCTGTCAGGCGCCTAAACCCAAGTCTACTATATTCCGAAGAATACAAATAGAGACAAACCATACGTCCTATTTCATTCTTCAGTAAAAAGTAGACTTGTAACAAGTGTTTGGGTTTAGGCAATTAAACTTTATGAAAGTAGTATTGGTTTTCAATGGTTTATTCTACAAATCAACACATCAGATTCCGTTGTTTTTTTGCTATTTATCAATACACTATAATTAGCTTTAATCCCTTATAAAAACTAATGTTTCATTATCATGAAGATTGAAAATTTATAGAATGTTATTATTGCTCAAATCCTACACTTATTAAGTATGGATTGACTTCTGGATTGGGTCAAAGATATAAATGTAAATCCTGTAATAAATCCTTTTCTTTGAATGGAAAACGTAAGAAGTATAGCGCCTTTGAAAAGGATACTGTGGTATGTCGTGCTAACGAGCAAGGTCTCAGAAAGATAGCCAAAGTCTTCCACATATCTCCGAACACTATCCGTAAATGGAGAGTAGCTCTTGTAAAACAGGATACTACTAAAGCATGGATGGACTTAAACACACCTTTGCAATCACAGTTCGTACCTTACTAACAACACAATAGATTTGATTTGGATCTATTGTGGGGTGAAATAACCCGCTCCTACGTCCCCCATGAGGGAATTTTTCTGCTGTAATGTGACTATGAAATACAAAAAAAAGTGGACAGTTTATACTCATGCCCAGGAGTTTGTAGCCTAATTGGATTTGAAAGGCTCTGTTTGACTAATGTTAAATACGGTGTGGGTTCTGTGGTAAGGAACAATTTTCTTGACGATCTGGTTGCCCTCGCGCTCCTCAACTTCTACATTGTCGCGATATTCTACAACAACTCACTTGGATCATGGCTTCACTCTGAGACCGTTGTTTTTTGCCTGGTTGTAGGTAAGTCGCTCGGGCGTAGAGAACCCTGCAGCCGTAAGTTTTTTTTGGTTGAGGATACCAAGATAAAATCTCCTTGAAATGTGATTCATGTTTTGGTATCATTGTTGTGTTAATGTTTCTTTGTTGTACATGGTAAATTTGTTTAAAGGTTAAAAGTAGTAATAGGATTCAGCAGGAGCATATTTCTCGTTGTGATACTCTTCGAGATCATCCTGCACTTCTGTCACATAGTCTTGTAAGAACTGCATTGCTAGATTGTATCAGTCTCTCGCTGATACATCATCACTCACTTCGTCCTCTCTATCCTTCAAGTATTGGATAGCATTTTTTACCGTCCTAATTTGACTCGGCATCTTTTTACAAAATTACAAAATAAAAAAATGACTCATTACGAGTCATCTGTTGTGGCGTAAATCCAGTACGCTGCTGTTGGGGTAGTTGTGGAGATAACCTTTAGATAGCCAAAGTTGGTAAGAAGATAAAAATAACGAAGGAAAGAAAAACAGAAAGTGAAACAAAAATCACCGATAGGGGAAGTCAATCGATGCCATTCCTTAGGACATCAAAGCAAAGCGGTCATAAGGAATGAGCGTATGATTGACTTGATTTTTGTTTCAATTGAGAAGCCCAAACTTTCTATGCAAAACTATCCCATATAGGAAACAAGAAGCCCACGATTAGGGAAGACTTCTTTCTGTTATACTGAGAAAAGTATGAATGAATAGATGTGATATAGAAAGCCTTACATGAATAGTAGCGGTCTACCTAAGCCCTGCGTTTCAGCAGGAGCGTAGGTTGTGCCTGCATAGCAGGCTCATAAGAGCGAGCACCGCAGGTGCGAGACCTATATATATACTATTGATCGGCAAGACTACGAAGTAGTCTATTGCCGAGGGCGAAGCCCGAAGGCTTTCCAATATACTAAATACTAATACTAAATATAATAATAAGAGTATATATAAGGTAGAAGAGTGAGGTAGTAGTCCCCCCAATCAAATACAATAAATAGTAAATGTCAATACTCAGTGGGCGAATCGGTTTTTTAAGTACCAGGGATTTGATCTTTTAAACAGAAAATTGAATGCAAAATTTATGTCCTATATATAAGGTATAGGTAAACTACCAAAAGCTAGGTAGATTGTACAAGTTGGGTTACCCTTTTTGGGACAAGATATATCTTGCATGAAATAATTCTATTTTTATGTGATTGGAACCCAATCACTAATTAGCTTTTCAAAGATTATAGTTCTACACTTAGATTATAAAGATCCAAATAATCTAAAAAAGCCTTGAATCTTGACATGAAATCCATAAGTTCCTGTACACGTGTATTCGTCAAAACAATTAGTAATGAAACTGTGGTGAAAATGTTCGTTGATTTATTCTCAACGTCCACCATTAAGAAATTTAGTCTTTATGTATATTCCCATGAAAGCAGTACTTATTGCCGCAGGAGTTGGTACTAGGACCTTACCCATCAGTAAGACCATTCCCAAGGAATTATTACCTGTCGGAAATAAACCTGTCATCCAATATGTCATAGAAGATCTTTCTAGAAATGGAGTCAAAGATATCATGATCGTCACTTCGCTCTGGAAAAAAGCATTGGAAGATTATTTCGATAAAAATACAGAATTGGAAGATATGTTGGAGAAAAAATGAAAACTCGAAGCTCTTGAAGCTGTCAGAAAACCTAGAACTCTGGCTAAATATTCCTTTGTCAGACAAGATGAGCCTCTTGGTACTGCTCATGCATTGATGCAAGTTTTGCCATGGATAGATGATGATTTTTTCATCGCATTATTCCCAGATGCCGTCTATCCCC